>Ga0307992_1000679_pt1 | contig 20939 bp, 18 predicted proteins | sample EllFjometagen133_FD_203162 | JGI IMG/M metagenome (GOLD analysis project Ga0307992, IMG submission 203162) | Marine microbial communities from Ellis Fjord, Antarctic Ocean - #133 | ecosystem: Environmental > Aquatic > Marine > Unclassified | place: Southern Ocean | collected 2014-10-08
CATGATTACACAGATTATTAAAAGATTACGGAGATTAATTTATATTAGTATATCTCTGTAATCGGTTTTTTTTATCTCTGAAATCAGGTTCTTTTAATCAACTTAAATAAGAAAGAACCTTTTATTGACTAGTAAGTCAAAGTATGGTATTATCTATAATCACGTAAAACTTTATGCAATAGTATGTTAGAGGTCTGACTATGAAGAATAAATTCATATTGATGCTAGGAATTCCCAGCCTGATTTTTTTGGTGATAATAATCGGTTCGCATACTCTATATCATTACCATCACAGCATGGAGGACCAAAAAGAAAAAGCTTGGGCCCTGGCAAAAACAATTTCCAAGGCATTGGAATTGCCCATGCTTGAAGGTGAAATGGGTACTGTGCAGGATATTCTCTCAACTGTCGGTGAGCTGGAAGACCTTAAACGAGTACATATAACAAATGAATTGGGTGTGATTCGGTATAGTGCGCACCCAGAACGAATTAATACAAGCACTGGCTCTGATGTTATTATGCAGGCAATAAAAGAGAGAAAAGAAGTAGATCATTTTGAGCAAAGAGAAAATGATTATATTTTTTCTTTGGCATTGCCCATACTCAATGAAGAGCGCTGTTATTCCTGCCACGGCTCGGAGAAAGATTTATTAGGCGTGCTCAGGGTTGGCATGGATTGGATGACTATTAGGCTTAATTTGTTGCGTGTTTTGCAAAGAGATGTTCTTGTGGCGGTATTTTTTTTCATAGGGATTCTTATCATTTCGTTTCTATTCCAGAGGCTGTATAATAATGCACAGCAAGCCTATACCCATCTGCAGCAGGCTCAGGAGCAGCTTATAAAAACAGAAAAAATGGCGGCAATTGGACAGATGGCTGCGGCGATCAGCCATGATTTAAGAAATCCGCTTACAGGTATTAAGATGGCTACTTATTATCTGGGTACTAAAATAAATAAAACGGATTTGGAAATTACTAATATCTTAAAAGATATTGAGCTGGAAATTGATTATGCCAGTAATGTTGTGACAAATATACTCACCTATTCAAGACCCACACAGCTGATATATAAGCGTTCTGATATAAATAAGATAATTGGAGATACGATGCACTTTGTCCATTTGCAAAACAGAGATTTTAGTATTGAGATTATTAAAAACTATGATAAGAATATCCCTGAGATCCTCATAGATAACAAGCAGATTAAGCAGGTTATAATTAATCTGTTTTCTAATGCTATACAAGCAATGCCTGATGGGGGTAATATGACAATAGATACTAGACTGAAGTTAGAAGAGGTAGAGATTAAAATTACCGATAGCGGATGCGGGATTGAGCCTAATAATCTTGAGCGTATATTTACGCCTTTTTTTACGACAAAAGCTAGAGGTGTGGGGCTAGGGCTTTCTATTGTTAACAATATTGTAAAAAACCACGGCGGTTTTGTTGAAGTGAACAGTGTATTGGATGAAGGTACCAGTTTTACGGTCCGATTACCTATACATAAAAACTCAGTTGATGGCAGGTAGGTATTTATGAAAAAGATAGAACAAATCATTAAGATAGTAGAAGAAACAGATAATATAAGTAAGATTTTTGAAGAATTATTAATGTGTTTTGACGGCATTAATGAAGAACAGCAACAGGCTCTAATGAGTCAAATTACCCTAAAAATGGATGATTTTAAGAGTCAAAGCAAAAGGCAGAGTCATGTGCCTACCATGCGCTCAATGCATTCTCAGAGACTTGCGGCCATGGGACAAATGGCTGCGGCTATTTCTCATGAATTGCGTAATCCATTAAGCGGGATAAAGGTAGCCGCGGAATACCTGCTGCATAAAATCAAAGACCAGCCGGAAATAATCGATATCATTGTCAATATTCATAACGAAGTAATATTCGCGAATAATATTATTACTAATATTCTTGAGCATGCCCGTATTGGGAAACCTCGTATGGAGAAGGGAAGCATTAAGAAGACAGTTGAAGAGGCAATACTGACAGTTGCGCAGCAGGGCTCATTCAATAATATTAGGATTGAAGCAGATATATCCAGAGATTTGCCTTTGATTAATTTAGATTCCTTACAGATTAGGCAGGTTTTTATGAACATTTTTATCAATGCCGCAGAGGCGATGATCGGCGGCGGCATTTTAAGTGTTAAGATTAATCAAAAACATGGTGCGGTGAACGCTAAAATCATGGATACCGGAGGCGGTATTGAAAAAAGTCATTTAGAGAAGTTATTTGAACCGTTTTTTTCAACAAAAGTCAAAGGGGTAGGACTTGGTCTTGCTATTGCTAAAGAAATAATAGAGAATCACAAAGGAACTATAGACATCGAAAGCAGGCTCGGTGAGGGAACAACGTTTACTATATGCCTGCCGATAGGCAATAAGGGGAAAAGAAGATAAAATGAAGCCCTCGGAAAAAAGTGCAAAGATATTGTTAGTTGATGATGAGCCGGTAATACGTGAGACGCTGTGTTCGATCTTAAAGGAAGACGGCTATGATGTTCTTACGGCAGATTGCGGTTCTACGGCGATAGCGCATGCGCAGGAAAATGATTTTGATACTGCGATTATTGATTTAAAACTTCCCGATATTGACGGCATAGCTGTTTTGCACCGCATAAGAGAGTTTAATCCGTATATTTGTGCGATTCTAATTACAGCCTATCCTACTACAGCATCGGCAATTAAGGCTATTCAGGAAGAGGCATATGAATATATCACAAAGCCTTTTGATATTGGGCATGTGAAGCTGGTAATCAAGCGGGGGCTGGAGGAAAGATATCTGGCTCATGAGAATAAAAGATTATTAAAAAATCTGAAAAGCGAAAAGAGCAAACTGGAGACAATGCTGCAGATCGGACATGCAATGAGTTCAATTTTAAATCTTGAAGAGCTTAGTGATTTTATTGTGGTAAAGATAACCGATGTCCTGAAGGTTAAGATTTGTTCACTTATGCTCATAGATGAAGATGAGGAAACCCTGTCTATTAAAGCGGCTGTCGGACTTGATGATGCCGTTATAAGAAAAACAAAAATAAAAATGGGACAGGCTATAAGTGGCCTGGTGGCCCAAACAGGAGAACCGGTTCTTGTCTCAGATATTGAGAAAGATGATATATTTGGCCGGACTAACCTGCCTCAATATGAGACAAAATCATTGCTTTGCATCCCCTTAAGAGTTAAAGACAGAATTTTGGGTGTTGTTAACCTGACAGACAAAACAGTTACAGGACATGAAAAAATTTTCATAGAAGAAGATCTTCGTTTTTTAACTATTATCTGTAACTATGCGGCTATTGCTATAGAGAATGCCCAGCTTTACGGTGAAGTTAAAAATCTTGCGATTACTGACGGACTTACCAGCCTGTTTAATCATCGATATTTTCAGACTCATTTAGATACTGAAGTTACCCGTGTGCAGCGTTATCCTCATCCGCTATCATTGATTATGCTTGATATTGATGCTTTTAAATCGTTCAATGATACTTATGGCCATCCTATGGGAGATCTGGTTTTGAGTCAGATTGCCAGAGAAATAAAGAAAACTGTGCGTAGGGTTGATATCCCATGTCGTTATGGTGGAGAAGAATTTTCAATTATATTGCCAGAGACAAAGCTTGATGAGGCTGTATATGTTGCGGATAAAATCAGATCTAATGTGGAAGCATTGAGTTTTGAAACAGGCAAGGTGTCTAAAAAGATAAAAATGACAGTTAGCGGTGGAGTTGCTCATTTTCAATCAGGAATGAATAAAGGAGATTTGGTGCGAAATGCAGATAATTCCCTGTATAAGGCCAAAACCGGGGGCAAAAATCAAATATGCGTGCATGATTGATTATGTTAAAAACCATGAATTTAATAAAAGAGCGAATAGAATTACTCAGAAGGAATATTGAACAAGCAGCGCATAAGAGCAAAAGAAGCATTGATGATATCCAGCTTATTTGTGTTACTAAGTATGTTGAAATTGAAGATGTGGTAAAGGCTATAAAATGCGGTTGTTATGAAATAGGTGAAAACCGACTTCAAGAGCTGCGCAGAAAATACGATGCACTAGAGAAGATCTTACCAAATGTCCAATTCCAAAAGATAAAATGGCATTTTATTGGACATTTACAAACTAATAAAATAAAAAGTGTCCTTGGCTATGCTTCCATGATACAATCTGTTGACAGTCTAAACCTTATTGATTCAATAAATGAGCAGGCACGGAAAATAAACAGAAAAATAGATGTTTTAGTGCAGGTAAATATCTCAAAGGAAGATTCAAAGTTTGGACTTAATGTGTCAAATGTGGAGGATTTTCTGCTAAAAGTGATTGAGTACCCGAATCTATGTATTAAAGGCTTTATGGGGATTGCGGAGTTTAGTGAGGATCGGAATTTACTGCGTATTGAGTTTAGTGCCCTTAAAAAACTTTTTGATATTCAGAATCAGAGGTTGGCTGAAAACGGTTATCCTTATATGAGTGTTTTATCAATGGGCATGTCCCATGATTATAAAATAGCCGTAGAAGAAGGATCGAATATGATTCGGGTTGGCAGCGCAATATTTGGAGGTTAAATTGAAAAAGAAGGTTAATGTCGGGATTATTGGTGCCGGGAATATGGGAGAGGCTATTATTAGGGGGCTTGGAAAAAGTAAAGAGTTTTTTGTCTATATTTATGAAAAAGATAAAGCCCGTTCAAGTGAAATATCAAAAAATTTCTTTGCAAAAGAAAATACTCTTGAACAATTGATAAAACAGTGTAAGATAATTATCATTTGTGTTAAGCCGCAGGATATAGATAAATTGATTTTTAGGATTAAAGGACATATAAGTACTAGGCATTTGTTGATTTCTATTGCGGCCGGAATTACAACCGCGCATATTGAAAAAAGTTTAGATAAAAAAGTGGCGGTTATTAGAACAATGCCTAATCTGCCCGGCTTGATCGGGCAGGGCTTTACGGCATATTGTCTAGGCAAAAGAGCAAGTAAAAATGATGCACAATATGCTAAGATAATTTTTAAAACTATTGGAAAGGTCCTAGAAACTAAGGAAAATAAAATGGATGCCATAACGGCAATAAGCAGCAGCGGCCCTGGTTTTATAGCTTATTTCATTGAAGTATTACAGGCGGCGGCTGTTGATATCGGACTTGATGAAAAAGAAGCAAGGCTGCTTGCAGTTAATGCTGCTGCTGGTACGGCTAATATGCTTTTAGACGCTAATATTGATCCGGCTCAAATGGTTAAGCGGGTTGCTTCTCCTGGGGGGACTACTGAGGCGGGTTTAAAAGAGCTGCATAAGGGTAAGTTGAAGCTGATTGGAGCAAGGACATTGAAGGCAGCAAAAAAAAGAGCAAAGGAGTTGAGTAAATAATAATCATGGAAAAAGAAATTGACTATAAAAACACAATTAATTTACCTCAAACCGGATTTTCTATGAAAGCGGATTTACCAAAAAAGGAGCCGATTATTTTGGCTAAATGGCAGGAAGAGGATATTTACGCCAAAATAATGCAAAATACTAAGGATTCGCCTAAATATATTCTTCATGACGGGCCTCCTTATGCAAACGGGAATATCCATATTGGTCATGCCTTGAATAAGATTTTAAAAGACATAATCCTGAAATATAAAACATTGCAGGGATTTAATACTCCCTATGTTCCTGGCTGGGATTGTCATGGACTGCCTGTTGAGCATCAGCTGTTTAAGAAAATGGGTAAGAGAAAAGGGGAAGTTGAGCAGGTAGTTTTTCGTGAAAAGGCGCAGGAATTTGCTCTAAGCTTTGTTGATATCCAAAAAGAACAGTTTAAGCGCCTAGGTATTTTTGGTGATTGGGATAATCCATATTTGACATTAGCGCATAAATATGAGGCGGAGATTATTCGATCGTTTGGCATTTTAGCTGCTAAGGGCTATATCTACAAGGGAACAAAGCCTGTGAACTGGTGCTGTAATTGTGAAACTGCTTTGGCTGAGGCTGAAGTAGAATATGACAATCATAATTCTCCCTCTATCTTCGTGAAGTTTGCGTTGAATGATACCAAGAGTATTGCAGTTAAGGCATTGCATAATATTGGAAAAGCCTCTATTGTTATTTGGACAACAACGCCTTGGACTTTAATGGGAAATGTGGCTTGCGCTGTTCATCCTGATTTTACTTATGTTTTTGCCAAAATCAAAGATGAGGTTTTGATTTTAGAAAAGGGCCTTATCATCAGCGTTTTTGAAAAAATGGGCATAGAAAAGTACGAAATCATCGGTGAAGTAAGAGGAAGGGAATTAGAAAAAGTTGAATACGAGCATCCTTTAGGACTGCGTAAGGGGATGGTAGTGCTGGCTGATTATGTGTCTTGTGAGGATGGTACTGGTGTCGTTCATATTGCTCCGGGGTATGGAGGAGATGATTTTTTAGTAGGAAAAAGATATAAACTTGATGTTTTAATGCAGGTCAATGATCGTGGAGTATTTTTTGAGAATATTCCCGAGGTAGGGAATATACATATAGTTAAGGCCAGCAAGATGATTGTGGAAAAACTACAGGATATAGGCGCTCTTCTTTGGAGTGGTTCCATTGCTCATTCATATCCGCATTGTTGGCGCTGCAAAAAACCAATAATATTCAGGGCTACAGAACAATGGTTCATGAGTATAGACCACAATAATTTACGCAGTAAAGTGTTGGAAGTAATAAAAAACGTTAAATGGGTGCCTGATTTTGGTGAGAAAAGAATTACAAGTATGGTGGAAAATAGACCGGATTGGTGTCTGTCTCGCCAAAGGCTATGGGGTGTTCCGATCCCTGTTTTTTATTGCAAAAGCTGCAATGAACCTGTTGTTGATCCTGGAGTTATCGAAGGGGTAGCGAAGATTGTTGAAACAGAAGGGACAAATAGCTGGTTTAAGAGATCGTCTGCGGAATTGATGCCTAAAGGGTTTAAATGCCCTAAATGTGATTGCGCGGAATTTGATAAAGAAAATGATATTTTGGATGTTTGGTTTGATAGTGGTGTGTCTCATCAGTCTGTGCTCAGATCAAATAAAGCATTGCAATATCCGGCTGATCTGTACCTTGAAGGCTCAGATCAGCACCGGGGCTGGTTTCAGGCAGCGCTGATAAGTGCAATGGCCATTGAAGAGTCTGCTCCGTTTAAAGAAGTTCTCACGCATGGATTTATTGTTGATGGAGATGGAAAAAAGATGTCGAAATCAAGTGGCAATGTTATTGCCCCGCAACAGATAATCGACCGGCTGGGAGTGGATGTTTTGCGCCTATGCATAGCATCGTCAGATTATAATGACGATGTGAGAATGTCACAGGAGATTATTGCCAGGGTAAGTGAAAGTTATCGAAAAATCAGGAATACCTTGAAATTTGCCTTGGGAAATCTGGCTGATTTTGATCCGGGAAAGGACAGTGTTGAGTATCTAGATCTTATGGAAATTGACCGCTGGGCACTTTCTGTTTTGAATGGCCTGCTTTTACAGGTAACTCAGGCCTATGATGGATTTGTCTTTCATCAGGCGATTAAGCTTGTGTATAATTTCTGCATAGTGCAGATGAGTTCATTTTATCTGGATGTTTTAAAGGATAGGCTCTATACATTTGGCAAAAAAAATCAGCAAAGACGCTCCGCCCAGACCGTGCTCTATGAGATACTTAAGGTGCTCACTGCCATTATTGCGCCGGTACTGTCATTTACCGCGGAAGAGGTTAACAGTTTTATCCCGGGGGAGAAACCGGAAAGTGTGTTTTTATCATCATGGCCGAAGGTGCGCAATGACTATATAAAAAACGACCTTAATAATACCTGGAAATTTATACTTGATGTGCGTAATTGTGTATTGAAAACCTTGGAGATTGCGCGTGCGGATAAACTCATTGGTAACAGCCTTCAGGCTAAGGTAATAATAGGCTGTGAAATGGAAAATAAGAATATTTGCAGACTGTTGCAGAACTATCTTGATGAATGGCCTTACATATTTATTGTATCTGAGGTCGCGCTAAACTTGGATATTGACACAGAAAATTTCTCAGCATATAATATCAACCTCCAAAAGCCTAATGCTCAACTTGAGAACGGAGTGATAAATGTCCGGGTAGAAAAGGCTGGGGGAGAGAAATGTGTTCGTTGCTGGAATTATTCAAAAAGCATTGGAAATAATCAGCAGCATCCTAAATTATGTGAACGCTGCATTAAGAATTTGCAATTTTAGAAAGGAGCAATTCAGGTGAATAAAAAGGAATCGCAGGAATTTAAAAAAAAGCTAGTTGATTTAAGAAACAAAGTTACTGATGAAATGCGTCAGATTGGCGGGGGGAGTTTAAAGAAATCACAGCGTGATGCCTCTGGTGATCTTTCTGCATATACGTTTCATATGGCAGATGTTGCTAGTGATAGTCATGAGCGTGAATTGTCCTGGGATAGAGCAAGTTTAGAGCAGAAAGTGTTGTTTCATATTGATGATGCATTGAAAAGGATTGAAGACGGCGCTTATGGAAAATGTGAATCTTGTGCGAAAAGGATAAATAAAGAACGTCTGAAAGCAATTCCTTATGCTAAACTGTGCCGGACATGTAAAGAAGAACGTGAAAAGGAACTGTAATTAAAAGTTTATTATTTCTTATGAATAGAGTGTTTTTATTTGCCGTGTTGGTTTTTATTGATCAGGTGTCAAAACTTGCGGTGTTGAAAAGGCTGCATCAGAATGACAGCATCCAGATAATAAAAGATTTTTTTCATATCACACTTGTTTATAATACAGGTTCGGCTTTTGGTTTTTTGCATAATCAAAATTGGATTCTGGCATATATTAGTGTATTCGCGATAATTCTAATACTTTTTCTCCTTGTTCGCCGTCCTAAATTCTCAACAAATAGATATTTACGTATCTGGCAAAGTGCTTTGCTCCTGGTTTTATGCGGAGCGACGGGAAATCTCTTTGACCGCATGCGGCTGGGGTATGTTGTGGATTTTCTAGATTTTAGGATCTGGCCGGTTTTTAATTTTGCGGATTCCATGATTACCTGCGGAGTCATAATGCTTTTATTTATTCTTTTAAAAAAAGAGGCTATTAAATAAAATATGTCATTCTTAATGTAGCTGAATATATTACTATAACTTAATAATCTCTCAGGTTATTTCGTTCAATTTAAACAAGAAGGAATCATAAAGATGCAGCCAATATTATTAAGCATCGGTAATTTTAAGATTTTCTCATATGGAGCTATGGTAGCACTCGGAGTGCTTGTGGCTACAGTTTTGGTCTATCATCATGCGCTTAAAAGGCATCTGAATGCGGAAAAGATTGTAGACCTGATCTTTTGGATAGTTGTTTGGGGATTGACCGGGGGGCGTATTCTTTATGTTTTAATCAATCCGGATATTTATTTCAAAGATCCTTTGGAAATAATAAAACTAAATAATGGAGGATTAGTATTTCATGGAAGCCTTGCGGGTGCTTTAATTGCGGCGCTTTTTTTTATGAAAAAAAGCAGGCAGCCTGTGTGGGAAACTCTGGATATAGTTTTTCTTTTTTTGCCTCTGGCACATGCCCTAGGCAGAGTGGGTTGCTTCCTGAACGGTTGTTGTTCAGGCAAACCAACCCAGACTTTTTTTGGGGTAATTTTCCCCGGATGCTCAATAAAGGTTCATCCAACACAGCTATATTCTTCTTTATCCCTTTTGGTTATCTTTCTTATATTGTATGTTTGGGAAAACAAGAAGCATTTTTCAGGAGAAATAGTATGCCTATATCTAATTATATATGGGGTAATGCGTTTTTTTATGGAATTTTTGCGTATTAATCCGGAGGTTTTAGGAAGCCTGACTATGTTTCAATGTGTAAGTATAGTGCTTGTTATTGCTGGGATTATATTATACGGGGTTTTAAAAAATAAAAATGAAAGCGGTAAGCTTGAAAAGAAAACTTAATTTTAAAATTACTGCCTCAGATGCTAAGCAAAGAATAGACAAATTTCTGGTTGCACAGTTGAAAAATGTTTTTTCGCGTACAGACATAAAGAGATTTATTGACCAGGGTTCTGTCTGTCTGAATGGCCATGAGGTTAAGGCACATCAAAAAGTAAGAGAAGAAGATTGCGTGGAAATAGTTGTTTGGAGCCAAGAAAAACAGACGCATATTCCTGCGGTTGACATACCTTTGAATATTGTTCATGAGGATGAGTTTATCTTTATAGTGAATAAGTGTGCGGGCATGGTGGTGCATCCTGCAGCAGGGCATTATGAAGATACTATGGTTAATGCCCTGCTTTTTAAAACAAAGAATCTTTCGGATCTAAATGGAATGACAAAGCCGGGGATAGTGCACAGGCTTGATAAAGACACCTCAGGGCTTATTGTAGTAGCTAAAGATAATAAATCCCATAGATTTTTAGCAAAGCAGTTCAAGAATCACGAAGTGAAAAAAATGTATATGGCTATTGTCAGCGGCAGCGTTGAGTATGATGAGGGGATAATAGATGAACCGATAGCACGCAGTCCCTTTGATCGAAAGAAGATGAGAATTAGCTATGTTGCCTCAAGAGAGGCAGTGACGCGTTATCATGTGTTAAGCCGTTGTAAAGACGCAAGTGTCCTGGAAGTCTTTCCTCAAACCGGCAGAACACATCAGATAAGAGTGCATATGGCGCATTTGGGACATCCCATATTAGGGGACAGGCAATACGGTAAGAATCAGATTAAATATCCTATTAAGCGTCAGGCGCTGCATGCCAAAAACATTGGATTTACGCATCCTGGATCGAATAAATTTGTTGAGTTTTCCTCCCCACTGCCTCAGGATATGCAAAGTATTGTAGATAAGCTAGGTTAATATATGCATTTTTAATAGCCTTCTTGGGATATCATAAGAAAGTCTGTTGCCCTTGTTCATCCCCACGCCTATAATGCGGCGGGGCAGGCATGTAAAAGCAATCTTTAAATCCGCAAAAATAGTCTTTCGAGCACAACTACTTAAAAAAGCAAAAGAGTTCGAGACACTATGCTTCTTGGGAAACTGTTGCAAAACAAGGCAATCGGTGTTAAAATACCTTATAGTTTATATAAATATTAAAGAGATTTAGGGGGATTATGAAGTCCAAAAAGCTGATTTCTGAAAAAGATATTATTATGGAAGTGGGCAGTATTTGTGCCTGCAATTCTACGCATGCTTTTTCACAGATGATTGACCGTTCGATTAATCTTGAAGCGCCTACACTGGATATTGTCAAGTTTAAAGATGTAGAGGAGTTGCTCAAGCGAAGCAATAATATTGTTATTGGAGTACATTGCCGCATTCTTTCAGGGATATTTGGGCAGGTTTCTCTTTTATTTAGAGAAAAAAGCGCTTATGAGTTTGTTTCCATGTTTGCCGCTAAAGGAAAACATTCAACTGGTTTCCTTACAGAGCTTGGGGTTTCTACGATAAAAGAAATAGGTAATGTAGTTGTTTCTGCTTATGCCGGGGCAATGAGCCTGCTTATGGATGTATCTGTAATTCCTTCAATACCTGTTCTCTCCAGCGGTCCTCTTAAAGAAGTGCTTAAACTGGGAATGGTAAATTTTAGCGAGGAAGACACTATCTATGTGCATACTATGATATTCAGGGATGAGGAAAGAAAAATCGATGGTTCGTTTTTTCTTGTGCTTGAGCCGGTTACAGTAAAGCAGATTGCGAAATCTATGCGTAAGCAGCTTCGGAATGTAACAAAATTGCAGAAGAAGATAGAGGGAGCACTTAAAAATGAACGCACATAATATTATGGAAGAAATAACTCAGAATCATCTAGATGAGATTATGTCCAGCAGACCTCAAATGTGTGGATGTAGTAAGTGTGTTGATGCGATCATGATCCGGGTCTTGAGCAATCTACCGGCTAAGTATATTACAACAGATTATGGCGCTATGTATGCTTTGATTGAGCAGGTAAAAGTAGAAAAATCTTCAGAAATCATTAAAGAAATAATGAAGGCAATAGACTATATTACTGAGCATCCTGTACATGAGATGAATCAAGATTAACCAAAAGTAGTGGGGCTAAATAAAATGCAAGCACGCAACATCATGGAGGATATTGTTAAGAGGTATCTTGATGAAATGTTTGCCCTGCGTTTTGATGTTTGCACCTGTGATGTTTGCCGCCAGGATATTATTGCCTATGCTCTTTCGAGATTACCCCCTAAGTATGTAACTACGGATTCAGATGCAATCCAAACAATTATTAATCAGGTCAGGGTTGAACAATCTGCTTTAATCCTTAAAGAGCTGATCGAGGCAATAAATATTATTGTTAAAGCGCCGCGTCATCATGATGGTCAAGACAGAAATAAAGCGTATAAATTATTAATGGAGCAAATCAAGGCGGATAGAGGCGCGGACTTTTCCCATTATCGGGACAAGGTGCTCAAAAGAAGAATTGCCTTGAGGATGCGCGCACGCAATGTTAGTTCTTATTCACAGTATCTACAGGTCTTAATTCATTCGCCGGAAGAATACAAGAAGCTCTTTGAGGTTTTAACCATTAATGTGTCTTCTTTTTTTCGAGATGCTTCTGTTTGGGAAAAATTGAGAACGCAAATATTTCCGGCGATTATTGAAAGTAAAAAGCAACAAAAAACAGGGATAAGGAAGATCCGGATTTGGAGTGCGGGATGTTCTCACGGAGAAGAGCCGTATTCACTTGCAATTATGCTTTATGAGTTAATAGAAAAAGAAGAGGTTGAAATAAATGTTGAAATTATCGCGACCGATATAGATAAAAACTGTCTAGCCAAAGGCAGGGCCGGTAGATATGATCAGACGAGCGTTAAGGATTTAAATAAGCATTATATACGCCGTTTTTTTATTCCGGTCAAAGATGAGTTTCAAATAGTGCCTCATGTTAAGGAGTTTGTTACTTTTAAAGAACTTAATCTCATCCATGACCCGGGGGTAATGGGAGTGGACATGGTTATTTGCAGAAATGTATTTATTTATTTTAATCGTAGTCTACAGGAATATCTAATTATGAAATTTCACGGAGCGCTTGTTCAAGACGGATATTTTGTAATGGGTAATTCAGAAATCCTGCTGGGTGAGGCAAGACTGGTATTTGACAATGTTAACAGCAGGCTTAGAATATATAAAAAGATAATCCCAGGGGATTAAATCAGTAGTGTAGCTGCTAATTAAAGTGAGAGTAAACATGAATGATCCAAACTCTATATTCGGTGTAAAAATATGGAGAGTTTAGGCACGTAGTTTTATTGATAAACACTCAAGATTCTTAATAAAGGCCGGATGATCATTATGCCCGCTGATAAGCCTCATTAGCTTAAGGCGGTGGAACGCCTTAAAATGCTGATTGTATTAGTTAAAAAATAGGGCGGTTTTTGTTTGGGGTGGGGGATTTTTTAAGACAATAAAAGTAAATTTACCAAACGTCAGGAAGAACCAAAAGATGAGGTGGCTGGACAAAGGATAAAAAACAAATATACTTATTTAAGGATAGTTTTTCATTGCAACCAAGGAGTGGTCTGGTTGCTTTTTTTATTTAGGGTAATAGTATGAGCAGTGAAAAAAGAAAATATAAAAGGATGGATTCTATAATCAGCGGAGAATTTTATTCCCAGGCAGATGGTAAGGCCGGGGAGATAATGGTGCTTGATTCAAGCGGAGGGGTAAAGCCGCATTTGATAAAGCCATCCTTCCGGGAGTTTTGTCGCGATTTCAAATGCAATTGCCAGGCAAGAGAATACTGGTATTCACATCAGAAATAGTTTCCTGGATCCAAGAAAGAGGTCCAAACAGAATTTATAATTTTAATGCCGGAGTAGAGCTGCTTGAAATAGATTCTATTAATGAACAGAAAATATGTGAATATGATCTAAGAGGCTGGCATAGAAGGCAGATAGCCGCTTACGCATTACATAAAGAATATTTCGCCAGAAGGCTCTCCCCATAGGTCTTTTGAAATGTTTTCTTATTTGCCTGTTCAGATTTTAGCAGCTATTGTTTCGGGAGGGATTGCTTTAGTTTTCTTTGCAGGGTTTGCTTTATTTTATGTAGAAGCATTGCTCGTATATATGATTTTAATATTGCTCATAAGCTTAATACCCCTAAAGAAGCAGCAGAAGTTTAACTCAGAGTTTAAGACTTGTTCTTCCTTTTAGTAAAGGGATTATATCTACCAATATTACTTATGGAATATTATTTTTTCTGGGTATTTTTAAGAAAAGACTCTAATTCTAATAACCTTAATATTTTTTATAACTCGCCTAAACCGTCTTAAAAAGTAGATATTTAAGAGATTGTATTGTAATTGTGTTTAAAATACTAGACATATTAAGAGTATTAAATTTATTTTATTTACTTTTAAAATCAGCTTAATACTTTACTGAATAATAAGTTGTAATTTATAAGATAAATACTACCAATTTTGGCATAATTAATGCTATGTTTAGCTAAATAGGGGAAAATTTGAATATCAAGTATTATAATTAAGAGAGCTGTAGGGGGAAGGTGTAGAATGATTGACTATAATGAATATAAGGAATCTTTAATATTTGCCGGCCTAGAAGAATACCCTATCTTAATTGATACACAGACAGACAGAGTGGTAAAGGCCTTTGTCCGTGGAAAGTGGATAAGTACTAAATATTACACTATTTGGCAGGAATATTATGATGCGCAGAAAGGCCTGCGGGAACAAAGGGTAAAGCAGGAAAGAAAAGTTATTAAATAGTTTATATCACATCTTTGCAGGTATGTTTAGGGATAGCTAAATGCTATCCCTTTTTTTGCTGTGAATAAGATTTATGGTATAATTATGTTTATAGCAATAAGATAAGATTATAATTGATTTGGAGTAAATATGAGTTTAAAAGCAGGAAAAAATAGAGGATTTACTTTAGTAGAAATACTTATGACAATGATTATCTTTAGTATATCATTATTTGGAATACTTATGCTTTTTTCCAAAGGTACGATGTTTATTTCCGAAGTGCATGGTAATGATATAGTTGTTAATTTACTTGAAGAGCAGATGGAATTAATCCGTCAAAATCAATTCAGTGCGATCATTGCTCTTCCCTCAACATTTACATTGCCGGGATTTACCCAGCTTGGCAACCCAAAAGGGTACATAGTTGTTGATACTCCTCCGGGAGTTGTTATCCCTAGTAATTTGATAGTTCGGGTTACGGTTACAATAACCTGGGATTCTTCTTTAAGCCGGAGCCTGGTTACTTATGTGACGTATGGAGGGATTAGTTCTTAAAAAAATCATGAAAAGACAAAGAGGATTTACATTAGTTGAAGTTCTTGTCTCAATAGCAATATTTGTGGGAATGTCCACGGTTATTATCGGCGTGTATATTGGCTGTCAACGGAGTTTTATAACAGGCAGGATATTATTGGATTTGCATGGGCAAACACGCCAAAGCTTGCATTGGGTGAGAAAAGATATTAAATCGGCGATAGTTATTAGAACTTCACAGACAATAGGCAGCAAGACCTACAAAACCGGTGATAATGAGCTTGTTTTAAGCCTGCCTGCTATTGATAGCAACATGGATTTAACCAATAGTGTTGATTATGTGGTTTACCATTTAAATGACAGTGACCCGGCAATATTAGAAAGAATCGTGTCCCCTGGTTCGGGCGGCAGGCCGGCAGGAACTTATATTATCGCGCAGGATGTTAGCGCCTTAAATTTTAGCTCAGAAGACACAGGCCTTGGCAGTGTCGGAACGCTGGTAGCTGTAAGAAACATAACAATAGTATTGACAACCGCAAAAACTGTTTTAGGCGGCCGGGTATTACAGTCAAATGTATCTACAAGTATTCTATTGCGGAATAATATTTAAGGGAAAGTTGCTATGTTATTCAGGAAAAAAAATAAAAACGCAAAAAAAGTAAAGAATGAAAAGGGAAGCACTTTATTGCTATCGCTAGTTATGATTCTCGGGATGGTTATTCTGGGCACAAATTATGTGTTATCAGTGCATTCAAATTCGCAGATTTCCGTAAGAACTTATACGGAAGTCGAGGCAATGTATATTGCCGAAGCCGGCGCTGAGCTTGGGCTCCTGGAAGTAAATCATGGCGGAAGGGATTTTCTTGTCACAGATGGCTGGATAGAAGTAACAGCAGGCTCGGAATGGACGAGAAACAAAAGTATCAATATCTCCGGGGGAGCAAAGCTTGGTGAATTCGACGTAACTGTGATAAAGCTAATCGGTGAGCCTAAATCTTATAGCGTTATATCAGTAGGCTACTTTCCAGATAAGACTAACCCGATGTTTTCGAAAACAGTTAAGGTTCTTGCTGTTGAGGAAAAGATTTTTAAAGACGCGATTATGGGTTATGGGGGTATTGATGTTGGAAGCGGAGCTCTTGTTGACAGCTATGATTCCCGCATTGGCAAATATAATGTGTCTGGCAATATCGGCACAGATGCAAACTTTATTACTAATTCCAGCGCTGCTAATTCGGTTCAAATCGGCAATGCAAGTGTTGTTACTGGAGATGTAACGATCGGCACAGGCGGGGTTGAAGGGGTTGTGATTCAAACAACCGGTACTGGCACCTATGGGGGAGTGAAATGGCTGCATAAGGACAAACCCAAGCTATCAATACCGGATCAAACAGGAGTATTTGGAACTATTCCCTATGGACCGCTTATTGTCGCTAAAGATGCGACATATAAAATAAATGTTAATGAGGTGGAGTATGATTCTATAACTTTGAAGAAAAATGCTAAACTCATAATCAATGCTAATACTAATATTTATGTAATTGGAGGTATTGACCTTGGGGTTGACAGCCAAATAGAAATAAATCCTGGAATTTCTGCTAAATTATGGGTGAATGGAAACACTAATTTTGATAACGGAGCAACAATAGACAATACAACTCATGATCCTCTAAGGTTTAAAATTTATTGTACTAACAATGTAGCTTCATTTGACCTTAGTCAGCATAGCGCAGGATTTTATGGAAATATTTATGCGCCCAATGCTGATGTTACCATTGGTAATGGCACTGTGTTTTATGGTAGTGTTGTTGGTAAATCAGTGAAATGTACTACCGGACTGCAATATCATTATGATATTGCATCAAGATATGATTCTGATCCAAATGCCCTAATTTTAGGTTATTTTGTAACTGTCTGGCAAGAGTATACCACTCCTTAAAAATAAAATACTATAATTTGCTGATTTTTTTGTGTTTTATTCTTATTCCTGGAAACTATTTAGAATAAATTGTATTTTTTTACTCATATATTACAACATCTTTTGCATATCTATAACTTATTCAAATGTATTGAGATACGTTAAAGTTTGCAATATTATTTACTATATGATATACTTTTACAAAGAAGATAATAAGTATATTTGTATAATTCTATCTGAAAAGACAAACCTACTGAAAAGTAGGGACGTAAAACCGCGGGTCTAAAGCAATAGCTATGACAGCCGGGTTGCCGAAGATATAAAGGTAATGCGGATTTTTATTTCAGGATGAAATAATCCCGCAGTTTACAGGATGTAAAGATTTTGCGGGGTCAAACGAGATGAAATAATCCCCCGCCAAAATGCTGGGGACAGGTCGCTTGAAGATAGGTTTTAAAATTTACTTTAAATTGGAGATTCTTATGAAAAAGTTAGCTATACTTATTCTAATCGCTGGTTTTATATTAAGCATAGGAGCATTTAGTATGCTTTATGCAGCTCCTTTGCCTGATGAAATTGAAATGCAGAATACAGATACAAATGCTAGTCAGGATGTCAGTGAAGACCAGGCTGATAAACAGCCGAGTACTACAGAGTATAGAAGCATGGGGATTGAAGGCACTTCTACTGTACAAAGCAGCTCTTCTGTGGAGGATGTTAAAGGGCTGATATCTGGTTTTAAAAGTGGGGGTTATGACTTATTAAAAACTGTAACTACTCTGAAGGATTCAGGTTATTCCAGCAATGATATTGCCTTGGGCTTGATATCTAACGAATATAGCGGCGAAGAGGTTTATAATGTTATCTCTAAAGCTTTCTCTGTAAAGGCTGCTGATAAAGCAGTACCAATATCTTTAGTTGATACTACTAAAGATGTGCAGTTTAATGCAACAACACTCAAAAGTGCAGGATTGAGTTATGAGAGCATGAGTAATGCATTAGTTGAATCAGGCTCTACATATAAAGAAATTGTCGGGGTACTTAAATCATCCGGGGCATCGGCCCAGGAAGTTTTTAACATATTGCAGGGTGCGGGATATGGAGACAAGAAAATCGTTACAATTATGCTTGAGGGCAACTTTACTGTAGAAGGCATTGTTCAGGGTATGGTGGACCAAGGGATGAGTATCACTGGAATCATTGAGGGTTTTAAGAAAAAAAATCATACAAAAGTAGTTGCTGAATTGATAAAATCGGGAATTTCAACAGATGAGGTAATTTCTGTTGCAACTAATGCAAATATTTCCACTTCAGATATAGCTGTTGGATTGAGTGCTGGAGGTTTAGCTCTAGAAGAGGTTTTTTCTGTTATGGCGGATCAGGGTGTGAGTGAAAGTAAAGTCCTGGGATACCTTGTGGATGGAGGCTCGAAGACAACTGAGCTGGCAACTGCAATGATCAATATGGGAAAAGGTCTTGATGAAATTTTTAAGGCTTTTAAAGATGAAGGGGATTATTCAGGCGAGATGCTTTGTGTTGCTTTGATAAATTCAGGCAATTTTACCATTGCAGAGGTAGTCAGTGGAGTAGCTGAGACTGGGATAGGCTGGGATAAAATAGCTCTTGGGCTTAAGAATTCCGGTTCAACTACAAGTGAAATTATTGAAATGTTCCAGTCAAACGACCTTACGGAAAAGAAAATAGTCGAGGCCCTGCGTAAGAATTGTAACTTTGGTGTAAGCAGTATTGTAGCTATTATGAATGATTTAGGCTGGAGTATGGACACGATTATTGCGTCATTTGGGGATGCTGACAATGCAGCAGTTGTTACTGGATTAATAAAAGCCGAATTTTCAGCTGAGAAAGTAATTAATTTAGCCAGAAGCACTGACATATCCTGGGCAAATATCACCGATGGATTAACATCAACAGGCATGGATTCAGGAGAAATCTATACCCTTCTTTCTGACCAAGGCTTAAGCGATAGTAAGATAGTTAATAAGATGCTTGATACCGGTAGAGAAACCGGCGTCATTGTATCCGGATTGATCAATCTGGGAATGGATATTAATTCTATATTTGAGGCCTTCAAAGAGAAGAAAGCTAAGGAGGGCAAATCAGTAGTTAGCGCAATGGTTAAGTCTGGTAATTATACCTTAGAAGAAATAACTGTTGCGGCCGAAGAAGTGGGAATGAAAACTACGGATATTGTTAAGGGAATGGAGTTTGGAGGAACTGATTTTGCTGAAATAGTCCAAAATCTAAAAGATAATGGCATGAGTGACAGGGAAGTTGTAACAGCAATGATGGATAAAGATGGAGGAAATATTAGTGATATAGTGCAGGGTATGCTTGATCTGGGATGGGATTCTACCAGCATATTTGAAGCTTTTAAGGAAAAGTCTGATAAAACTTTTGCATATAATAATTTTTATTATGACCAAGAAACGAGTAAGATAGTACTGGAATCCTATGAAATAAGAGGAGAGACAAAAGTTTTTGCTGGTTTGGTTGGAGCCGGAGTTTCTGTGGAGGAGGTAGTTAGTATTGCTACAAAAGTGGGAATGACTGTAGAGCTGATTGCTCAGGGCTTGTATCAGGCCGGGAGTAGTGCTGCTGACGCATTTGCAACTTTGAACTTAACTGGTTCAATCGATTCTCGTACAGTAAAGGCTATGCTGGATGGGGGTTATAGTGCAGGTAATATAGCGAATACAATGTTAGACAATGGGCGTGATATGAATAAGATTATTGGTCTATTTACAAGTGAATCAGGAGTTAGTAATGCTGCCGCATTAGTAAATAGCTTTTTGCATGCTGGATTTGAAACTGATTTTGTCATTTCCACAGTCAAAGCTGCGGGAGCAAGCTGGAAGGATATTGCCAGCGGTTTAAAGGCAAATGGTTTTGAACCTAAGGAAGTGATTGCGGTTTTAAATGATAATAATTTAAGTGATGTTGAGATAGTAACTGCAATGCTGGACGATTCAGATATGGGTTTTGACAACCTAATGGAAGGTATAGAATCCTTGGGTTGGGATATGAATAGGGTCATTGTTGCTTTTGAAGATGCCGGTGTGGGTAAGACAGCTAAGGTTATAAGTTTATTAGCTTTAGATTATTCGGCAACTGATGTAGCCTCTAGTGCTTTTAATAGCGGGTTTGATTGGGAAACTATTACCCAGGGGTTTAAAATGAGTGAAGTGACTACTGAAAATGCGTGCAATGCTTTAACAAATAATGGGCTTGATAATAAGACAATAGCCGGATTAATGGTGGATGCCGGATATGATCATGCTGAACTTGTTGATGTGATGAAAAACCAGGGAATGAGTTTTAGTGATATTATTTCGGCTTTTACAAATAATCGCGGTTCAATGATTGTAGATATGTCTGTTTTAATTAATGCCTATAAAATAACTCCTGCATAATTATTTATAACCCTTCGATTTTTTTGCTAAAAACAAACCTGTTTTTTAATCGGATAAAACATGATTTTTTTTAAGATTCTTTGCGAATCTGATATTGTAAGATATTTATTAGCAACATGTTAAACAAACATAGAGGACATGAAAAAAAAATAAAAAAATCAGTAAATTCCCTTGCAAAAACTCAACTCTTCAGGTATACTTTATAACCTTCTTTAAAAAGGGGAAACAAAGCGAGTAAAATATAACGGGAGAAGAGAAGTGAAAAGGGATAGTTTTAAAAAATTTATATTCATAGTTAGTGCTATTATTCTCATGCAGGTTCCTTCAAACTGCTATGCGGATCTGCT
>Ga0307992_1000680_pt1 | contig 20928 bp, 14 predicted proteins | sample EllFjometagen133_FD_203162 | JGI IMG/M metagenome (GOLD analysis project Ga0307992, IMG submission 203162) | Marine microbial communities from Ellis Fjord, Antarctic Ocean - #133 | ecosystem: Environmental > Aquatic > Marine > Unclassified | place: Southern Ocean | collected 2014-10-08
TCACCGAAAGACAAAGTTGTTACTATTGGTGGAGTTATCGGTACAATCGTCAAAGTAAAAGCTGATTCCATTGTCTTGAAACTTGGAAAAGAAACTGAAATGGAAGTTCGTAAGAACGCCATTGCTTCCAAGGTAACTAAAGAAGCCGAGACAAAAGAAGAAGTAAAGAAATAAGACAAATTCAAGCCCGTTCTTTATGAACGGGCTTCTTTTATAGGTAATGAAATGATATTTCCAATTCGTATATACGGTGATCCTATTTTAAGAGAAAAAGTTCCTGAATTAAATTCATATAAAGAAGCTTTACCTTATGTGGTTGATATGATAGAGACTATGTACGATGATGACGGCATCGGACTTTCCGCCAATCAGGTGGGATTGAAAATGCGTTTTTTCACTATTGGGATGAATGCCTTTGAAGATGGTCGCGGTGATTCGGTATTCATCAACCCTGAGATTTTTGAATTTTCGGAAGAACTGTGGAATTATGAGGAAGGTTGCCTTTCCGTTCCCGGCATTAGGGAATATGTTACGCGTCCGCTAACGATCAAAGTTAAGTACCTTAACGATCGCGGGGAAGTGCACGAAGAAACGCTGACCGATTTGGCCGCCCGAGTTTTTCAACATGAAATTGATCATTTGAACGGCATCTTTTTTGTCGAACGCATTTCTCCCCTTAAACGCACGCTTAATAAGAAAAAACTCAGAGTGTTGGCGGAGAAATACACCAAGAAATAATACTTTAATGATATAGAGATACAATATTAAACATCCTAATTTATTCAACCACTCTGTGGTTGTTTTTTTATGGAATACAATTTCACCACAATAAAATTATATTGTCATTTCGACCGAAGTCCCGATTATTAAAGACGAAGTGGAGAAATCTCAAAAGCTTGACATATACTGAGGAGTTTGGGATCTCTCCCAGCCTTCGCTCAACAAGCTTCGGCGGGCAGGCCGCTTCATCCGTCAATTGGCTCCGAACAATCGGGGGTCGAGATGACAGATAAAGGCCTCGTTAATTCTTATCATTTCAAATAAAATATTTAGTTAATTGGATGTAACAGCAACCCCGAGCTAGTCGCCTGCCGGCCGTAGCCTTGGCGAAGACTGGAGGGGTTGAACAAGAATTATATGATTTTTCAATTATCTTTGTTTAACCCTTCCATCAGACTTCGCTCTTTGAGCTTCGCCCGACAAGTTCGTCAGGGTTGTGATGTAAAATGGATCCTATCCCCGGGATTTCATCCCGGGTTATTGAAGGGTCAACCCCTCAACAGGCTCGGGGTTAATATTAAAATTGATTTCCTGACTGTCATAGATCGACCCCAGCGGGGTCGGATAGTAATAACCCATGACGAAGTCGTGGGTAAAGGTCGCAAACACACCACAACCACAGCGTGGTTGAACAGGTTATACCAAAATATTTTTAATCATGTAAAGACGCAAAATCTTGCGTCTCTACAGATACTTTATTAGTCCTTTGTGTATTGTTAATAAATAATTATCTTTGTACGGAAAATAAGGATCGAAAATGAAAATAATTTTCATGGGTACCCCCGAATTCGCCGTTCCGGCACTCGATACATTGGTGGGCTCACATCACGATGTTCTTGCCGTTGTTACTGCTCCCGATAAACCCAAGGGACGTGGACAAACCATGGCAATGTCGGATGTAAAAAAACGGGCATTGGAATTGGATCTCCCCGTTTATCAACCCGAGAAGTTAAAAGATCCCTTATTTTTAAAAACATTACAGGCATTTAATCCCGATATTCTTGTCGTTGTTGCTTTCCGTATTTTACCTTCCGAAGTATATAGTCTGCCAAAATACGGCGCCATTAATGCTCATGCATCGCTTTTACCCAAGTATCGCGGTGCTGCGCCGATTCACTGGGCGGTATATCACGGTGAAAAAGAGACCGGTGTCACGGTTTTTCAGATCGATAAAAAGATCGATACAGGACGGATCATCCTTCAGGAACACATTCCAATTCTTGAAGACGATACGACAGGCAATTTATACACTATTTTACAACAGCTATCAGCCGATGCTCTGATCAAGGCCCTGGATATGCTGGAAAATGATAAAGCAGACTATATTCCCCAGGATGATGCGGTTGCCACACCGGCTCCCAAAGTCCATCCCGATACGGGTAAGCTTGATTTTAATAAAACAGGTGAAGCGCTTTGTCGCGCCGTTCGTGCTTTTAATCCTTGGCCGGGTGCATTTTTTCATTTGGATGGACAACGCATCAAGGTGAGCAAAGCCTCATTCGAATTGCACCCCGACACACATCCCGGCACAATCGAGATCCTCTCAAAAAAACAATTCGCGATCCATTGCAAAGACGGTTATTTCCTCCCGAAGGAATTGCAGTCTCCCGGTCGACGGAAAATGGATGTGGTGGATTGGATGAATGGAGTAGGGTCGGAGACCCTGTTGAGGGTTGATGGTTGAAGGTTGAAAAGTCGATATAGTAAGATGGATTATTAAACGAGTACAAACCAATGCAGTCATCCCGGAACATGTTCGGGATGGCATGTATTTTTTTTATTTATTGCATCCAAAATTCTATCAATCTGCATTTTAGTCTCGGTATGATTAATTTTAAGGTGATTTATTCTTGATTGAATTAATTCAATATTTATTGAGGACTTACGTAAAACGACGAAAATTCGCATAATCTATAAGCCTATGTTATAGGTGAAATTATTGTTAACTATTTAAATATTAATTATTTAAAACATGCATTTCTTGGAAAAATAGCGTATATAAATAACAGGTTTAAGCCATTTATGATTTCAATCAGTCATTATTTTATTTTGCTACTCAAATAATATAATCTTCACTCCAACAAATGATTTCTCATTGAACTACGGATCGTTGAGCCGACAGGAATTTGTTTTATAACAAAAAATATCAAAGGAAAACTCATGAAAATACAACGCTTAGGGGTTATTGGAACTTCAAGAAAAAAAGATGAAAAACGAGTGCCCATTCATCCGGATCATCTATCGCGTTTACCGGAGGATATTAGGAAAAAATTAATTTTTGAAAAGGGCTACGGTGAACCTTTTGGTTTGGATGATGATTTTTTTGTTTCTCAAGCGGGAGGCGTTGCTTCTCGTCATGAATTATTGACTGAAATTGCTTCGGTAATTATTCCGAAACCGGTATTGGCTGATTTACAGGAAATACGTGAAGGTGGCTTCATTTGGGGTTATCCGCATTGCGCGCAGCAAGGTGATATTACACAAATTGCTATCGATCGAAAATTAACACTCATTGCTTTTGAGGATATGTTTGTCTGGTCTTCAAATGGTCAAAAAGGTAGACATACTTTTTATAAGAATAATGAAATGGCAGGTTATTGCGCTGTAATTCATGCATTACAATTGAAGGGCATTGACGGTCACTATGGTAACCAACGAAAGGTTGTTATTTTTAGTTTTGGGGCCGTTAGTCGTGGCGCTATTTATGCACTCAAGGCTCATGGTTTCAGAGATATTACCATTTGTATTCAACGACATGATCATGAAGTACGCGAAGAAATTTTAGATGCTCATTACCTTCGTGTGCGTGAAGGTAGGAAGGGGGAAGCCAGAATGGTAACGGTAGAACATGATGGGACGGTTGAACCTTTATCCAAGTTGATCAGTGAATCTGGGATAATTATTAATGGCACCTATCAGAATACGGACAATCCTATCAACTTTGTCACAGAAGATGAAAAAGATACTTTGAAACCGGGAAGTTTAATTATTGATGTTAGTTGCGATGAAGGAATGGGATTCTATTTTGCCAAGCCAACATCGTTTGAAATCCCAATACTGGATATTGACAACATCTTCTATTATGCAGTTGATCATACCCCTAGTTATTTATGGGAAAGTGCTTCAAGGTCCATATCTGCCGCACTCATTGAATATTTACCCACCATTTTAGAAGGCCATGAAAGTTGGATGAAAAATACCACCATTCAAAAGGCTATAAATATTGATGCCGGTGTGATCAAAAAAGAATCTGTTTTAACTTTTCAGCATCGCAAGGCGGATTATCCGCATGATTTTATAAAACGTTGAAGCGTTGATCTCCTTCGCCTAGGTACAGCCTTCGTAGCCGAGCTACTTCGGCGCAGGAAGCCTTCGGAGATTAAAATATTTTGATGGTTGAATAGAATAATTTTGTTTTTGGGGAATTCAGTTCCTCGGGTTTCACCCGGGCTTACTAATATTTGATCCCTACGAGATTATTTGTTATTGAATATCGAATACCAAACAAGTGAGCATTCGAATAATCGAAATTAATACCTATTTATAAATTATTTAAATAACCTATATACCTTATACCCTATACCTCTAAACCTTCATTCACAGAGCCACGAAGAATATTAAGTCACAAATATATAGGATGAATAAGATGGGGCAGGCTGTTTTCACAGCCCCAGAGGGGCGATATCTTTGTAGAAAACTGATTAATTTCATTATTAGCTCCGTAGGAGCGACACTTTTTGTTCAACCCCGCTGGGGTTGTTTTTGTTTTGTGGGCTTCCATTCCCCGGGTTTCACCCGGGGTTATTGTTGTTCAACCCTTCCAGTCTTCGCCAAGGCTACGGCCGGCAGGCGGCAAGCTCGGGGTTGTATAAAACAAGATCCCGAAGAGATCAAATAACAGTATATATTAGTTCCATAAACATTTACAACCCCAGCGGGGTCGAACAATAATATATAAACGGGCACTCTCACTCTTACAACCCCGTCAGGGTTGAACAATAATAAGCACGGACAAGCATGGATACGATGGACGTTTGCGGACTTCGGGGAAATCGATGCGTATTCATAATCCATAATTCATAATTATTTCCTATGAATAGATCGCTACGGCTATGCCTTGAATATCGAACATTCGAACAATAGAACAAGGAACAATCGATTTGTATTCAACCCCTCCATCAGACTTCGCCCCGAAGGATCGGGGCTTCGCCCGACAGGTCCGTCGGGGTTGTTTTTGTTTGGTGTCATTTTCCCGGGGTTTTACCCCGGGTTATTGTTATTCAACCCTTCCAGTCTTCGCCAAGGCTACGGCCGGCAGGTGACAAGCTCGGGGTTAAAAAAAATATTAGCGGTCTTGAATATCGAACAAGGAACAAGGAATGCTGATTTTAGAAGTAAATATTTTCTTCGACCCCAGCGGGGTTGAATATGGTAGAAACCACCCACCCCAAAACACAATCACAGCGTGGTTGAATAGATTATTCTTTAGACAGGCCTTGGCGTGTCGAGATGTTTATGATTTGATGTCATGAAAATATTGTCTTTTATCTTAATCAACTTTCAATGTATTTTGCTCTTCAATTACTTGCGTATCGCAAGATTTCATCCCCATTCTATTTAGTATATCGACGATAAAGTCTGTTTTGCCATTAACATAAGAGTCAATATCAAAGGGGAATTTATTAGCAAGATTTTGTTTTAATTCATTGTATTCAAGTAGCTTTTTGGGATTTTCTATCAAGTAATCTCTTAAGTCTAAATGATTGGCTAATCCGATGCTCCCTTTCTTGCATACATACAAATTATGTTTAACCCAATGTCTCTGTGATCCAGAATTCGGCGTTGTTGAATTCAATCTTTTAAAGGCTTCTCTTCCCATTATTCCCATATTTCCGAGATGTAAGTATCCAAGTTCTTTTAACTTTGAAATAACATTTTCTAATGTTGAATTATCATTCTCGATTATAATATCTAAATCTATAATTGCTTTTGCTTTCGCTCCGGGAATAGATGTGCTTCCAACGTGTTCTATCCCAATAATATCAGCAGCTAGGTGTTTAGTCGGAACGCTTTTTAGTTCCTCAAAGAGATTTTTCCATTCAGGATTGTAATCTTGAACTAATATTTTATTTTCTTTTGTCATGTCTGTTCTTTGATCCATTATTTATGAGTATGTGATTCGATGCATTTGAGTAAGTGATATGGAGCTAAAAGCTTATGGTTTTATAAGGGACTAAGGCACCGAAAAGGTTTTATTTAATAGAAAATAATTGTTTGTAATGCATCTCAATGATGTTTTTATACTTTTGTTTTCCTTGGTCAGATAAGAAGGACTTATTGATAAATTTAAGCATATCCGGTTTTAATTCTCTGAATTCCCCGACTGTTTTAGTTAAGATATTTTCTTTGATCTCTAATCGTTTCCCTAATTCTACAAAGCTGTTGATGGTGTAGTTGTAGGGTGTTGATAATAGATGTTCTTTTGTCCTTTCCATTTCTTTGAAAAGATTCATTGCGATCTGGGGGTCGTTGATATGGAGTTTTGTATTCATGAGATCATATGACGGAGATAATAACATATCGCCATCCCCGGACTCCAGAAGCGAAAGGTTTTTGAGGTGAACATCGCCGTTTCCGCTTAGAAAATTGAAGATCAATATTTTGATGAATTTTATTCTGTCCATTGGATTAAGTTCTTTTCCCGCATCTTCATAGGAGAAAGAATTATATTTATAATATCTATTTTCGGGTGTCGCATTCAACACAGAAACAAAGTCTTCTTGACGTAGCTTTTCTCCATCTTTATTGCGATCAAATCTTCTTGTAAGATAGACGGGTTCTCCGTTGGCAAATTGCATTAAAGCACATTTCGCCGTTGAAATATTGAATAGTTGATTGGCCATTGTCATGGTAACATGTTCATTTGCGGGAGAATCCATCGCAAGCGATCTTCTTGAATCTATGAAAGGTTTTACGATGTACATGGATTCGTTGTCAATGTTCGGAACCAAGAGTTTGTTCTTGTTGCGTCCGATGAATCCCTTGGGCTGTACGCCGGAAATGCTAAATCCCGAAGGATAGCCCAGGCTTTTTTTCTCAATGTCATCCCAATTAAAATCCAGAACAGGGGAGACCTTTGACCTGTTGAATAATTTGCTTTCGCAGGCCGGACAGAATCCGTTAGTATTGTCTTTTAAACATCCGTTACAATACGCCATTATTCCTCATTTCTCTTGATCGTTATGGCACCGATGGTATCTTGAGAGCAAGTGTTGATCAGTAAATTCCAATCATCATGCGTATCAATACCCAAGGCTTTGCATTGCAATTCCCGGTTATAGCCTTCGCTGAGCATGGACTGAAAAAGGGGAAATAATCTGCTGGAGTGATATGTTTTTTGAGTTTTCGGCATATTTACAGAGATGGGATATGTGCTTTCATTCTTAATAAAAGCCTCGTCATATTCAAAATGGTAGCCACTTTCGTCCCGCCACAGCAGGCCGGCAAGATACTTTTCCTTGTAGATGACTTTGATCTTCATTTATTGTCTCAGTTCAAGTTTTATCTCAAGATCCAAGTAATGCAGAATCTCATTCAAGGTATCGAATGAAGGATTGGCTTTTCCTCCCTCAATTTGAGACAGTGTTACCACGGATAATCCTGTATAATTGGCAAGTTCTCGCTGCGAGATAGCGAGCGTTTTTCGTCTGTCCTTGATCTTTTGACCTAATTCTTTTTTTGTCATAATGGTACTTTAATTATATTTAAACTTCTGTCACAAATATAGCCTTAGATGCCTAAAATGTCAAGAATATTTAAATATAATTAAATAATGGCGACAAATACTATATGGGGTTAAGGTATTGTGGGGAAAATTTAAATATATTTAAAGTAATGGGGCGATAAATCGAAAAAGTCGATGAGGTGATAGTTGATGAGTCGAAAAGTCGATGAGGTGAACAGTGGAAGGGGGTCTGGGGTCGGTGAACGGAAGTCAGGGGTCGGGATGACAGACTTTTTATCGTTTATAGTTCATAATGACTTCCTCATGAATAGATCTCTCCGCTACGTCCGCCTACGGACGGACTTCGGTCGAGATGACAGACTTTTTCTCGTTCATCGTTTATAGTTTATAGTTTATCCGTGTCTTCTATTTCTTTGTGGGTAAAAAGTTTTTAGTGGCTTAGTGTACTTTGTGGCTTTGTGAGAGCTATTACATTCTTCGTGCCTTCAAAACCCTTTGCGCCTTTCCCCCTTCGCTAAAGCTTCGGAGGACAGGCGTGTGAGGTCTTATTCTTCATTCGTATCTTTATCAAATCTTTCGTTGGGCAAAGCAATCAAAGCTTTTAGTAATCCATGAACAAGAGCAACGGGTATACAAACGATTCCAGCAATCAACATTCCCAATTCGTAAAATAATGTACTGTCTTTGTAGGTTTTCCCTTTAAGCCTAGATTGAAATGCGCTGAATGGGATTCCATACATATTTCCTGCTAATATAACTTGGCATGCCCCAAGAATAATACCTGCTTTTGTTTTGCCATATTCTTTTACAATGGTATCATAAGCATATTTTTTAGGGAGCCCTCTTGAATCAGCAAAATGTTGGGCAAACATGATAGCTTTAACTTCTTCAGGTTTAATAAAATTATTATCGCCACTTAAAAAGCTGCATATTTCTTCATTACTCATTCCTTGACGCAAAGCCATTTTAGTATGCTGATATGAACAAGCGGCACAACCATTGACTTCAGTGACGGCCAAATGTAAACGTTCTATAAATTGTTCGTCAAGTAGTTTACCTTTTCTATTTTCAACCAGTTTTGATATTGCTCCTGGAAAATAAACAAAAGCCCCGTACAATTCGCATAAATTAAATTTACGCTTAAACTCCATTCTTGAACTTTCTTTTTCGGGTATTTTTATGCTCATTTTATTATCCATGTTTTATTGATGTGAAATTTAGGAAAAATAATGTGATATGCAATTTATTATTTGGGTCGACAATATAGGGTCTCACACACTTTTCCTTCGTAGCTCGAATACCTCACACCAAGGCACTAAGTACCACAAAGTCACAAAGAGGAAATATTTTAACCACAAAGGTTAATAAGCTCACAATGAAAGATTTTCACAAAGAAACTAAGTACACAAAGAAACTAAGCACACAAAGATACTAAGAGTATATATTTTCCGCAAAGGTGCATAAGGGCACGGTGAAGATTTCACGAAAGTGCATCAGACACAATTCCCAGCAGATCCCGGAGGGATCCAATATATTCATCGTTCATCGTTTATCGTTTATCGTTCATCGTTCATCGTTCATCGTTCATCGTTCATCGTTCATCATTCATCGTTTATCGTTTATCGTTTATCATTCATCGTTCATCATTCATCGTTCATCGTTGATGGTTGATGGTTGATGGTTGATGGTTAAAATTGCCTAGGATAAAAAATGATCATAGAATACCAAAAAAATATTACACGGAAGAATAAAACAATTTCTCAATCGTCTTCATCGCCATAAACATTTTCCCACTGTCAGAAAGTTTTATGAATCCAAAATATTTGTAAAATGCTTCTGCTTCACTGTCCAAAGGATCGACTATCACTGCAAAAGCGCCTAGAGAAGTAGATATCTCAAGGCATCTCTTCAATGAATCAATTAATAAGTATTTTCCTATTCCACTTCCTTGATAGTCTGTATCGATAGCCAATCGTCCGAGTAGAATGACCGGTATAGCAGAATATGATTTAGGAAGGTTCCTTTTATAAGAATCTGGAATTGATGTATTGGGGATACTGTTGCTAGAAAGGGTATAGTAGCCTTTGATCTTTTCGTTAGTATTATCTTTTAAGACAAAGCAGATCGAGAGTTTTCGACGTAAATCTTGTCCGGCTTGTCGCTTAAAATAATTATCTAAAAGATCTTTGCCGCAGGAAAATTCTTCCTTCTTATGCGAAGAATTTAATGGCTCTGTTTGATATCTCATTCGTTGAACAGTGTGTTATAATCTTTGTTTGCTGATATCAAATTCTTGTTGGGCTCTGCAGGATTGAGAAGAGCGTTAAAAAAGATTTCTTTATCTCTTTTTGACGCTAAAATCATGTCATTTTTTTCAATGATCTTATTTGCTTCATTTTGAGCAACTGCAATGATAAAATCTGTCAAATTGCGGTATCCTCCAAGCATAGATGCTTTCTCAAACAATTGCTTTTGCTCTAGGGGCAGGCGCGTATCGAACCTTGCTGTGTTTTCTCTTGCTGTACTCATTTTGACTCCAATAATTTTTTAATAATACGGATATGATCCGTACAAGTCAAGAGATAGTACGGAAAATATCCGTACAAAAGCCGAGTCCTGACAATCTAATTTTCGGTAGATAATATTTTCTTCTGAAACAAGAATACTTTTGAACATAAATTTCTCCCGAATTATAAGGTAATTTATAAAAACAGGATCTATTGATCTATGAAGAAAATTATAGTGTGATAGATGTCACAATTTTGCACGATACGGAATTAAGGGAATATCTAGATCTATCTATGTCGGGAGTCCGGTGAACGGCAAGACCTCACACAAAGGCACTAAGTACCACTAAGACACTAAGAGTGTATATTTTCCGCAAAGGTGCATAAGGACACGGTGAAGATTTCACGAAAGTGCATCAGACACAATTCCCAGCAGATCCCGGAGGGATCCAATATATTCATCGTTCATCGTTCATCGTTCATCGTTTATAGTTTATTGTTGATCTATGATAGCAAAGATAGGATTTATAAAAATATTAAGCAAAAAAAGTTTTAGGGTTGGTTTGAAAGAAGGAAATACTGAACAGGTTTCTTTTAGATTGGGTATTATTTAATTCCATTAAATTTCTGATTTATCCAGTTGTTTTAAAAAGTTTAGAGCTTTTTCCCTATCAAGGATTTCATGGATTTTCTGATTTTCATAATTACGCAAACAACGATAGCATGAAGGAAAACATTCACAAGTTCTCAATATAGATATTGCTCTATTTATTACGGCTTTTAATATATTTCCATCTTTTGTTACTAATCGTCTCGAATGTCCTGCTCCTCCAGGAACCGCATCGTATATTATTATCTTATGTTCCATTTTACCTTTAGTTCTCTTATACGTTAAACAAGCTTTAATATCTCGTCTTTCAATATTGAGTTCATTGGCAAAAGAATTAAGAAGAGCATACATTACTGAAAGCATTGTTGCGTAGTCCGAAGTATCACAACTAAAAGAAATTTTTGCCACATCTGTTTTAAATTCGTGGTGTAAGCAATATCTTGTTAATGAAGTATTGTTGCAATTACCTTTACCGAATGGGTTTTTATGACTATGTTTGCTTTTTTCTATATGTCCACATCCAACTCCTGTATAATCTTCATATCCAAATTTATTTACTTCATCGTTAGCAATAGAATATCCACATTTTGGACACACATAGAAAAAATCTGTAGACTTAACTACAAGTGAATCATTTGCTGTTGATTCAACTTCCAATTTGATATCTTCAAAGTCATAGTCATATCTACTTATTGGGAATGCTGTTTTGTCTCCAATATAGATTGCTTCTGTTTTATATTTTCTTTCTTGAGAGCTAAGTGGAACAGCTTTTACATCTTCTTCAGCAATGAAACCTGCTCTCGGTTCAATACTTTCATAAAAATCCCTTTCTTTCAGTATTTTTCCGCAAATTGCACAAGGTTTTCCGTTAGTACTAATTGGCATAATAGAAAAATTTATATTACCACATTCAGGACAAGAGGTAAGATATGCTGTTTGGAAGTCGCTCATTTCACTTTTATTCACTATGGGTTTCCTAATATAACGACTTGTATATAAACCTCCGTCAGCAACCACTTCCGAAGACGGTGCATATTCGGCAATGGCAACTGATAAATCACGACTCAGATTTAGTGATTTAAATTTTTGAGTAGCAATATTTTGTGCCAATTCTACAGAATCAATCGGAAAACCATATTTTGGAAGAATATTTCTACGAACAAGAAAGTCAATCAAATAGTTATTTTCATATCTTTTTAATTTACGGTTAAATACGGAGGCGGTTTTTTCATCTCTTGCCTGCATTGCTTTTTCATATTCTTTTTTCAAATACTCAACATTTTGTTCAAACTCATTTATTGCTTTTGTGAATATCCCATTTATTCCACAAAATTCTTCTAGCCAATTGTAGCTAAAAATGTATTTCTCTTTAAGCTGTGTATCTGAGCATGATATTGATTTTCTTAGTAGATCAGTTAATTCTTTAGGTTCGGATTTGAGCCAATCAACAAAATCCAAATATCCCTTTTCGTTGATAAATTCCTTTGCATTATTCCCCGAGTACAGATTAGGATTAATTTTTAGATATAAGCTTAATGCTACTGCGTACACATGACGTTTTAATATTTTTTCATTATTAATATTAAAGTTTGGCGGACAAATAATACCGTTTATCATTTCCTTTGGACTATCGAAAAAAGTAAAATCATGTGAACTTAATCTAGCAAATGTCAACGCAAAAGCAGCTGCATTTATACTTCTACCAGCACGACCTACTCTTTGTGCATAATTTGATGCTAAAGGTGGTATATTACGTAAAAACACCGTTTCCAGATCACCAACATCAACACCCATTTCAAATGTAGTAGAACTCGAAAGCGCATTAATTTCTTTTCTGATGAATTGTTGTTGATAATATAATGCATCTTTTTTAGCAAGTTGAGCAGTATGCTCTTTTACAAATAATGGCGAAACCTTTTTACTTTTATAAAGCATAGCGTAATGATTATCTTTACAAAACTCTTCAGTATTTAGTCTTTCTAATTTTCCATTGCATCCTTTTTTTATACAATTATTGCCAATATTAAATTGCATTACTTTTCCACACTTCTTGCATTTCCAGAAAGTAACATCCTTACCTAATTTGATTTTAAAATACTTTGCAGGTATACAATACCCTTTGCCGTCCCTGGTTTGAAGTTTATATTTGTTATCATCATTAACCAAATAATCCCAATATTGTTCTAAAAATCCCACAGCTTCTTTATCATCTTTTATATCAAGAATCTTCTTAGTGAGCCACAACTTGTTAGTCGTGTAGTAAGTAGTTTTACCACTTTTTAATAATCGGGGAGTAGGTAAAAAAGGTGTAGAAGGTTTTACAGAATCATCTTTATTTTTAGTTATAAATTTTTGATATTCACTGCGATATAAATATTTTCTATCACTAGATCCTATATCTGTTTCCTTATCTGTAACAATAGCTCCTACTCGCACGATTTCAAAAACAAGGTAGTTTAAAAAATTCTTCGCATCATTATTAGAGAGTTTATAATTTTTGACTAAAGCTTGAATAATATCATTGCTATTCCCAGAATATTCAAATGAGATTTTGCCCAACGAAACTAATGAGGTATCACGATTAGAACTATATAACTCATTTAAAATAGCAACCCAGGCATTACGATGATTGTCTGTTATTGATGATTCTGAATTGTTGGAATTATTTTTACGAAATAACCTCAGTCCTGAAAAATAATGATCAAGCAAGCTTACAAAATCACTTACACCAATACCGTTCCTATAATTATTTTCTTCTTGTGTTGCAACATTCCAAATTCCACGTCTGCGTAAAAATTCCATGTATGTATCATTTAAAAAACATGCAAATTTTGCAGCACCTTGACGACTATCAGAAAATATTAAAAATTGGCTTCCTGTTATGGATTTACTTTTTATATTTTTTGTTTGTTTAATAAATATATTATCTATTGCTTGTTTTTCGACGTTATTCTCATAATGGAATGTAAATTCCGGAATTTGTTCATATAGAGAGGTAGCAATAACTCCTGTTGCCGCATCATAACCTAAATTAAAATGTCTTAGTCTTCCATTACAATTTAAACAATGCGCTTCTTTTCTTTTTGAAAGTTTTATTTTTGTAAGCTTTACCTTTTGGGTGTTTTCACAAACACACCACTTATTGTGAGCTTCATCGGCTGCCACTATTGCTCCGCAGGATTTACATAGATAAAATTCTTCAACTTCTTGTTCTATATTTCTTGTAGAATTCTCAGTAACACCATCGGCATTTTCATTTTCCTCATCTTCATAAATATTTTCATTGAAGTAGATTTGATAATAACTTCTTTCTTCCCTAGCACTGCATCGAACAAGTTTATCGCTTTCAATTTTACCGACTATAGCAATTTCACCACAATCCTCACAGATAGCAATTTCAAACATTTTTGCTGAATTCTCATAAGAAATAGTAAAATATTCCTTTCTTATTAATGATAAACTATCTTCGTAATCAAGAGCTAAATAACACCCATCTAATGCCTTTAAAAAATAATGATAGCGGATATCAATTAATGGCTTGCCATTTTTTATTGCTTTTGCGCATAATGAGATAATTGATACAACTTCTTGATTGGATATTTTAAGATATTTAGCAAAATCATCAAGTTCGATTAAACTTCCCTTATTTCTCATTTTAGTGTACAAATAAGAAGAAGAAATAATATCATACAGTATTTCTGCTTCTTTTTCTTCTTCGTCTTTTTCATGTGAGTAAGGAAAATCCAGATTGTATTTTCTTAAAACATCATCAAAAATATTTCTCTCATTTATAGTTGCTTCAGCTAAATCGGTAAATAGTTGAATCGGATATTGTTTAACAATAGGTGACTTTTGTGAATTATCACGATATGCAGTTATTATATCATCTGCATAAAAATTGCAACCTGTTAATTGCTCCGCAAATTCTACTATTCTCATATTACTTTCCGGACTACCATCCCCCAAAGTTGCGGATGTTAAAATGAATTGTGGTTCCTTATCTCCACTTATTCTACCCTTTAATCTTCCCATTAGAAACGCAGTTTCTATACCTGTTGCCCCCGCATAAACGTGTGCTTCATCTAATACAACAAACTTAAAATTAGATTCACTGAATATTGAATCATCTCCTGGGCGAAATAACATATGTTCCAACATAGCGTAGTTAGTAAAGAGTATGTGAGGAGGGTGCTTTTTCATCTCATCTCGAGATACTTCTTCATTACGCAATCTTTTTCTTAACTCAGGATATTTTTCATTTGCATACATTGTTTCGTAGAGTTTAATTGCGTCTTTCTCTCTATTCTCAGTTCCGCCGTTATATACACCAAAGCGAATATCAGGATAGGACATTAGGATTTCACGTAAACCTTTTATTTGATCATTTGCTAAGGCATTCATTGGATATATGAATATTGCTCTTACTCCATCATTGAGTGTGCCTTGTTCTTTTTCGTGTAACAACTCGTTTATTACAGGTATTAAAAAACAATTTGTTTTTCCACTGCCAGTTCCAGTCGAAATAACAACATTTTTACCTGTAACAATTTTTTCAATCGCTTTGTCTTGATGCATATACAAAGGTCGAGAAACGGGAAGTTTTGGCGGATATTTTTTATCTTTTTCTAAATCTCTGAAAAGTGACGATAAAATTCCATTTTCAATCAATTTTTCAATTGTTTTTCCTGAACGGAACGAATCTTTTATTTCAACAAATGGTCCGCTAGAAACGGTTTTATTTAACTCTGTTAATAATTTATTTTGCAGAATTTTGTTTCGAAAATGAAATGTAGTGCTGATATAACCAATATATTCTTTCTTAATTCGATCTGCCGCTTTTGCTGGGTTAAACATTTACTTCCTCGTATTTGTACAATTTGATTTCATTATAAAAAGAATCGTCTTTTTGTATATTGCAGATACCTCTTTTATTAATATCGCAGAACAAATCTCCGATAAAGGGATAATCACCTTGCAATCCTGCCGCCAACCATAGTGTTTTGTTATCTCTAAATTCAATCCTGACTGGATTTATTCTATCATAAGATTCATTTTCGTTTACCATGGTATCTAATACTTTTGTTTCTCCATATGAGTCAATAACACACAATCGACCACTATAATATGTACCTTCATTTACTGGCAAAAACTCTAAATGATCTACAAAATATTCTGGTTTAAATCTAACCCATATCCTATCCCTATCATAACAATGAAAACATTTTGCTTTTATAAGGATGATTTTCTTTTTTTTATATATTAATTTTTCATACTGACCTACAATTAAATCACTCTCAAAAATAAGCTGGTAATTTTCAGTTCTGGAAAAAATGTTCTTATCTTTAATTTTTACTTTTATTTTATAATTATCTTTTTCGATGTCATGAAGTTCTTCATTTTTGTTTCCAATTTTCCTTCTTAAAGATTTATCTCCGTTTATAATGAGAAAAAACTCATTATTCTTCTCTCCAATAAAAGTATTTTCCACATCCCAATAAACTTTCCCATTCCTGTAAATCAAGGGGTTATCTATAAATTGTTCTTTAGTGATAACATTGAAAAGTTCTAAAATTTCATTATCATTTGGGCAGGATACAAAAATATTATTCTTATTTTCATTAGTAAAAATTGCTCTTCCTATCTCAAATTTCCCGATGTGGTTTTTAGTGACTTCAAATGAGTCTTCATTAGTTTTTCCAATTATTTTAATTTCTTCGTCTTCTCTTGGATTATCAATCTCAAGTGTGTCTCCATTTTCCAAAAATTCTTTATACCATAATTTTCTACTTATTGGCCCATTATGCCATTCATCATTGTTTATTCGCCATCTGAAATAGGGAATTTTCATCTGAAGGACACCATCATTTATTGGACATCTTATCTCGTTATCTTGATTAGTCCATGATAATTCTTTGCTTTCATTGTTTGTGCTTACAATAACTTTTCGTTCAATATTACCATAATAGAAAGACCTATTAAACAGAATTTCAAGATCGGGTAATACAATTAAAAATTCAGACAGTATCGTTGCTTCTTTTTCATAAGAATACAAAGAAATTTCAATCGGCTCGTTCTCAGGAATCAACTCCAATGCTTTAAGTTCAAATTGATAGCAGCTATTTCTCAATTGTTCATATTTGAGTTCTTTTAACTTATATGATTTCATATCAATTCTTAATTCCAATGCTTTTATATTAAGATTATCAGGGACTATTAGCATGACAATGTTAGTATAAACAACACAAGAGATATCGTCAAACAACCATTCTACATTCTTTGAATGTCCAATTAAGCAAACGTTTTTCCCTAATTTCTCCTCATTTTCTTTATTAACAAAAACAACTTTTCTCGTTTTGCTTTCTAAACATTCACCTGCACTGGGATAAATATTATAAAGATTAGCGCAATACGTTTTTAACTCATTAGGTGTTTGTTTTAATGCATCAATATTTTGGGAATAAATAAAGTAATTTGTTGGTTTATTTATCTGACTAAAAACTTCTTTTTCACCATCAAATAAAATAAACTCTCTATTCAGTTTAGTCGTTTTATTATTTTCGGAATCGAATATAATTGTTTCATCTTCTTTGATTATGACATTAACCTTTATTGAATCATACCCCTTTAATAGTTTATTCAATTCAAATTCTATAGGTTTTGTTGTAATAATAAGTTCGCCTCGTTTAGTTCTCATTTCTTTGGAATAAACTTGTTCTCCATTCACAAAAACTAAAAGTATCATTGTATTAGTATGGTCATCTATTCTAATAGATGGAATACAAAGAAAAACCTCTTTGTCATCTTTAATGTATTTTGCAACAATGTTTTGTTTTGAGACAGTTGAAATCCTTTTCTTTTGAATAACCTCATCGAACAACTTTTCCGATTCTGTTTTCTCCTCCCACCATTCGTAAATATATCGCTTTAATCTTGTATCCTTTGAAATAACCTCGCGATTGAATAATATGTTAATCTGATTGAATGTGTCAGATATAAATTTAACAAAATATGTGGACAAATCTTCATTTAGTGCGAGAGATCGTAACCCAATTTTAATTGCATATGCACTTGAACCGATATGAACCATTATATCTTCACGATATCCATGGTGACCTAAAACATTTTCTAATTGAGCAGCAACTTCCACGCAAAATTCTTCGTCATCACTCGTGAAACCAAAATCTAAATCCTTTTTAAAAACGTTGTAGCAAAGATCAAAGAATGAGCATAAGCTGTTCTTGGGAGCAAAAGAATGCATCATTACTGTTGCGTAATATTTTTGACCACTTGTAACAACTGGAATGTTAGCATTTTCACCTAACCAACTTATTACATTTCGATATTTCTGACATAGTTGTTGATTAATATCTGAATTGAATAAAATTCTAAATACATATTCCCAATAGCCACAGTTCTTTTCATCATCTTCTATGGAATCGGATTGTTTCCATCGTTTTGAAATTTCAATAAGTGTAGCAAAAATGAGCTTGTAATGATTCTTGTCAAAGTTATCATACAATGTACCAACATAATCCAGCATTGATGAATATTCATTTTCGGTAAAATCGTGGTTACCAATTAATGTTTCGTTTTTAAATACTCGATCTACATTATGAATTATATCATCCATACTTCATCCATTGGTTTTATTGCTTTAATTATTTCAGATATTGAAAACTAATTAATTTCATTTCTATTAGCAATGGTAATTTATTAGAGTAGAGCCGAAAATAGCCCGGCATGAAATGCCGGGTTTAATGTCTAATAATGAACACAACCCTGAGCCCCGAAGCTTCGGGGATGGGTTGAACTGAGTATCATTAAATTGAAAAAGTTCAACCCCTCCATGGGGTCGGGGTTGTTTTTTTGTTCGTTCTAGCATCCCGGGGTTTCACCCCGGGCTATTATCCTTAAACCCCTCGACAAGCTTGGGGTTGTATAAAACAAGATCCCAAAGGGATCAAATAACAGTATATACCAGGTTCACAAACTCTTACAACCCCGGCGGGGTTGAATATATTTTGATATCCTGGGTTAAAACCCAGTTTTTTTGGCGTTATGTCCCCGGCTTAAAAGCCGGGGTAATTCATACAAAAGTAGATATTCCTTTCATTGTTCATCATTCATCATTCATCGTTCTTCCTTTGGGCGCCTGCGGACTCTCGGAAAATCGATGCGCATTCATCGTTTATAATTAATTATTCGATATTATAATTTCTCAAAAATATTTCCAATTGGGCAACAAGTTGTTGCCCAAGTACCTTGGGACATAATTTGGAAGTGAAAAACCTGCAGTATAAATTTTAATAAAGTCAAGATATCTGGGGCCGCCTCGCTCCGACGCCCTATCAATTGAGAATTGACAAAGGACAATTGACAATTTAGCACGAAAGAAACTGCCTGCCCTGCATAGCCTTGGCGAAGCGGGGACTTTCTTTTGCTTCTCCCAAGGGGATCCCCACGGGATTTTCTTTGGTTAGCAAAGAAAAGAAGGGCATTTATATTAATCTATTCAACCCCGCCCCGCCTTCGCTGAAGCTATGGCGGGCAAGCTGGGGTTGTTTTGTGTGGGGGTTCCTTCACCCGGGGTTACTACTATTCAACCCTTCCAGCCTTCGCTAGGGCTACGGCCGGCAGGCGACAAGCTCGGGGTTTAATATAAATAAGCACGGGCGAGCATGGAGACGATGGATGTGTGCGGACTTCGGGAAATCATAATTCATAATTACTTCCTCATGAATAGATCTCCACGGCTGCGCCTTGAATATCGAACAAGGAACAAGGAATTATGATTTAAGAAGGCGTAAATATCCATATTAAAGATCTGCGTGAATCTGTGTAATCTGTGGATAGATATTGTTTTCAATCTTTAATCTTTATACTTTAGTCTTTAATCTTTATCAATTAAAGGTACAATATGATAAGTCCACGAAAATATGCGCACAGAGTTTTAATCAAATGGTTTATATCCGATCTATACATAGACCATATTCTCAATTTTAATGAAAGTGATCTATCTGCACAGGATCGCCGCTTCGTGGAGGCATTGGTCCACCAGGTAATCATGCGTCAGCGCATGCTGGATCATGTGCTGAAAAAGTTCATTACAAAAAAACCGAAGCCTCCCATCTATATTGCCTTGCTCATGGGCGTGTGCGAGATCCTCTACATGAATGTAAAAGACCACGCAGCTCTGAATGAAACGGTGACCATGGTAGGCAAGATGGATCATCGCTCTAAGGGATTTGTGAATGCGGTGTTACGAAAAGTCGTGACTTTCCGCGATGAGGAGTGGGAAGGCTATCAAAAGGATCCGCGCGTTGAACCTGGCATTCGCTATGGTTTTCCGGACTGGCTGATCAGGCGCTGGATCAAGCAATTTGGGTCCGAAACGATGGAACTGCTTCCATCCCTGAATGAGCGTCCTCGCAAGATGGCGCGCATCGTTAAAACGGGTCAACGGAAGAAGATCCTCGATACCCTCAAGGAATTAGGCGTGCTCGAAGAAGTGAGCGCTTACAACAAAGATTATGTTTTTATCCATTCCTGGCAGCCCCTGCTACAGCATGAATTATTTACAGAGGGCTATATTATTGCGCAGGATGTTTCAGCCGCTTTTCCTATTATGCTCATTGCAAATGATAACCCAAAATCTGTTGCAGATGTCTGCTGCGCCCCGGGCGGAAAATTGACGGCATTACAACAATATTGTCCCAAAGGTACAAAGATTAGAGGTTATGATCTTAATCCGCAGCGTATTGAGGACACTCAAAAAACGCTGGATCGTTTGGGCATGAAAGATGTAACGCTTAAAGTCAGGGATGTATCAAAAGAAGAAATGCCCTTATTTACACATATTCTGATCGATGCACCTTGCTCCGGTTTTGGTGTGATCCGTAAACGCACGGACTTGCGTTGGCGACGAAAAGAAGAAGAAATGCCGGGACTTTTGAAAGTCCAGCATGATATTCTTGAGAACACGAGTCAGTATGTAAAACCGGGTGGCATGTTGGTCTACAGTACCTGTACTTTCGATCGCGAAGAGAACTGGAATCAAATAAAGCAATTCATCAATCGCCATCCCGAATTTTCAGTTGTTCCGGCCGACCCAGCGATATTCCCCAAAGAATTGATCACAAATTACGGAGCAATAGAAAGTCTTCCACATCAGCATTACTGTGAAGGATCGTTTGCAATTGCCCTTAGAAAGGCTTAAATTTTTCGCCACTAACCGGAATTACTGAATATAGTTCATTCCGGCTTGAATAAACTCCGAGGCCACAGAA
>Ga0307992_1000682_pt1 | contig 20895 bp, 36 predicted proteins | sample EllFjometagen133_FD_203162 | JGI IMG/M metagenome (GOLD analysis project Ga0307992, IMG submission 203162) | Marine microbial communities from Ellis Fjord, Antarctic Ocean - #133 | ecosystem: Environmental > Aquatic > Marine > Unclassified | place: Southern Ocean | collected 2014-10-08
CACAGTGACCTTGCGGTGGGGATGCCTGTGCTGGTGCCTACACTGTGGGGGTACACCCTTGGGGTGGTCACGGAACTGACTGAGGATGATGGTTTCGCTCGGGACTATGGCTACACTGAGGAGAAGCTGGGCAGTCAGTACCTTCTGAGTTTCGCTCAGGATGGGTGGGACTGCTGGTCGAGTAGCTGTGCGATGAACCTGAGGGCTCTCAAGCGTCTTGAGGTAACCCGGTAGGCTGTGGGGATGGGGTGGGGTGTTTCCCTCTAGATTCTGTGGCTCCCTTTTGGGGCCTGTTCTTTTACTCTCCCTACTGGGTCTCCCAACTCATTTTGAGGTAGTGTTTATGCGGGTCTCCGAAAACGGGTGTTGGGCGTTTCATCTTGGCGAAAACGTCTGAGATGAGGGGTGCGTAGTCACACTGTCCTACTTTGCGACACCCCTGTCGTGTTGTGGGGCAGGCTGCCCGAGCAATTGTCACTTAGAATCTCAGATGAGCGGACGACTCATCCAACTGTAGCAGCCTGGTGGGTCTTACGGTGGCGTGGGTGGTGATCTTACGTTGTCGTAATGAGATGTCCTTTTGGTACGCTGGCTGGACTACCGAAGTATAGTAACCAGGTGGTCCCTGCTTGCCGTGTGTGGCGTTTTCCAAACAAACGGGGCCGGTGGCACGCCTATAGGGTCGGGGCCGTGTCGTAGGCCCACAGAATCTAGGCTCCTACCGTTTATGGGATCATCTCAGCACTTGGCAGAGTAGTGTAGGTGAGGGGACGACCCCTGTGAAATGGTTCTTTGAATGTTCGAGCGGGGTGGGAATGGGGAATTGGCTTCACGTTTGTAGGCCATAGCCTCCACGCAAAAAATACCACGTACCTTGGGGGTGAGTACCGTTGCCCGGTAGTTGGTCGGGAGCACTGTGAGCGGTCGTCCGGAAGACACGCTGACACGGATCCGGCTGGCTGGTGACGGGTGGACATTCCTGCCACGCTCGAACAGTCAAAGGAATGGGACACAAGCCAGGCCGGGGGCTTCAGAGCTTCCTGTCGGTGACGGAGAAATGATGAAGAGGAACCTTACGATACTGGTCATCTGTGTCATCCTGGGAATCGTTGGCTACTTCGGTGCCGTCGATATGTTAACGTACATCAGTAGAAGTGCTGAGACTCAAGACGTGTCGGAGGACGTTACTGTCCAGGAGGATGAGTGGGATGGGACCGACTGTGTCATCATCCATTACACTCGTGATGCCGGGGTTGATACGCCGAAGTACTGCACTATCCTCCGTGACGTGCGGGTCCTAGATAAGCCCGATACAGAGAGGGTGGCTTTTGGTAGGAAAAATGGAATCGTTATATCAGGTTCCTACCACCCGCCTTTGTGCGATGTACTTAGTATAGAGTGCCATTCTGGAGATGTCTCTACGTGGCTGAAGGCAAAGACGGGTATCAGCCTCCCTAGATGCAATGACCTTGGCCCTCCTCAGGAGTGGCGTGGCGCAGCCTTCCACCGGAGGTTTCTCCCGTGAGAAGGAATAGGACAGGATCCATCAAGTGACGTGTAATCACACCAAAGAACGAGAGGGTTTCGGACTCCCAGTTACCACCCTGGCGTTATTCGGGTAAGGAGAAACCCATGTTGACGGTTCTTGACCTTGTGGTCCTACTCAGTGTCTCTGCTCTTGTTGCATTCCTGACATTCGTCTGGAACGGGCGCTCCAACAAGAAACTGAGAGCCCTTTCTGTAAGTAGGCTTCAGGAAGTAGGTTTGCTAACAATCAAAGTCCATCGGCTCCAAGACTGTTTGGCGGAAGGGGACACCATCCAGGCCGGGGCCTTGATCAGGAAGGACAGGCTCCATCTAGCGGCCCGTAAAGGCAACGCAGGGATGCAGGCTTTAGGCCCAACGGTGATCCGTGAGGATTTGCGGGCAAGCCAACGAGCGGTACAACTCTACATTGATGCCCTAGAGGAAGAAGTCGGTCTGTTGGGCCTCAATATCTACTTGGACTGAGGAAGAATGGAGTCCGGTTGGCGTAGGGGTGGGATCATCTGAGGGAGCCCCAGAGTAGTTAAGGTGAGGGCAAATGACCCCGAGGAGGGACACGATGGACTTTACCGTACAGACCACAGCCGCTGACGACATGACCCCAGCCGAAGTACTGGCTGAGACTGAACATGAACTGAAGCTGATGAAAGCCCGCCAGAGTGGTGACGGGCTTTCAAGGATCGACAACAGGGGGGTGGAAGCTCAGATGGAGGCCCAGATGGTGACCCTGAAGGGTTACGTGGCTGGAGGTAACGTCTGGCCGGACTGGTATGGAGAAGCCTAAGGGAGCTTTCGGAGATGGGTAGATGAAAGGCATTGACTGGGAAACGATCCGACCACGCATGGGTGTGGATCCCGACACAGTTATCGCTGCTGACCTAAAGGTATCGAGGGAACGTGTAAGGCAGATCTGCACACGGATGGGTATCGCTGCGATTTCTGACCGTACAGCCTGTCTACGGGCCAGGACAAGGGCTAAATGGTTCTCCGTTGATTGGGAGTTCAAGCGAGACTCTGATGTGGCATTGGAACTTGGCTACTCCAAAAGCACTGTTCGTTTGAGTCGTATTCGCTATGGGATTCCTCCCCGGTCTGCTCGTCTCCGCAACTTCATCCGAATGGCCAATGGGTACCTAAAGGCGAAAGAAATAGCGGCAATAACTGGATGCCACGTCGGTGCCGTTGCAGCAATCAGGATTCAGATGGGGCTTCCCGCTGCATTCGGTCCTGGTGGTAAGCCATTAGGCCCGAACAACGACATTGGCATGGGGGGCTGATGAGGAGGCTACCATGCCTGTCTGGCAACGGATCCTCAGTGGGATAAAGAGCGGCCTGAAAAAAGGAGGACCCTATGACCGACTTTGTAGTGAAGGAATGGAAGGACCTGCCCGAGGACATCGATGACCTCAGTGACCCGAGCAGTGCTTGGACCTGGGGGCGTGGTGGTCAAGGCTACCCTGGTGGTGAAGGCTGGCACCTGACGCACATCGATGAGGAAGGGGGAGAGACTTGCTACCCCGTGCCTTCGTACTTGAACTACATCATCGACACCGTGAGGGTGTGGGGCCGACAGGATGCCCAGCGGGAGATGAGGACAGCTATGGGAGCCAAGTAGTCCCCATAGCGAAGGGTAGGGGAGGCTTGTACTCTAGATTCTGTGGGTCACCTTCCGGGGTCTGTCTTGACATGGGGATAAAACTATCCCTACAGGGTGTCCCAACTCATTTTGAGTTAGTAACGACGTAGAGTCGGATTTTCGTCTTGTGGCTAAGTCTCTGGAGACTCAGTACCCAAAAGATCTTAGTTTTCGTGTGACTGGGGGGGTGTCTGAAACGACAACTTAGAGGGCGGTTGTACGCCTGGTCCCAAAGTTGTCGTTTGGGACGTGGGTCAGTTCCACGAAAAGATCTGAGTTGTCTTGTGACGTGGCCTCTCACGAGACGACAACGTTTGGGTCAGCCGTACGCCTGGGCCTTTTGTTGTCGTTTTGGTGACACCCCTGTTGCAGGAAGAGATTTATGTCTTCGTGTGCCGTGGGGATCCGTCTGGCGAAAACATCTAGGGCAGCCGTACGTCTGGTCAGAGCTTTGTCGTCTGGGACCAGGCACAGTTCTACGAAAAGGCGGAAGTCTTCGTCTGCTGTGGGCACGTGGCCCACGACAACTTTGGGCACAGTAGTGTGATCTGGCGAGGCGGGAAACCCACGTCGTTAGCAGGGATGAGGCCCCCATAATTTCTCAGTACTGCTTGACAAAGGTACTGATGCGTTGTGGCTGCCTGGTCTGGCAACCTGGTGGGGCTGTGGGCCAGGCCACAGAATCTAGGTCCCGATCCTTTGGGGACTGTCTCGGGGTAGACATGAGGGTACAGGGAGGAGAACATGTATGGCTATCACTTTGCCCTCTCGGATCTGAAACTGGGTTATGAGGACGGTCGGAAGATTGTAGTCGGTGAGAAGCTGACGGTCGATGAGGATCCTATCCTGTACAAACGGGGTCTACACGCCAGCAAGCAACCGCTGCACGCTTGCCGGTATGCATCTGGGCCAGTGCTTTGTCGGGTCCGTCTTTCCGGACAAGTCGCACATGGTTCGGACCAATCGGTAGCGACTGAACGCAGGGTGCTGTGGCTCTTTAGTGCGACGGGTCTTCTGCACCATTTTAGTCGTTGGTGCGCTGCTCAGGTAGTGCATCTGTGGGATGCCCCGGACGTGGTCCTGGAGTTCCTCAGGACGGGAAACGAAAATCTGAGGGAGGAAGCACTCGCTGCTGCACAGACCAAAGTAGCGGTTTCAGTCGACTTCGATGAAGATCTTGCTGCACGGATAGCGGTACGAGCCGCCACCCATGTGGCGGACACCAATGTCTGGTCTGTTGTGCTGTTCACGGCGTGGGCCACCTCAAAGGCTCTCGGTGAGTACGGCAGTGTCTTGTCTGTCCTGTCTGTTGATGAACCCCGGCGACTGATCCCACTCGCACGTGCGGCATGGTCTATCCCAAAATCTCTCGGCGGTGACATGTCTGTCCTATCTCCTGTCGTGACCGAGGGGTTCCAGCGTTTGATCCCACTTGCTCGTGCTGGACGTCTGCCCACTGAGATTGCCTTCTAGACGGTGATGCTACTATAAGCCAGCGTGGGGTAGGAGGTGTCCGATGTCTGACCTTAGAAACAAGCTCACCAAGCTGGCGAAAGAACAACCTCAGTTCCAGAGGCATCTGGTCCCGTTACTCCGCCAGGCTGCGGTAGACAAAAGCTGGCGAGAGCTGAAGTCTGACGCCATGTTTGTTTTGGCGAATGCCACTGCTGTGGGACTTCGGAAGCTGCTCAAACGCAAGTATGGACATGCCGGGAAAGAGGGCACACAGAGCTTCTGGATGGAAACCAACAGAACGTTTTTCCAGGGTGAGGTGAAGATTGAGAGACTTTCCTCTGGTGTTCATGCCTACGTGGTTTTTGGTCCAGAGACATCAGCTTTGCGTGACCTGAAGCGAAATATAAGGGTCGAGGAGAATGACAATGGGGCGTCCCTCGCAAGGGCTCTGCTGCCGGGCATCGAGGACGAAGTAGACAGCCTCATCTCCTAGTTTCTTTTCGGTCTCCACACAGGGTGTTCCAACTCATTTAGCGTTAGGTTCTGTGCGGGTCTCCGAAACAGGACCAAAATGACATCTCGTCTCGCTTCGTGTCAGTGGTCGTGGCTTCAAACAGGGCCAAAGTGAATCGGGTCCTCCGACTCAGGAACGACGAGGTGGAGTTCTGCGGGGACAATGTGTACCACCCTGATCACCTGGCGGTGGTGAGGGGGGCAGAGCCCATCTGGAGTCTCCGTCAAGGACCGAACCTGGTGGTACAGCTTCCTGAGAGTTCCTGGACTGTCTCTGGGTACCAGTTCGCCCCAAAGCCTGAGTCGCCAGACTGCCAGGCGGCCCAAGAGTCCTCTACCCCCGTGGATGAGTAGAACTTTCATCCGTCGTCCCCACCTGACAAGGGCGTACTTCTGACGCCCGGAAACCCACGTCGTTGGTGGGTGACTCCCCTGTTGAGCCCCTGTGAGTCGGTCAGAGACTCCTCAGACATACTGCGAGATTCCCCTGACTCCTTGTGCGACTCCCCGTGTGTCTTGCGACAGAATCTAGTGTGCCCGATGTCACACTGTTGGGCTGGGGTGGCATGGGGCCGCCTGGTGTGACCTTGAGTCGTTGGATGAGCTGACGACTCATCCAATTGTGGGGCACCTGGTGGGCGTTACGCTGCCGGGTATGTGAGGTTACGCTGCCGTAACGGCTGAACGCTTGGATTATGGGATCATCGGAGCCGACCCCTGAGTAGTTAAGGTGAGGGGCAAACGACCCCTGAGGAGGACTAGGACAATGCGGAAGATGGATTATTTCATGATCTCTGGGTTTGTGCTTATCGTTGCTCTTCTGATGTACCCCCCAATCAGTTACGACAACAGGTGCCAAGAGGAGTGCCAGGACTGTGGCTTTGATGGGGGTGACTCAACCCTGTATGAATACAACTGCGTTTGTGAGAGCTACACGCCCCTGGAGACCGTAAAGGCCGGACCTGTGGAAGCGGAACACAACCCCGATGTCGTACAGGCAGACGAAGGACTGGTCGGACTCAACGACCGTGTGACGGGTGCGACATCCCAGGAAGCAGCCCCCGAAATGCTGCGTGTGTTGTTTCAGGTTCAGGAGGAGCCCACGATATAGTTGGGTGAGTTAACCCCGTCCCCTTGGAGGACGTCCCCATCGACCTCAGAGTAGTTACGGTGAGGGGGCAAACGATCTGGGAGAGGGAAACGTGAGCAACACGGTAATGACAAGCATCATAACCATTTCAGCACTCTCAAAGGCCGGACAGGAGTTGGTCTGGTTCCTGATTCGAGGGTACCTCGCTGGGGAGGGGGACTTGAAGTCCAAGCTCGCTTTTATTGGTATCAGACTGGGCATAATACGATTTGGGGGGCAGCCCCCGATTGACGGGCCACAAGATCCTCTCTCAAAGGCAGACATGCAAGTCTTGGAGAAGATGCACTGGAACATTCACGCATTGGGGCGGGGGAACAATGGACACGAAAGCTAAGACAGAGCTTGTGGCGATGACCCAGGCACTTACTGAAAGGCTGCTCCATCGGGACGCTGGGGACAGCAGACCCACTATCGAATTCACCAAGGCACAGTTTGACGAGTTGTCGAGCCGGTGTGAGGCGGTCATTGTTTGTGGTGGCAAACCTCATCGTCGGTTTGCTGATCACATTGACGACCTCATCTGGGAAGCCCGTGCCCGCAAGGACCGGCGGCTCAAACTGTCACCTGAGGAAGCGGCGTGGGCGGCAGCAGAGATGGACGACGCAGCGCTGGTCTCCAAGCGTCTTTTTAACAATGGTGGAACCAGGAAGGAACTGGCCCAGAGTCGTTCCTACAGGAAGGCAGCGATGATGCTGCAGGCTGTGGGGCCAGAGTAGACTATGTGATGGTGGGACTGTCCCCAAGGGAGATTGTGATGCCTGTCTGGAGTCAACGACTGACCGTGGATAACATTGAGGAGGTGGGGGAACGTCTCAGGGGCCTCTTGGAGGACAAGATTTACGTCTTTGTCTCTACCTCGGAACGTAATGGGTTTGTTCCTGACGTCTTTGCAGGGCAACGGTTGGCCCGAGGGAAAGCCATTACTGTTTCGATCATCAGGAAGGACTTCGGGATCCTCACCGTGAATGACGGGGACATCTGGCAGGTCACGACGGGCCAGAATTTACCCAGGGAAAGACCCTTTGAGACTCCCCAGGTGACCTTCTACAACGATAAGGTCAGGATCAGCCACAGATCCAGAGACGGGAGTGTTCTCCACTGGGTCATCATTGTGACTGGAAACATCCCCGAGGAAGCTCTGAGTTAAGGCACCCTCGTAGCGAAGGGACCAGGGAATAGGCTAGGGGAGGCCCACGCTGGCCGTCTAAGGGCTTTTTAACCGTGGGTTGGGGGAGGGATACCTTAATTGGGTACTCTAGATTCTGTGGGCAACCCGTTGGGGTAGAGTGCATAGGGACTCTTTCACAGGAGGTGTTCTGATGTACGGGTACCATTTCGTTCGTGAGGATTTGAAGCTGGGCTATGGGGACGGTCGGATCGTCATCGTTGGTGAGAAACTGACTGTCGATTGTGAACCTATTCTTTGTGAGCAGGGTCTTCATGCCAGTAAGAGTATCCTTGATGCTTTGCAGTACGCTCCTGGTCCGATGCTTTGCCGGGTCCGCCTTTTCGGGCAGATCCTGCATAGTGATGACAAGTCGGTTGCAACCGAACGCAAAGTACTTTGGATGTTTGATGCGACTGACCTTTTACGGTATTTCAGTCGTTGGTGTGCTGCTCAGGTGGTTCATCATTGGGACGCTCCTGATGTAGTCAAAGAGTTCCTTCGTACTGGGGATGAGGAACTGAGGGCAGAGGCTTACAAGAGTGCGAAAGCCCATGCGGAGGCCGGTGCGAAGGCTCGTGCGAAAGCCAGTAAGAAGGCTAGTGAGGTGGCTCGTGCAGAGGCCAGTATGAAGGCCGGTACGAAGGCCGATGCGAGGGTCAGCACCGGTGCTTGGGGTAGGGCTAGTGCAAAGGCCAGTACTTGGGCCAGTTTGACGGATAGGACCCTGGCCCCTGCTTATGCTGGCACCAACGCTTACGCTAGTACCAAAGCCAATGCCTACGCCTGTGCCGGTGTAAAGGCCGGTGCTAATGCCGAGCCCAGGCATTGGGACAGTGCCTATGCCAGTGCCTGGGACAGTGCTGAGAGAGAGTTTCTCCGTTTGGTTCCTCTCGCTCGTGCTGGACGCCTCCCTACCGAAGTTGTCATCCCAGAGAAATAGAACCGTACTGACCTGGCGACGAGAGTCCTCTCTGTCGCATGAGTCGTCTGAGATTTGTCGCACGACAGAGCCCCATAAGAGTCGAGAACTTCTGAGAGAGTCGTAAGCCTGGCCCATAGCTGTCGAGCGCCCCACAAGTACTCTCGTTTCCTCTGGAGAGAAGAGATCCGGGTGACGGCCTCGGGGCATAGGGTGGGGAAACACTACCCCACGAGAGGGAAAGGCCCACAGAAGGGCACTGTGGGCCTCAGGTGGCTTAATGGACGCCAGGTGTCGGACCTAGATTCTGTGGGCCGCTTCTTTGAAGAGGCTTGTATAGGTGTAGGGTCGTGGTCTGGTGGTAACCTGTCTGTGGGAGTAACCTATGACGGGGGGTTGAGAATGACTGAACACAACGAGTTTGACATTGGGTGGCTTCCTGCTGAGTGGGGCACAGACGAGGAGCTTCGGGTAAAAAACAGGGAGGACTGTCCGGGTTACCCTGACTTGAACGATGACCCTGTATGCAAAATCCCTGATGCTGCGTGCAACCACTGCGGAGAAACGAAGGGGGGACCAGCGGGTTTATTCATCCGGTGCCTACTGAAAGATGACGGGGGTATCGACGTGCTTGGATGAGTGGCCCGTAAAAAGGGGTACACTACGTGTACCCACCTGGCGACCTGGCCAACAGATGCGAGACAGATGCCATATCCCCCACTGTCGCAAAGTGGGACACCGCTGTCCTATGGTGACACAGGCTGGCGGCCCAGTCCGACACCCAGACAGTTGGATGAGCAGTCAGGTCATCCAACTGCCCTCAATCGTGGGAAAACGTTTTCCTGTGTCCACATCATCAGTGTCATAACAGGAGGTTACGCCCGAAGAGCTGCCTACTTGTGACAGCCCGATGATGACCCTCATCAGGCCCGATATTTGAATAAGCGCTCATCTGTCGACTCTAGGGGTCATCCTCTCCGGCGGTAGAGTAGATGAACCATTGACCCTGGAGGACAGCATGACGGACAAAGTGAAGACGGCTTGGACAGACCCCCTCAAACTCAAAGAAGGAAGGACCTCGGAAGAGACTCAGGAGGTTCACGTCCTGGGACTGAGTAGTGATGGGAAGGGGCTTCTGGTCACCACCCCGTTGATGTGGTCGGACCATCACAAATGGTACCATATTCACTCTGGCGAGATGACCCAGGAGCAGCGGGATGTTCACGCCCATCTTATTCAGTCGGATGAGCGCCTGACTGTAGTAGGACGGCATCACCGGGAACACTTCGAGACCGACGCTGACTATGAGTACATGGAGAACCTGTTGGGTGAGGACAGGACTGATCGTCTGAGTGTGGAGTTGACGAAACGAATCGACCAGCACCTGAAGATCTGGGAGCGGACAGAAGCAGTGATGAAGGGTGGCATCCTGATCTCCATGGACGCTGCACAGTCCGGTGGCCCACAGGTGACGCTCACAACCATCGGTGGGAAAGTCCTGGGGAAGATCAACTCTGCTGCTGGAGGTCTCCTTCTCAGCTTCGCCAACGCCAAGTTCTTTCTCCCAGAGGAACCTGACGTGGTGACAGAAGACAGCGTGTGGGTCGTCAAGGGGGACGGAAACAATGTCGCTCTCTTGGAGGACGGGACTGTGGGCCTGAATTCCTTGGATGAGGACGCTCAAGAGTTCTTCGAGAAGACGGAGAAGAGAGTCCGCTATACGAAAGGGCCAAAATGAGCTACGCACGGATGTGTCCCGTTTGCGGGCAATGGATGGAGCAAATGACAGGCGGGTGGAGTTGTCCGTTCTGCGGGCACTCTAAACTAAAGGAGTCAAAGTGAAGGATCTCATCCAGCACCTGGAGAGTAAACGAGAGTTACTCCGTATGATAGGGAACTGTGCGGCCCCAGCGGCAGGGAGAGCCAGCGAGGCGTTTAAGAGGGACCAGGAAGCTGAACTGAGAGGATTCGACAAAGCTCTCGTCTACGTCCGGGACTTCAAGCCCCCACAGAATTGAATGTGGGTAGAGAGCCAGGCGGGCCTCTTCCAACAAACTGGCGGCGAACCCACATTCAGCATCCTGAGAGTGGGTAGCAACCCACCTTAGTGGGATCATCTGAGCACCTTGCAGAGTAGTGTAAGTGAGGAGGGGCTTCCGAGCGGCCCACGGGCCTGCGGGAACCCCCTGACACGTTGCGCCTACTACGGCCAGGAGGACAAAATGGTTCAATGCAGAGCACCCCCGAAGTAGCCAGGGACACTGCTGACTGAAATTCGGATGTGTAAAGGGGCGGGGTCCAGTGAGGCCCCGTCTGTTCTTCGATCCCACAGAATCTAAGCTCAGTCCTTTAGGGTGTCCTTCGGGGTAGACTCCTTAGAGGAGGACCCAACAATGAAAGTTAAAGAGTTCCTGAAGGACCATAACATTGATCTCGAAACCGAGGACGACTGCAACCTTTGTCGACTCCATGACCTGTTCACATTGAAGATCCCCAATCTCTGCTGCCCCAAGTGTGGCCACCCCATAGACTTCCTTGACGGTGACTCAGTACCCGTGGGCTCCCGCAACTTCGTGGACCCAGACGATGAGATCCGAAACATGATCCATCTCGGGGCCTGTTCCAACTGCAACGAGCACATGGCACTGGCCCCCGTGAATGTCATCTGGAATGCCAACCACGACGTCTACTACACGGGCGGGCGGTCCTACCTCCTCCACACGGAGGCACAGGCGTTCTCAGACAAATTCAAAGAGAAGCTGTTGCCTCTTATCGAGAACTTCGTGGAACGTCGAGACAAAGGTGAGACACTGACGGCCTCTCAACTACTGTACTGGCTGGACGGGAAAGTCCAAGACGTCATTGCTGAGACTCTAGTAGAGCATGGGATGAAGCTGCCGTGACACAGGATGAGATTTGGGGGCTGTAACGGCCCGGTGGGCAGCGTGAGGAAGTGGGGGATGAGAGAGACAAAATGGCCCACAGCGTACCGACTCAGAGACGCAGACGACATCCCCGTTTTGTCGGGGGCACCGTTTATGATCATCAATACAGTCGGAGGATGTCAGGCCGTTTCTGAGGGATGCGCCAATTGCTTCGCTGTTCGATACCGTCGCACCGATCGCTTCTTCAACCTCGAGGCCCTCCACGCACTGCGGGAGCCAGAGCCGAAGCGAGTTTATGTCGGCACACATGCAGATTTATTCCAACCTGGGATAGAGCGTCATGTTGACCGTGTTTTCGACGCCTGCCGAGCGCACCAACAACACAAGTATTATTTTCTGACTCGTCATGTGGAGGGGATGCGATTGGCGCTACAACGTCAAACATCCATCCCCGACAACTGGGCCTTTGGGGTTTCCGTCGAGAGCGCTGAACACCTCGACAGAATTGATGTCATCAGGGACTTTGATGTTGCCGAGAAATATGTTTCGTTTGCTCCAATTCTTGGGCGCATGGATCCCCACTTGTCGGGGATCAGGTGGGTTATCTGTGCAGGAGAATTTGGCGGGGCAAAAGCCCGAGGCTGTGAACTCGATTGGTTCCGCTCCATAAGGCAAGCCTGCCATATGTCAGGGACTCATTTTGTAATCAAAACGCTGGGGAGCAAACTTGGAGGTGGGCAAATCCTTGACGGGGTCCACCACAAAGAAGAGCCGCCTAGCACGACGGCTCAGGAGGTAGGCGGTCAGGAATTGAATGGTGCTGTGTACGCTGAGTGATTCGTCAGCAAACCAAGGAGGGAGAAGATGAAACGGAAGTATGAGAAGCCCACAGCTTGCCGTGTCAAGGGTTTGGATTTCGTTCTGCGGTCCATCAGGACCAAATGGACCAGAATCTGTCGGCAATGCACAAGCTGTCACGGATGCAGGTAGGGAGACCACTGAGGAGGAGATGGTCGGAGAGGGGGAGCGATGAATCACATTGAGCACGTGAAGGCAAACTGGAGAGTCGCTGGCAGGTGCTTAGTTCTTACAGCGTTCCATTTCGTCCACGTCCTGATCCCGTCGTCGTGGATGGTTTTTCGTCCGACTACATGAAGATCCAGTTGCTGGACGGAGACGTCTGCAAAGCGATCCTACGCCCGTCCGCCGCCTGGGTCGGCTGGGTCATCCTGAAACTCGGAGCAATGCACATCAAAGACTTCCACACCCGGTCACAGTGGATTGACTTGGTGAACCTTGCCCACGACATCACTTGGTCAGCGAAAGTGGGTGGGAGATCCGTTCGCTGATGACGCAGGATGGTCGGTCCATCTATGTGCGTGACAGTGCCGTAGGGAGCTATGGAGACCGTCTCGTGTTCCATTCTGACGTCGGTGGCGTATCCAAAGTGAGTCTCTACAAGGGAGAGGACCTCCTCTCCTACGTTCCCGAAGAGGAATGGATGATCTTCCCTACCCACTGATGAAGGAAACGGCGAGAGGGGGCCACTGTGGCGTCCGAGGCAGTAAGGATGACCCCCGGAGGCGGAGCCACAGAGTCTAGGGACCACCCCTGATGGGACCCCACTAGGAAAGGACAGAGGATCATCTGTTGGCCCCACTGAGTAGTTGGGGGAGAGAAGCAAACGACCTTTGTATCATTGGGGTTTTCCTGACGGGAGGTGTTCTGATGTATGGTTACCATTTTCTTAACCCCAGTCTGAGACTCAGCCACGGGGACGGGCGCAAAGTAGTGGTTGGTGACAAACTGACTTTCAGACCCACCCCGAAGCTTTGCTCACAGGGTTTCCACGCCAGCAGGCGACCGCTGCACGCCTTACAATATGCTTCCGGTCCTCATCTTCATCTGTGTAGGGTCCGCCTGTCGGGGCAGATCCTACACGGTGAAGACAAGTCGGTTGCGACTGAGCGTCGGGTGCTCTGGATGTTCGACGCAACGGCTCTTCTGGAAAACTTCAACCGCTGGTGTGCGGCACAGGTAGTACACCTGTGGGACGCCCCAGAGGTGTTCCTGGAGTACCTTCGGACAGGGGCGGAGTCACTGAAGGAAGCAGCTTATAAGGCCAGTACAGAGGCCACTTCCTGGATCAGTGCCGGGATTAACTCAGTCGAAGCAGACCGTGCTATGGCCTGTGCCGAAGCTTGTGGCGGAGCAGATGCTGAAGTCTGGGCCAGTGTTTGGACTGAGGCAGAGGCCAGTGCAGAGGTCACTGTTTTGGCCGGTGCCGAGAAGGAGTTCCTGCGCTTGATTCCTCTCGCTCGTGCCGGTCGCCTCCCTACCGAAGTTGTCATACCAAAGAACTAGCCAGCACCTCAAAGAGATTTCTGTTTCCCTGTAACATCTAGTGACCTATTCCGTTTGGCTGGTAGGGGGTGACCGATGGAACAAGACGAATGGGCAGACGAATGGGCGAAGGATCTTTGGGAACGTCTGGGAATGTCTGAACGACTGGAGGAAGCTCGGAATGAAGCAGTGCTGCGAAAACTCACGGAGGTACTGAGAATGCTGGAAGAGAGCCAGAGGTACTACCAAAGACTCCAACGATAGGCCTTGCCCGTCAGGGTACAGTAAACCAAGCTGAGTTGCCCACAACCTTAAGGAGGTTCCGATGAGACGACTGGTACATATCCTTGTCTTCGTTCTACTGGCAGCCGTGACAGGCTGTACTGGTGCCCACGTGAAGTACGGACCAATAGGTCCAGCATCAACATTCAAACCCGTGGTCATCAAGGGGAACATGGTCGTCATAGAGACCATGAAGAAGTTCCTCTACGACTACGAAACGGCCACAGCAGACGATACGCTCACTGTGGGCGAAACTGTAAACATCGTGTTCGACTCAGGAGAGACAGCACTGAAGACCGCCAACGTGTGGGACAAGGTCATCACGAGGGGTAACCGGACGCTCGGACAGATATACCAGATCTGCCGCCTGACAATGGAAACCGGGCTACGCATGGGCAGCCTGTGGGATAAGACACTGTTCACGCCTGATACACCACACAGCCACTTTGGGAACACCCTGGCCCGCATGGTCGCAACGACAGTCATCAATCTCCTGGGGGAGAGGCAAGTCACAGTGTCCGACGTTGTCAACTTCCCCGTAGACGTGACCAAGTTCATTCTCGTGGAACTGAAACTCTGGGACAAGCCCGCCACGAAGAGCACGACAGTAGGCGAAATGTTCGAGTTGGCTGAAACGACTCTGAATCTCTCGCTGATCACCTTCAAGATCGAAGATCTCGTCCTGATCATCATCAAAGAGCCTCTGACAGTTACCCCCGACGATCTCGACGGTGACGGTGTAGCAAACGACGAAGACACCTGCCTCTTCGTCCCCGGTAACATCTGCCCCGAGGAAGCCACCCTCCCCCGTGCAGTGGTGGGCATCTAAGTCCCATCAGATTATGGGATCATCTAGGCCACCCACAGAGTAGTTAAAGTGAGGGACGGATGATCCCATGGGGGGAGTCAGATGACTTGTCAGCGTTGTAAGAGTAGCCGAGTTGCAGACGTCATGGGCAAAACGAGCGATATGTGCAGCTTCAGTCTTGACGTGACCGTTGAGGTAACGGGGGAGAACGGCGAGACCCACAAAGTCCACGACCCTGTTGACCACGACGGCGAAGTCCCTGAGAACGTGGGGATCGGCAGCGGCGACTACCTCCGATTTTCCTACTGCCTCGACTGCGGCCAGATCCAGGGAACCTTTCCCATCCCGCCGGAAGCAGTGGAAGGTTCCCTGCAGTAAGACACCGGGCCATCAAGCAGCCCCACCTAAACGCTAGGACCACAGCAGGGTGGTCACCCTAGATTCTGTGGGTGCCCGTGGTATCGTCGTCTCCACTGTCCTCACGCCTGGCTAGAGGGCTGTAACCTGCCTGGCACGGTGATCCTTCGATAGACCATTAATGAGTAGCAGGAGGAAACCATGAAACTTGACTCACTATCCAAAACAGCCTACTCGCCTTACATCATGGCCGTGGACAGAGCGATTCGTAACGCAGTGACTACTACCTTTAAAAGGTACAGGGCCACAGCCAACAAAGAGCGGGGCGATCTGGACAGAGCAATCAGAGAACTCGTTATGCTCGTCACACAAGAGATTGAGGAGTCCGCCAAGTAGACAGTGCGACGCCCTCTACGGTGATCTCCTAATAAACCCCTAGTGGTTAGGAACAGGGAGGCCCACAAATGTCCCATCAGAGCGCCAACACACCCCCCAGACCCGACTACCCACGCCGAGGCTACAAGGGCTTCTACAAGGAACACCCAGGCCGCTGGGGTTCCAAAGAGTATACACACCAGCATAGGACACACGACATCCGAGTCCAAGTGTTCCTCTGGAACCCAAAAAGGGATCTGTGGAAAGCCTCCGTGTCTCATGGAACCCAATTGGTCGGAAACGAGACGTTCAAGTCCGAACAGGAAGCCCTGGAGCAAGGTGTGTATCTCTACGCTGAGAACTTCAGTACAGCACCCCCAAGACGGAACGCCTCAGTTGAGACTGATCCGGTGCCCAGACAAGCCGGAGAGAACAGTCTCAACGAAAAAAACTTGATTACATTTCTCCGAAAGCACCCAGGAGGCATCTCTGTGGCTGAACTCGCCTACTCCTTCGGGGGGCATCCTCAGCAGTACACACGCTTCCTCAGGAAACTCGTAGACAAGGGTGTCCTGGTCAAGGACAGGACAACTTACAGGCTCAAGAGTGCAGGGGAGATGAGAAAACTCCTGACGGCTGCCGACTACGAAAACATCCTCAGCAAGACAGCCACGTCAGCAAGATCACCCTGGCCTGAGTGGTGGACCGAAACTGCCAACGGCTTCACCAGAGCATTCGCCATCAGCATCCTCAAGATCCTGAAGGTCACTACGTCAGTGGACGACCGGAAGAACTTCTATGTGTTGACCATCCCCATGATCTGGGAAGCACAAGACGCCAACTTCACCATCACCCTCAAAGTCTACGTCAAAGACGAAGCCATCATCGTCCGTGCCCAGACCAACAGAGGAGACCTCCAGTTCCAGAACATCGACCTGGGCTACTACAAGATCGGGGGCAGCCAGAAGGTACCCCTTCAGTTGGCTGCCCAAGTGGTGAAGGACTTCAACGCCATCACCAGGCGCATCGGCTACACCCCACAGTAGGAGAGACAGATGAATCAGACAGCATCAGCCATCACTCTCCAGGACGCTAATCAGCTCGCAGCAAACATCCAGGGGCAACTCAGCTCCATACTCAAACCACGCAGCATCAAAGACCTCATGGAGAGGTACGTGAAAAGGGCCGGGATCTCAGTGAAGCTGGATGACGTCCTGGAAGACATCATCTACGTCGCCACCAGGGTCAAAGTCGACCCCCGTCAAATCATGAGACTGGTCAACCAGCACACCATCCCCAGCAGCGGAAGACACGCCTCACTCCTGACGGCTGCCGACTACGAGCAGATGCTTACGGACGGAGACTAAGACACCAATGAGACTCCTCACCGCAGCAGACTACAAAGCAGCGCTGGATAGAACTTCAGCACTGGGCAACTGCTACGAAGCTGCTGGCAAATACATCATGGGGTCCAGAGGACGTGACCACGGCCTCAGACTTGTACATGGGGAAGTCGCCGGGCAGGGACCACTAGAAGGGAAAACCTTCGGACACGCCTGGGATGAGGACGGGAACAAAGTCATTGATACGTCCAATGGAAGACATATCGTGATGCCCAAAGCCGTCTACTACGCCCTGGGACAGATAGCTGAGATCCATAACCTCAAGGTCTATACCTGGAAGCAAGCCCAGAAGAACATCCTCAAGCACGGGCACTGGGGACCCTGGGATCTGAAAACGAGGTCAGGACTGTGAAACCCTTTGACAAAATACCGAGGAAGCGGGTTCAAGTAGACCCCGAGGACTTAGCGACGCTCAAAATCGCAGGAGACATTAAGATGGAACTATTCACAGCGACCGACTACGAAGACGCTCTCAGCAAGACAGCAGCACTCGGCCCTCGTACAGACTGGGCCGAGTTCTGGGAAAAGGCAGCCCTAAACTACGCCGACCTATACACAGCCCGACTCCTGAGGTACCTTGGAGTGATGGAATCAGCAACGAAGGCCCACAAGCTCGACTTCAGCTTCCCCATGGCATACCAGACCTACGAGACCATCACCACCGTGACGTTCTCTATCCGACTCGACGCCCAGGACCAGACCATCGACGTCCTCGTTTCAGCAGGTGCCGGACCCATCAACCGCTACGTCGTAGCAACCAGCCACATGACGGGTAAACAGGGCAGCCCCGACCAACAAGCCAAAGTCGACGCCCAGAACTTCATCCGCCATGCCCAACGAGCGGGCTACACCTTCCTCGACTAGATCCCGAGGACTTGGAGCAACTCCGCACGGGGAACAGACGGGAGACCACCATGAAGCTACTCACAGCATCTGACTACGAACATATCCTGACAGCCGGAAGCTACTCCTGGGAAGATCTCTGGATAGCCACAGCCTTCCGGTTTGTCCAGTCCCTGGCCACACAACTAGCCAAACCATTCGGCCCCTTCGGCGGCACAGTCAAAGCCAAGACCAACCTGCTCTTCAAAGTCATGGACGACAAGGACGTTGTAGCTGTCACGCTGGTCATGACACCCAACTTCACCAAGAACCAAATCGAGTTGGCGATCCAGTCACGACTGAGCAACGTCACCCTCAAATCCCTCCCACTGAACATCGACTACAACACCTCCCTCACAGCCAACGACATCAGCGTCCGTCTCTATCGATGGATGATGCAAAATAACCTGACCCAGATGCAATTAAAATGAAACGACAAGCACAGGAGACCACAATGAGCCACAACACAGCATCAGCCAACCCCTACCAAGACGCCGCAGCACTCGCCGCAGAGATGCAGAGAGTGTTCGACAGGTGGCACAAACCAGCGCTCATCAAGTCTATCGTTCAGAAGTACGTGAGCAAAGCTGGGATCTCAGTGAAGCTGGACGACCTCCTGGATGACCTCGTCTACACCACACACACGACAGTGGACCCCCACGACATCATAAAGGTCGTCAAACAAAACACCATCCCCAGCAGTAGCCGAAAAGCAACACTGCTCACAGCAACCGACTACGAGCAGATGCTAAGGACCGCCAGTAACGCCAATGACCCCTGGAGGAACTACTGGACGGTGGCTGCCACGGAATACGCTCAGACCGTTGCCTTCGGGATCGTCAAACACATGAAACTCAGTCAGATGGTGGACGCCACACAGAGAGGCGAGTTCTCCCTCAAGATCCCCATGAGCTACATTGGCAAAGGTATGAACGACTGGGCCTGGTTTGAAGTCACCATTGAGATACAACCCGGAGTCCAAGCCCTCTCCATTACCGTTTCCGCCGACGTTGGCCCACTAGGTACCTTTGACCTGGACTACATCCAAATGACACCCAGACAAGTGTCCCCTGACATGCTGGCGAGAAGACTTGTCATGAGTATCAAGAAAGTTGCCCAGCATCACAAGTACACCCGCCGACCATAGACCACACAACCAGGCCACACCACAGACCAACCAAACCTGCCCTACTGTGGGACAGTACCGTGTCAGACCAGGACAGCACCCACCACCCACACCAAGCTGACCCAACGACAGATGACTGGGCGCTCATCTGTCGTTGGGTTTCGTCTCTCGTGTCTTCCTCCGCCATGTCTCCTGTCCCCTCCTCACCCACACGACAGACAGAGACAGAGAGTTCTCTTCACCACACCCCTGTGAGACCGTGACGCACGACACGAAGAGACACCCCAACCACAAAGTCTTAGTAGTGCCTCCATCCCCCACACCCCAGACATGACGGGCAGAGGAAGACACCGGGACATCTTTCCTCGTGTCCTCCCTAGCCCGTCGTGTGAGAGGACTCGTTAGTCGTGGGATGTCCGACCCTTGAGTCCTTTCCACTCGCTCCCTGTCTAATCACCCCTCCCCCTGTCTCCCCACTCGCTCCAGTCTCCACTCACCTTGTGTCCTCTCCTCTGTCTGTTGTGTAAAACTCTCTCCCTCGTCTCCCCCAGTTTCGTCTCTCTGTCGTCTCTAACCACTAACTCGACGTCGAGTTTGCACCCGGAGTCTCTCCCAACTCCGAAGTCAAGCGAAACCGATTGGAAAACTGCACCTAAGTACTTGGGAGTCCCAAATATGCGTATTGAACCTGCATCGAAAACGACACGGTTACTTTGAAACTGTGTTTCGCCTGACTTACGGGTACAACCCTAAAACCCTCCCTGACGCCCGCTGTGGCCCCACGTAGCCGTTCTCTAACCCTATCCGTTATCCCTATGCCATCCCCCTTTGCGGGGCTTACAGTGTGCCTTCTCTCTGCTCCCTAGCTCCAGTACCCGTTCAGCCCCCTGGTTGCCAACCTGTCCCGCCTCCACTACGGTGGTATGGTGATCAGAGGGGTAGGAGGAGTAACATGATCAGGTTACAGAACGGGACTGCGGGAGAACTACAGTTTGACGAAGCAGAAGAAGCCGCAGCCTTCGTCAAACTGCTTCAGGAACAGACTTCGGATGACGACCAAGCCTTTGATGAGATGATTGCGGAGGAGATAGAAACAAATCCTCCTGACGAAAAGGCTCCTCGGGAGGAATTTCGAAGAAGCCTCATCCTCAAGGCTTTGGACATGAGAGGAAAGGCTTCGTTAGAGCTTGTGGTCAGTCTCTACCAAACCAAACTCACGGATGAGACCCGAGAGCGGTGTAGAAGGGAATTCCCTAGTTCCCATCGTTCTGTAGTCCCTGTCATCGTTCACAGCCCCAGGGTGCTGTCCCTTGAAGTTCCAGATCCTTCTACGGCTGTCATTAGTCAGGAGGATGAGTGGGTTATCGCTCGTTTGGAATACCCGCTGGTCCTGCGGGACGTGCATCCGGAGACATTACAGAGTCTTTGTAGACACTGGGAAAGCCTGATCAGTCGTAGCTCTGTACGGTTCAAGTACCTGTTTGAGGGGTGGGTCTAATAAACCTTGACGTAACGGGTGTCGTCCCCTATATTAGAGGTCCACCCGTGTGGATACGTCCATGCGGAGCCCTGTGCTACGGTTCAGGGCTGTTCTCTTCGTATTCCCTGCAATCGACGTGGCGTTTGAAAACGGATTTGGGATCTGAAGATCTGCCAAAGGGTTTGGGATTTTTTGAGGGGGCTGAGATTGAAACGGGGGGTGGGACGTTGGTCCTCTAGATGTCCCCGTAGGTGTACCCTTGCTTCTCCATCCATTCCTTGACGGCCACCGCTATGTGATAGGCTGCGATGTGGGAATCCAGCTTTTTGGCATCCACCATGTTGAACTCACGGAGTCCCGTCAGATGACCATTTCTCCAGTTGATGTTGACCTGGAGGTCTCCTTTGAACGTCCATCTGGTGTGTAGCGAAACCCCTAAGGGTGTTCCGTCGACGTCCTTGACGTAGAAGGAGCGTGTTCGTTTGTCAAAGCCGGGAACCATTGGCACCAGTTCCCCCCAGAAATGAGCTAGGAACTCCTTTCTTGCCTTGTCCAGCATGGTCTGCCA
>Ga0307992_1000684_pt1 | contig 20871 bp, 15 predicted proteins | sample EllFjometagen133_FD_203162 | JGI IMG/M metagenome (GOLD analysis project Ga0307992, IMG submission 203162) | Marine microbial communities from Ellis Fjord, Antarctic Ocean - #133 | ecosystem: Environmental > Aquatic > Marine > Unclassified | place: Southern Ocean | collected 2014-10-08
GCTTTTCCACTCGTCACCGACTTTGTAATTGTAGAGCTTTCTGTCCGGCCCCTGGGCCAATGCATCCGAATAAAGATCGGGCATGGTTTTGATGTAATTCAAAGAATAGCTGATAATAGGCTCCTGTATATTGGGCTATTAGTTATTGTAGAGTTCTTCGATTTCAAGATTATATTTATTAATGATCTCATTTCGTTTGATCTTCATGCTGGCCGTTAACTCACCGGTTTCGATGGTGAAAGGCTGAGGTGCAATGAAAAAGTATTTTATTTGTTCGAAGCGGGCAAGACCTTCCTGTGATAAAGCAAGTTCATCTTTGATCAATTTGTCAACATCCTTGGACGTCGCGACATCTTCGTAAGTTGAAAATTCAAGGGGAGGATTTTGCTTTTTACCCCATTTTGCAATAATCTCAAAAGATGGTACCAAGATAGCTACTAGAAATTTCCTGCGATCACCGATGACGACAGCTTGATCAATAAATTTTGAAGAACAGAGCTCCCGTTCAACACCGGCAGGTGCAATATTTTTACCACCGGAAGTGACAATAAGATTTTTTTTACGGTCAGTGATCTTTAGATTTCCGTCTTCATCAATGAAGCCGATATCACCTGTGTGGAACCAACCGTCTTTATCAATGGCTTCTGCGGTCTCCACGGGGGCTTTATAATAACCCTGCATTTGGTTTGGTCCCTTTAGCAGGATCTCACCATCGGATGCAATCGTGGTTTGAACATCGGGTAAGGCTTTTCCGACTGTGCCAAATACTAAATGTTCATTTCTGTTTGCATGGGTAACAGGACTCATTTCAGTTAAACCATAGCCTTCCAGAACACGTACACCGGCCATCAAAAAGAATTCGCCGATCTCAGGGGCAAGAGGTGCACCACCGCTAACACAGCGACTGAAGTCACCGCCAAATACAGCGGCAATTTTATTGAACACCAAACGCTTGGCCAAAGCATATTGTAAACCGAGTGACCCTATAGGAGTTTTATTGTCTTTTAGATATTTGACTGCGGTCTTATGTCCGACTTTTTGTGCCCAATTGAAAATATCTTGTTTTACCTGAGGGCCAGCAAGCACCTGTTCGATCACTGTGGAATATATTTTTTCCAGTAGGCGCGGAACCGTCGTCATGAAATGAGGCTTTACTTCTTTCAGGTTATCGGGTACTTTTGCAATGCTTTCGGCAAAATATATCTCTGCACCGATCCAAAAACTGAAGAGAGAGGTAACTCGTTCAAAGGTATGACTTAAAGGTAAAAAAGAAAGCCAACGCTTATTGCTTTTAAACTTTTCGTGATCTTGGGTCTGCTGAACATTTGCTGTAACATTAAAGTGTGTAAGAAGGACGCCTTTGGGATCACCGGTAGATCCTGAAGTATAAATAATACTCCACAAATTCTCCGGCTTAATCTTTGCTGCGATCTCCCGCATACTTTCTTTAGCTGTTTTTCGTACTTTTTTACCGGCTTTTTTAAGGTCTTCAAGTGACATGACCCATGTTTCTTCATGCTTAACTTCTTCAAGAAGAATAGCATATTTCATAAACTTGAGTTTGCTTTTCAAGGTGATGAGCTTCTTAAGTTGTTCCTCGTTGCTGACGACCACAACTTTACATTCGGAATGATTAAGAATATACTCGATCTGTTTTGGAATGGATGTTTGATAAACAGGTACGGAAACATAATTAAAATGTGCGCATGTCCAGTCGAACATGCACCATTCGGGACGATTTTCCGATAAGATACCGACTTTGTCCTGGGCTTCTATTCCAAGAGATCTTAAGCCGAAGCCCAGATCGGGAAGCATATCATATATTTCCTGATATGTGTGGCTTTTCCACTCGTCACCGACTTTGTAATTGTAGAGCTTTCTGTCCGGCCCCTGGGCCAATGCATCCGAATAAAGATCGGGCATGGTTTTGATGTAATTCAAAGAATAGCTGATAATAGGCTCCTGTGTATTGGGCTATTAGTTATTGTAAAGTTCTTCGATCTCTTTACTATATTTTTCAATAATATGTTTCCGCTTGATCTTCATGCTGGCCGTCAGTTCGCCGGTTTCAATGGCAAAGGGCTGCGGTGCAATAAAGAAATATTTGATCTGTTCGTATCTTGCCAGATCCTGCTGATGGGCTTCAAGTTCTTCCTTGATCAGTTTTTCAACTTCTTTGGAATTTACAACATCTTCATAGGTGGCTAATTTAACTAGCGGATCCTGCATTTTACCCCATTTGGTAAAAATGTCAAGTGTCGGGACCAGAATAGCAACAAGATACTTTCTACGATCCCCGAGTACGACAGCTTGGTCAACGAATTTAGAGGCACAGATCTCACGTTCAACTGCAGCCGGCGCGATATTCTTACCACCGGCGGTTACGATAATGTTTTTCTTGCGATCTGTGATCTTTAAAAAACCTTCTTCATCTACAAATCCGATATCGCCGGTATGGAACCAACCGTCTTTATCGATGGCTTCTGCGGTTTCTTCGGGATTATTAAAATATTGTTTCATGCGGTTCGGTCCGTTAAGCAGGATCTCACCGTCTTCAGCGATCTTGGTGATAACATCGGGAAGTGCTTTACCGACTGTACCCCATTTGATATGATCAACAGTATTAACGTGGGTTACCGGACTCATTTCGGTCAGTCCGTAACCTTCGATGATGCTGATACCGGCAGCCATGATGAATTCACCGACTTCTTCCGATAAGGGAGCACCACCACTGACACATTGAATAAATTCGCCGCCGAAAATATTACCGATCTTATGAAAGACCAGTTTTTTTGCCAAAGCATAACGGGTGGCAACTAAGCCTTTGGGTTTTTTATTAAATGAAAGGTATTTTGAGACCACCTCGTGACCGACACTTTGTGCCCAACGGAAAATATTCTGTTTAATGGGTGAACCAACTGCGACTTGTTCCTGAATGGCCGCGTAAACTTTTTCAAGAAGACGAGGAGCCGTGGTCATATATTGTGGCTGTACCTCTTTGAGGTTTCCAGCAACTTTGGCAATGCTTTCTGCAAAATATATTTCTGCGCCGATCCAGGTGCTGAATAATGATGTCACTCGTTCAAAACTATGACTAAGAGGTAAAAAAGATAACCATTTTTTATCCTTTTGAAATCCAAGAGCCGCTTGCGATTGCTGTACATTCGAAGCCATATTAAATTGTGAGATCATGACACCCTTGGGATCTCCCGAGGTGCCTGAAGTATAAATGATACTGTAAAGATCTTCGGGTTTAACCTTGGCTGCAATTTCTTGCATAGAGGTTTTCGATTCTTCCTTGGCAACATCACCTTTCTTTAAAAAATCTTCCCAGGAAATGATCCATTTATCGTCATACTTGATGTCGCTCAGCATGACCATATATTTTAGTGTTTTCAGTGCGCTTTTTACGGCAATGACTTTGTCTGCCTGTTCTTTTGAACTGACGATTAGGACCTTGACTTCGGCATGATTAAGGATGAACTCAATCTGTTTGGGAATAGAGGTATGATAGACGGGGACCGATGTGAAATTGAAATGAGCGCATGCCCAATCGGTCATATTCCATTCCGGTCGGTTTTCCGATAGAAGTCCAACACGGTCTTTTTGCTTTAATCCAAGGGCATGAAAGCCAAAACCGATTCGTTGGATAGTGTCATTAACATCTTGGTAAGTAAAGCTTACCCACTCATCATTTCGTTTAACATTTAATAGCTTACGATCAGTTCCACCGAGTAAAGCGTCGGCAAAAACTTCGGGCATCGTCTTAAGATAATCTAATTGGTAGTTCATTAGTCTCCTCCTGTGTGTGTTATATTAAAATACAATATGCATCAAGAAAAGCAAAGGAAAAATGAAGGCGTGAGACGTAAGAGGTAAGACGTGAGAGGTAAGGCGTAAGAGGTAAGGCGTAAGAAGGTGAAAAGGTGAGAAGGTGAGAAGGTGAGAAGGTGAGGGGTAAAAAGGTAAAAAGGTAAGAAGTGAGAAGGTGAGGGGTAAGAAGGTGAGACCAGCCTTCGCCAAGGCTACGGCTTGCAGGCGTAAAACGTAAGAAGTTAATTGGAATTTAAAATATCAAGGTAAACTGTCATCTCGACCGAAGCGTAGCGGAGTGGAGAGATCTATTCATGAGATAATGAAATTAAAATGAGGATAACCCAAATTGTCAATTGTCCTTTCTCAATTGTCAATTGAATAAAGGGGTCAAACAAAAATAACCCCGGGTAAAACCCGGAGAACAAAAATCCACTTATCTCTTACAACCCCAAAGGGGTTGAACAACAATAACCACGGGTGTAACCCGGAGAACAAAAATCCACTTACCTCTTACAACCCCCAAGGGGTTGAAGAACAATAACCCCGGGTGAAACCCGGGGGAAGAAAAGTCACTCCACCCCACAACCCCAGAGGGGTTGAACAAGAAGTGAAATAAAAATATAAAAAATGAAAAAAATTGTATTGACTAATTATATGGATAAGCGTATAATAACGGGCTTATTAACAGGGGCTGTAGTTCAACTGGTTAGAGCACCGGCCTGTCACGCCGGAAGTTGCGAGTTCGACTCTCGTCAGTCCCGCTTTACTTACACCCGCACCGAACCCTTGGTTCAACGGGTGTTTTTTGTTTATGAGTGATTTTATGGTGTATAAGTATGCTGAGATATAGGACTGTTTGATTTTGGGGGAGAAGGTCAAAAGGAAATAATAAATTTGGCATAAATGTTATAATAATGTAAATTATTGTAAATATGTTATAATGTTAAGTAAAGGTGTTCGATGAAAAAGCTAATATACCTAGTTATTATTTCTATCGTTATTTCCTCATGCGGGAATGAAATCCCAGAACCTGGAGAATGGCAAGATTTGGGTTTTGAAGATAAACTAGTAGGTAAATTACACATAATTGATAATGAGCTATATGCCTGTGCTGGACGTGACGGACTTTTTAGAAAAAGTCTAAAGAAATATAATGCAAAGTGGAAATATTTAGGGTTAGCAGATACAACCGAGAATAGAACTATAGAGATAGGACTTACTGATGTTGTAAAAATTAATGATGAATTATTAGTTAGTTACTTGGAAAGTTATAAACAAGAAAAATGTGGTGTTTATCGATCGGTAGATGATGGTGAAAATTGGACACCCTCAGATAGTGGTATGTTTATTATTAATGGATTTATTACCACAAGTCAAGTAATTCGGTTAAAACAACATCCAGCTATTCCTGAAATAATATTCGCTGGCACATCAATGTCAGTAATATATAAAAGTGAAGATGGGGGTAAATCTTGGTCCAAAGTATATGGTGAATTAGGCACAGGAGCATTAAATTATGCGATTGAGTTTACGCCAGACAATTACGATAATATTTGGGTGGGATGTGAATCTGGTTATTTCTATCCATATCTTATTAATTCAGAGAATATGGGCAACACTTGGAGTGACATGATTGGTTTCCCTCAAAATATTGGACCTTATTCATTTGATAATGCAGTCTATGACATTCAAATCAGTCCTCAGAATGATAGTATTATGTATTTTGGAATGTTGGGTTTGATTGCTAAATCAATAGATAAGGGACAAACTTTTCGAAGAGTGCTCGGTTGGGAAGATGGTATTTATATGAACTGGCGTATAGAAATAAATCCTGAAGATCCAACTGAGTTATTTTCTACAGGTTGCTATTTATATCATAGTATTGATAGTGGAGAAACCTGGGATAAAATCACCCCACCAGACGATAGAGATGCATTGTATGCTTTAGAAGTAGATTGGGGTAAAAGAATACTATACGTCAGTACTTCTAGTCCAGGTAATGGAATTTATAATTATAGTTTTTAGTAATATTTATAAGATTGACCTTCCCCCTAAAATTCGGACAGCTTGATCTAACAACAAAAGCCCGCTCGAAAGAGAAGGCTCTTTTATTACAACACTTTTAGTGGTACTATATGACCTTTTCCCAACTTAAACCTAAACGTAATAAGTGTTCTATAAGACCGCCGTTGTCCCCGCATCAAAACCGCCATTGGCGGTTTTTGCTTTTTGTGGTAAAAAGCTTGTATAGGAGCAGGGAACGATCGGGACCGTTTCTAATTAATCACCTATCTTATTATCGGTTGCTATTGTCAAAATATAATATTATTATTTTATTTAGATTTACACATTATAAGAGTTGGAATTTCAATAAAATATGTTAGAAGGATAAAACATATGAAGCATAAAAAGATATTAAAATCCATAGTATTAGTACTAATTTATGCTTGTTTATTCTCGCAACCGAATGATTCATATATTCAAAATGAAGAAGAAAAGATTACCCTGATTGGTCGTTGGCTTCAGGGAGATTGTGCGGCAATTGATGTTAAAGATACAATTGCAGTTTTTGGGAACGGAGATCATATTGAAATTATTTCCATTGCAGATCCTTTAAAAATTAAATTTCTAAGTAGAATTAAATCATTTCCCCTGATTAGAGATATTGTAATTGATAGCTGTTTTGCATATGTAGCCAATATGGAAAACGGTATGTCTATTATCAACATATCTGATCCTAGAGAACCTGTTCTTGAATATATATTTGATACTTATGGCAAAGTAACAGATATAATTATTGAAGGTGAATACGCATATTTAGCAGATATTGAAGGTGGATTGTGGATAGTTGATATTTCTAATCCCCAGGTCCCTACTGCTGCAAGTCACTTTGCAACTCAAGGCAGAGCTCTTAGTATAGCATTAAGCGGTAATTATATTTGTCTTGCTGATAATCGTGAAGGGTTACGAATAATTAATGTTTCCGATCCAACTCAACCATTTGAAGCTGGATATTATGATTTCGATAGTTGGAATTATGGCGTAGCGGCATGCGGATCCATTGCCTATGTAACAGATCAGATGGAGCATGGTTTTCATATAATTGATTTTTCAACCCCCTCAAATCCTGTGAAGATCGGTTTTGTAAAATCTAGTGGAAGTTATTACATATCATCGGATGATAATTTCATTTATTCAAACAATGATAGCTTAACAGGATTATTGCTGTTTGATATATCTGACCCTGAAAATCCAGTTGAAAGCGGATTCATTTCTTTGGCTTCATCATGGAGGAATATTTCTGTTAATGGTCAATATGCTTATCTTGCAAATTATAGTCAAGGATTAAGAATTCTTGAATTACCCGCGTCTTCAGATCCCGCGGAGGTAAATTTCATTATTACTAAAGCCAAAGTAAGTGATGTAAAAATGAAGAACAATTATGCGTATATAGCTGATGAACTCTATGGTTTAAGAGTGCTGGATATTTCGATTCCTACCCATCCTGTTGAAATTGCTAATTTAAGTACCAAAGGTACCGCGAAAGGAATTCAAATAACAGACTCACTTGCTTTAATTGCAGATTATGAAAATGGTTTAATTATTGTTAATATTAATGATCCCTTATTACCAAAAGAGATATCTACAGTTAATACTGGTATATCTTCAGATTACGTTTCTGTTAAAGGTAATTATGCTTTTGTAGTAGATGGTCCCAATGGAGTATTTTTAGTAGATATGATAAACCCGAAAGATCCGTTATTAACACTTTATTTAGATGTTCCGAACTTAGGTGGTTACGCAGAAGAAATCGATATTGTTGGAAATAAACTCTATGTAGTTGTTTTTGGAGTTGGAATAAAGATATACGACATTTCGACTATTTCAAATCCAATTGAAGAAAATATCATTCACTTAACCTATAATGTTGTAAGTGCAGTATATAGTGAAAACCATGTATATATTTCTTATTATTATCCCTGTAGTCTGGCTCCCGGTTTTAGTATTTTAGATATATCAGATCCGGCGAATTTTGTTGAGGTGGCAAATATTTTTGACACTATAGAACCAACAGATATATTTGTTAAAGATAAATATGTCTATTTAGCAGATTTCCATGATGGTTTAATTATATATGACATATCAGATAAATCTGATCCGACTTTTGTAGGTGCATACAATGATTGCAAATATGGAAATAAAAGTATTGATTTAGATGATAATCATATATTTATGGGCACTGAGTATGAAGGATTATATATTTTTGATTCTAATTTTCAGTCAAGTATTGCAAATGAACCAATAAATTCTTTCACACTTTCCCAAAACTACCCCAACCCATTCAACCCCACAACAACTATAGACTATGCGATACCGGAAGATTCTAATGTAAAACTGAGTATTTACGATATTTCAGGCCACTTAGTTGAAACTCTAGTTGATGAGTTAAATCAGGCCGGGACACATAAAGTAAAATGGGATGCCTCAAAGTATAGTTCCGGGATCTATATTTATCGACTTGAAAGTAGTAATGGTATGCTTTCAAGGAAGATGGTGCTGATCAAGTAATCAATCTTTATTCAACTTAAAACTATAACTAAAAAGAGTTCGGCTTGACCGCCGTTGTCCCCGCTACAAAATCCGCTTTGCGGATTTTTGTTTTTCGGGACGAAAAATGTGAGGGGGCGCACTGAGATGGGGAGAGGAGGAGAAATGAATAATGAATATCGAACAAGGAATGTTAATATATGAAGTCTTCAAAAATCACATATCGTTAATCGGTGTTCAATATTCGAGGACGCCATTGGCGGTTTTTGCTTTTCCCGAAGAAAAGCTGGAGGGGGAGAAGAACAGTTGATAATTGACAGAGGACAATTGACAATTAATCCGATAAACCTCTAAACCACTAAACCATCTTCCATTACTCCTTGATTTTGTCAAATTATAACTTTACATTTTTACAAACATTAGCACATTACACAGGGCGGTAAGAGGAGAAATGAAAATCATAAAGAAAATGATCATTGCGTTATTGCTGGTGGTCTCTCTAAATGCCCAAACTGCGATCCCGCCTTCCGCCGGTGATGGAACTGAATCTGATCCCTATCAAATATCATCACTAAGTAACTTATATTGGATATCAGCAGATTCAAGTAATTGGGATAAGCATTATATTCAAACTGCAGATATTAATATTTCAGAATGCCGGAGTTGGAAAGATAGTATGTGGACCGGCTATGAAGATCAATATGATTATTATTATGGTTGGACCTCTATTGCTAATCCTTTCACAGGATCATATGATGGACAGTTTTATGTTATTGATTCATTGAAGATCAACTTTTATTCATTTTCAAATAGTACAAGTAATCAGGGATTATTCAGGTATGCAAAGAATGCAAGTATATCAAATTTGGGATTAACTCATGTCGATATATATAACGTTCAAAGTATGAGCTCTACTAATATCGGTTCACTGATAGGATATTCTGATTCTTGCACTATTACGAATTGTTTTAGCCAAGGGTATATCAATAGTATGAAACGTACCGGCGGCTTAATTGGGAATCTACAAAATTCTACCATCAATAATTGTTATACAAAAGGTACGGTTATAGGATCTGAGTATGCAGGGGGTATAGCGGGTTATTGGGTGAACTTTTTGATAAATAATTGTTATACCAATACCAGCGTCAGGTTAACTCTTGAACACGGTATTGGGCCAATCACCGCTTATAAAGATAACTCAACCGTGAATAAATGTTACAGTATTGGAAGTGCATATGATCAGATGGATGATAGGATTTTTGGAATAGCCGGTCTCAATTGTTTTTGGGAGCAATGGTTTACTTATCCGTTGGAATACACGCAACTCAGTTATGGAGGCAATAAAAGGACAAGCACTGAAATGAAAAATCCGGACCTGTATCTCAATGCCGGTTGGGATTTTGTAATTGAAACTGAAAACGGAACAGAAGATATCTGGGATATTGATACGAGTGGAGTAATCAATAATGGTTATCCATTTTTATTATGGGAGCATACAGATACAACCTGTTTTACCGATGTTGAAGAAATTTCGATTCCAGAAAATTATCTCTTAAGCCAAAACTACCCCAATCCCTTCAACCCAATGACAACTATCGGCTATCAGCTGCCGGCTGTCAGCGATGTTCAACTCATGATTTTTGATATTTCCGGTCGCAAGATCAATCAATGGCCCTATCAAAATCAATTTACCGGAACCTATGAAATTACTTGGAACGGTAGAGACCAAGCCGGGAATCAGGTTCCCAGCGGTGTGTATATTTATCGCATGGTGGCGGGGGAGTTTATTGAGAGTAAGAAGATGGTGCTTCTGAAATAGTAACTGGTGATCCTTCTACATCCCGAAGGATCGGGACTACGAAGGACAGGCTGGAAACTGATTACTGATTACAAAATATCTTTCTAAATATATTTTAAAAAAAATTATATAGTGGCTAAAAGTCCATTTATTGTTTTTATGTAATGAGTAATTTGAGATCTTTCGACTGCGGTATCCGCCAGTTGGCAGATACCTCCGCTCAAGATGACAAAACTTTTGTTGATTACTGTTCACTAATCACGGGTCACTGGTTTCTAGTAGTACCAAACTTAAAACAATAAATCAAAAGAGTTCTGCTTAATCAATTGACAAGCCTACGCTATCCCGAAGTTTCGGGAAGGCCTGCAGGCAAATGACGCATCTTCGCCTCGAGGGATCAGAGCTTCCAACCTTCGCCTAAGCTATGGCCGACAGGTGAAGAACAGACTTTAATCATATTCTTGCTTTTTATTAAAAAAGGACCCCAACGGGGTCCAATATAGTAGAAATATATTTCCCAAAGGAAAAAGAACTACAGCGTAGTTCAATAGCCGATCTATTCATTCATATGATCAATCAAACGATCCAGCAATTCTTTTAGCTGAGCCACTTCTTTGACAGAAATAACATCCGGGATCATGTTTTTAGAGAGTCTAATGGGTATATCAGCTGCTTTTTCCTGTAGGAGAATTCCATTATCGCTTAGCCAAACTTTAACTTTACGCTCATCATCTTTGCTTCTTTCACGATGCAACCAGCCCTGAGCTTCCATACGTTTTAGCAGGGGCGTGACGGTATTGGTGTTCAGTAATAGTTTTTCGGATATCTCATTTACCGTTAAAACATCGTGTTCCCATAACACCATCATGACCAAATATTGCGGATAGGTAATCCCGAGTTTATCCAAATGCGGTTTGTATCGGCGGGTTATCAGGTGTGATGCCGCGTAAAGCGGGAAACATAGCTGGTTCTCAAGTTTGAGTTGTTCGTAGATCATTTGCCTCTCCAATTTGTAGATTAATTCAAGATCATCTTTTTTTGTAAAAAATGATCGATCTTTTCAGGGCTGGTCGAAGGAGAAAAACGTTTAAGGGCTTGTCCATCCGGACTGATCAGGAATTTGGTGAAATTCCACTTAATGTCCCGCCCGCCAAGACCTCTCAATGATCCCTTTAGATATTGATAAATGAGATGAGTATTGGGTCCGTTGACTTCGATCTTAGAGAACATAGGAAACGTGACGCCGTAATTCAGGACACAGCCGTCGGCAATGCTTTTTTCATCACCGGGTTCCTGATTGGCGAACTGGTTTGATGGAAACCCAAGAATGACCAAGCCACGATCCTTATATTTTTTATGGAGCGTTTCAAGTCCTTCGAATTGGGGTGTTAAACCGCATTTGCTTGCCGTGTTAACGATCAATAAAGTTTTACCTTTAAATTCATCCATCTTAACGTCTTTGCCTTGAAGGCTTATAGCTGAGAGTTCATAAATTGATGGCTTCATTATGCATTCCTTATGAGTTGTGTTTCTAGCGGAACGTTGCCCTTGATGGCTTTGGAATAGGGGCATGTGTGGTGAGCTTTATCGATCAATTCAAGTGCAGTTGCTTCATCCACTCCGGGGATTTCTACATCCAACTTAACCGATAGGCTAAAGCCCTTATCTTCGGAGTTATTAAAATTAACGTGCGCCGTGATACGCGTATCGTTGAGCTTTACTTTGCTTTGGCGTGCTACAAGATTCAGTGCACCGTCAAAGCAAGCTGAATATCCGGCAGCAAATAATTGTTCGGGATTGGTGAAGAAACCTCCACTGCCGCCCATTTCTTTAGGGGTTCTGGTTTCAAGATTTAACACACCATCATGGCTTTTAATCTCGCCGTTTCTTCCGCCTCTTGCCGTTACATGTGCTGTATATAATGTATTCATGATTTATTCCTTTTGTTTCATTTGCGATTATATCGTTCACGATATAATAATACAATGCATTTATTTATATCGCAAGCGATATATTTGGAAAAGCAAGATAAGTTGAAAAGGCAGACCTGTCAGCTGGTTTCCGAGTAGAGCGAGGGACTGCTGACTGGTCGAAAGAAGAGGGTGAGATAAGAAGAAGTGAGATGTAGGGAACGGTCGCGACCATTTCTTTTTCGATTGTCACAAAAAGGGGGGGGCTCTATAAGAGCCCCTTTATTAAATAATTTCTTTTATAATTCACCCGTCACCCGTCACCCGTTACGCATCACGCTTTACGTCTTTTCCAGACCAATCTCACATACAAAAATACGATCGGCAGAACAACTAAGTACATCAGGATTCCGTAAACACCCGAGGGCAATGAAAAGATCGAAAGACCTTCAGCAGTCGGAAGAATAATATTTCCAAGAGCAATACCCAGTGTGGCATTCTGAATTCCGGTGGCAATGGCTACAGAGACCGCTTGCGGTTCTTTCATCTTGAACATCTTCGAAGAAAAATATCCGATCAAGAGCATGACGACGATCAGTACTATAATGGCAGGACCGAGGATCTTGACATTAGTAACAAATGTTTGCCATTCACTGATCAAAGCAGCTACAACGATCAAAGCAAATAAGGCAGCGGAGATCTTACTGGCAATGGGTTCAAATGATTTAGTGAAATTCGTTGCTTTAGCATGGATCCATAGTCCGATTCCCACGGGGATCACGGTGATCAGGAACATGGTCAAACCAAGTGTCAGAATATTCATGGGAGGGGCATCCGCACCCATAAAGTAATTCAACGAAAATGCTGCGATCAAAGGGAGTGAAATGACGGTGACCACGGAGACAACAGCGGTATAAGAGATTGATAAAGCGGTATCGCCCTTCGCCAGTTTCGTCAGGATATTGGACGTTACACCACCCGGGCACGAGGATAGGATCATGAGTCCTACAGCCAATTCTCCTTTGATCCCAAATAGGGCGATGATCCCAAAAGCGACCAATGGCAAAAGGAACATTTGGTTAAGAATTCCAATAGCAAAAGCTTTAGGTTGAAGAAATACGTTCCTGAAGTCGTTTAGGGTTAACCCCAATCCCAAACTGAACATAATAAATACGAGGGTCAACGGTAAAATGATATCGATAAGCATATCGAACTCCTTTTTATTGTTTAGTTCCCGCGATGTCTTGGATTAGAGAAAAGCGACAGAGAACACTGCCGAATGCCCTTAATCCCTCCTGTTGGTTTTAAAATAGGGGGAAATGATACATATGCAAAGAAAAAAAATAGGAGCAAATACCCTCGCTTGGAGCTACATAGTAGACTACCGAATGGTCGATCAGCGAAAATTAGTAAGGAGTAAGGAATAAAAATGTTATAAGGAGTATAGAAATAAATATTATTTAATTGCTGTAGTTTAATTATTATCAATAATGTTGATTTAAAAATTATTTCTTGTATCATATCCCATAATATTGGTATATTACTAATATTAATAAATATTTAGTCAGTTCGTATTAAAAGGAGTAGAGTTATGTATCGGAAAAATTTAGCTCGTTTTCTCGCATCTATAGTCTTGGTCGTATTGCTTTTATTATTTAGCTGTAGTAACGATGGCAACTCATCGCTTGACTCAAATGCAGTGGGTCCGGATGTATCACAACTTGGCGAACCCCTTACTTCCGGGATCCAATTACATGATGATATTTGGGGTACTATCTGGAATCTATCTGTTTCTTGCGAAACGAGTCGTTATATTGGCTTTAATGGTAGAGCCTCCGTGAATGATCCTTGTGCAGCAACATGGGACAGATATGATGGGCAACTTATCATGATGGAGATGTTTAATGATGGAGATGTACAGTACTATAAACTCAAGAAATATGGAGGACATTTAATTGGGGCGAGTCATTATTTAAGACAAGGTATGTACTTGAATATTCGTGAGATATTTTCTGTTGTAAGTGATCCGGATAGTGTTTTTAATTTGAATAAAGCTTCCGCGATGTCACTTGATTCAATTAGGGCTTACATGGAAAAAAATCCTAATTGGTTTGAGGGAGGAGGAGAAAATGAATAAGCCACATAAATATTCATTGATATCACTCATAGTTGCAGTCTTTATTATTTGTTTTTTCTGTCAATGCGATCTGTGGAATACTCCTGAAGATAGCGATGGTTTGACCATTGGTGTCCTTTTACCGGTTACCGGGACAGGTCCTGTTCAGGGGGAAGCGACCTTGGCTGCTATAGAGCAGGCTCTTGATGATCTGAATGATCAACTGTTTGATGAAGGGGATATGAGAGAAGTCTCAATTGAGATCATTGATTCACAATTTGATATTGAGCAATATATTATCGGACTGGAAGCATTAATAGCTCAGGATATCAAGGTCATTCTAACTTGTGGTACGAGTGCGGAGATCGCCTTTATAAAGAATGTGATAGATACTGCAGATGTGATACTCATTGACCACAGTAGTACGTCACCATCGCTTTCCGTCAGCGATAAGATTATTCGTATGATACCCGATGATGATCTGACAAGTGATGCGATGATTCAGGCAATGGAAAATACCGAAATTGAGAAACTTATCACCCTTTACAGAAATGATATCTGGGGTACGGAACTGAATACTCTTATTGAGGATAAATTCTCCTTGGGTGGTGGAACGGTTGTAGAAACGATACCATACAATGCTAGAATTCTCAGTGTAGAGATTAGTGATAAGATCGCAATGTTGGATTCTGTTGTGCAAGTTGCATTTACGGGAAGTTTGGCAAATGAGATCGCTGTGCAACTTATCAGTTTCGAAGAAGGGATCGATTTTATGGCAGAGGCTTTAAAGTACCCTGCACTCATGCAAGTGAAATGGTTTGGTTCGGATGGTTTGACCCTAAATGAAGATATTACGGAAGATGCTCTTGCCGCACCATTTGCCGATAGCGTTCACTTTGCATCACCGGTTTTTGGTGAGCCCGATGAGGCAGAATTTAGAGCGATAAAGACTCTTATAGAAACTGAAGTAGGATACCCGGTATATCCTTATGTCTTATGTGCATATGATGCCTTGTGGATCGCCGGATTAACTCTCTTGGATGATGAGAGTGAAACTATTGCAGAATTTAAGACTGCATTACTTCAAAATTTTTCCGAGCACGAAGGTATATTTGGAGATATTGAACTAGATGCGAATGAAAATTGCATTGATACTCATTTTGATTTTTGGGGATTGGAGGAAAGCAGTGGAAACTATTCTTGGATAAAACTATATAGCATATTTGATCCGGAGCCATGATCTCCGATCTATAAAAATAAATAATTGTTTTGAATTGAGAAAAGGGCAGGAGTAATTCCTGCCCTTTGATAAATATTGAAGAAATGAATCGTATTCCGGTCCATTTTCTCAATAGAGATGGGATAAGAAGTGTTTTTATATATCGCGTACAAGAAATACAAAGTTGTCATACCGTTCGCCACCTTCGCCAAGAGGACCGCTTTCGCATTTTGTATCAAAGCGTACGGCACCGGCTCCATGAAAATCCAAACCTTCACCATTTACCGCTCTACCAAAAGCAACATACCAAGCATAATAGTAGGGTTCGCCACTTCTGAAGTCGGCTGAGGTACCGGTCCAGTAATAACCGTAGTCGCTACTACCCGCTTCGTTTACAATGGGTGTACAGGAGAAGATCGGGTTAATGGCGGGACCTTCATTTGCTGCATCACTTGCTCCGGGAGCATAAGAGTAATCAACAATTGACTGAAGTTCTTTTACGTTGGGCAAACGCCAGTCAGTATAGCCTGCAAGATTTGCATTCTCGGCGTAGACCAAGGCATTTTGCCAATCCATTCCGTTACCATCATCGTTCTGTGACCACATTAAACCGGTTGAGTTGTCAGAAATCGTACTGTCGCTATTTTCAACAAATTCGTTGATGCCATATTCATCGCCACGAACGGCACGAACATGTTTGGCCAAAGGACTGCTCATATTGGTATCGCCACCTGGAGGAGGTGTAGAACCGTCGCCACCTGGAGGAGGAGGAAGTGTGCCTGTTCCGTCTTCCACGCCTTCTCCCGAAGGATAGGCTTTAATATGACCGGTAACATGGTTAACACCAAAAGCAGCATTGTAACCACCTTCAACGGTGGTTCCTATATAGAGGTTGCTTGACCAGAATTGCTCTGATTTATCAACAACCCCGGTTGCCAATTTAAAATAGGTGGTGTCCAAGTATGGCCAACCTTTACCAAAATCACTGATCGAGAATAATTCTTTCAGGTTGGGCAAGCGCCAGTCATCATATCCGCCGAGTACAAGACTATCACAATAATCTGATGCTTCCTGCCAGATAAAACTCTCCGAAGTAGGGATCTCTTCCCACATAAGACCTGTGTTCATATCAGTGATCGTACTGTCATCATTGTTTTGATAACTCATTTCTTCGCCTTCTAAATAGGTGGCGTCCTGACCGTAAAGTGAATCACCTACGCTGGGTGCTGAGATCACAGCTCCATCTTCATCATAAAAAGATGTCTGTCCACTTGCTACTAGCAAGTAATTGTTAACTGTTGGTGTTTCACCGTTATCGCCACCGTTATCCATGCAAGCTATCATTGAGATAGCGAGTACAGCTAATAAGATGATGTGTAATTTTTTCATGTTCTTCCCTTTCGTTTTTTTTGTTTCACTATTAGGACAATAAACTTTTGCCTTCCTTTCGTAATTATTTATTTTTTTTTTCAAGAAAAGAGAAAAGGGCAGGAGTGTTGCCTGCCCTTGGAGATATTGAAGAAATGAATCGTGTTCCGGTCCATTTCCTCAATAGAGATTGGGATAAGAAGTGTCTTTAAATATCGCGTACGCAGCGGACAAAGTTGAAGATCCTGATCGCATCACCCTGTGGACCGTTGCCGGTAGGGTAATCTGTCGGATCACCGTCTTTAGGATCCGAACGCTGAGCTCCTGCACCGTGCACATCTTGCCAAAAACCGTCCATATGGCCCATAGCTCTTCCAAAGCTTACATAGGCACCTGCACCACCGGAATTACTTGTCCAGTTCGCATGAGTTGTGCTGCTCCAATAATATCCATAGTCAGTTTGTTCTGCTTCATTTGTGAAAGATGTGCAAGTGAAAAGTTCATCAATGGCTGCTGAACCGGTAGTACCGGGAGAGCGTGAATAGTCAACAATGCTCTGCAATTCTTTTACATCCGGTAAGCGCCAATCTGAATATCCGGCAAATTCCATACTTTCAGCATAAGCCAAAGCATTTTCCCAGTTCATGGTAGAGTCGCTGCCAAACTGCATCCACATAAGCCCTGTGGCTTGATCGCTGATGGTGCTGTCGCCATTGTCTGTGAAGTTATTGATACCGTAGCTGCTATTCCCCCGGACGTAGGTAACAAAAAATGTTTTTTCCAAATTACCAAATGGCATTTGCAATCCATATCCCTTGATACGGCCATCAGCCAGATTGACGCCAAATAATAATTCGCCGTCAACATACATGCTTGAGGACGCATACTGAGAATCAATGATGCGCTCTCCGGCATCTGTATCGCCATAGGCAAAGTCAAAGTAAGAGGTGTCGACAAAGGGAACCAAACCATCTGTGTCGGTACCTTCATAGCCACTGGGATCTTTACCCGAAAAAATGATCAATGAGTATTGTTCTTTGATCGTAGGCAAGCGCCAGTCATCGTAACCGCCGGTTTCGCAAGTTGCTGCTCCGGCAAGGGCTTCGTCATAAGTTAATTTATCATTGGCGTCAATATCGCCGTCTTCATCTGTATCCGGACTTTGTTCCCACATCAAACCTGTGACATTATCGGTGACCGTGCCATCGCCATTGTCCGTATAGGATGGTGTGTTCTTGGGATATTGGGCATCCTGACCATAAAAGGCTTCACCTTCTGCAGGCGCAGAAATGGGGTTGCTGGTATTATAGAAGGTAGTTTGGTTGGTTCCAACAATAGGGTATCCGCTTATATCGGGTAAATTGCCATCGCCTGCCGGTGTTACCGTAACACAGGCCATCAGAAACATGCTTATAGCTACAAGTAATGTGAAATTTGTCATTTTCATAATATTTCCTGCTCGAAATTATTTACGTTTTGGGCTTTGTTTGCCTTGTTTACGATCTTGTCCCGGACCATGATTCTTAAGATATGTTTCAAAGCCTTTCTTCTGCTCATCTGTTAAGACTGATTTTACGGCTTTATCAAAACCTTTCTTCAAAGTATCCATGGCTTCTCGTTGAACATTCTGGGTTTTCTTTGTAAGTGCTTTAAGTTCTGCAAAATGTTCCTGATAGATGTCAGCGATTTCCGCTTCTTGTTTATCATTCAATGAAAGTGTTGAACTTAGATTTTCAACCATTTTTACGATCTCTTTATCATTGGGGATTGGTGGCGGCCCTTGCTGACGACCTTGTTGTGAGTGTTGATTGGGTTGTGCTAACAGCGTGCTTGCCATGAGTACAACACAGGCAACGAGGAAGGTGAGTTGTTTGTTTGATTTCCGCATTTAGTTATCCTTTCTGTTTTTTTTTCTCTCATTATTAAGACAAGGGGTGAATTAAATCCTTGCGTAGAATTTTTTTAAAATGCAGAATTTGTTTTGAAGAGGTTTTAAGGAATATAAAAAAGGACCTCGTATTTTGAGGTCCTAATCGTATTATTTTAAACAGTTCCTATCATGAATAGATCACTACAAAGGAGTGCTTTTGGTATTGATCAAAAAATATTTTCATCAATACATTTTATTTATCACTTTTGCACATAGAATTTAATTATCATTTTCACATGCTAAGTAGTTTGAGATCTCTCCCAACCTTCGCTCTTTCGAGCTACGGTGGGCAGGCACCTACGCTCGAGATGACATATTTTGTTGTGTATGAAAAAAAGACGCGATTTCTCACGTCTATTTTATATCTCTTGATTTTTTTATATTGTATTTTCTTACTGTTTACTGTTTACTGTTTACTGTTTACTGTTTACTGGTTACTGTTTACTGGTTCCCGACTTACTTCATTAATATCATTTTTTGTGTCACTCGTTGCGTACTACTTTGAAGAACCGCAATATATATGCCACTGGAAAATTGTCCGGCATTCCATTGATATGAATAATGTCCGGCCGCACAATTTTCATTATCCAATAATACATCTACTAATTTTCCTGCGGCATTATAGATACTTAGAGTAAGTTCTCCGGATTCCGGCAGAGAAAAGGCAATGTTAGTTATCGGATTAAAAGGATTCGGATAATTGGGCTCAAGCATAAAATCCTCAGGGATCAAAGCATCAGATCTATCATCAATAGACGTCCCGGGCAGTAAATTTTCTGATGAAAAAGAAGGCAGCATAAGCGTCCATGAACCCTCTCCGTTTTCATAGCGTCCCGTAGAGTACTCGGCTGTTTGTGCGCCAAAGATGACCTCATCTATGACCTCTGAACTTGAATTCACAAGATAGATCGCTTCACCCGAAGCCGAGAGTTTAAAGTTGGCATGAAGTTCATTTGCATCCTCATCTTTGTCAGCCCATACGTTTAGATAGGAATAAGCCGGAATGCTTGTATCGGGGAAAGCCCATTGGGTGAGATCGTCCCCGTCATCGCTTAAATAATAACCTGATAATGATATATCATTTGCTGTGTTATTGTAGAGTTCGATCCAATCGTCATAATCTCCATTGGCATCAGTGATCGTTGTTTCGTTATCTGCCATGAATTCATTGATCACGAGTTTACCGGATATATTCAATTCATATACATCATGCTCTGCGCCTTCAGGCATAAAGGCAGCAGCATAACCGTTTTCTGCATAAATATAGTATTGAAGCATGCTTGAATTTGCTGTGATCGAAACCCCATAAGTTCCGTCTCCGGTACTTCCATCTTGATGGCTCCCATCATCTAACATGTAGACTTTTGTGAATTTATCATTTTCACTGCTTCTGTAACACAATTTTACTGTATCAGTTGTACTGACTTCGCAGCTAAAGGAAATATCATTTCCAATAGTAGGTTCTACAGGTGAATAAGAAATATTTGAAATACCGGGAACGATAGGTGTAAAATCACTGAGGGAATTTAAATAGATCGCGCGGGCATTCATTAGCTGTGTTATACCCACAATGCTGAGAGATGGTTGTCCGGGACGGCCTCCACCTTGAGAATATGAATAATCGATATTATTTATAAAGTTACTGTAGGTGTAAAATTTATTTGGATCATTTTGAACTTCGGTATCAATAATATCCTGGAGTTCTAAAGCACGGGTATGATAATTACCATTGCTAAAATGATCATTTATGATTGTTTTCATATGGGCGACATACATTTTTTTATATGTGTCATCAGACAAAATTTGTTTGATAATAGGATAATATGAACTTGTTGAATTTAAATACGGACTCAATTGTTGCATGCCGCTTATGCTTAAATTACTTCCCGTAAGAAGTCTTGAAAAAACACCAAAATTCTCGTTCATATCCCATATAATAGGATTGAAGCGACCCGCATTATCTTGAAATAAATAATAGTTATGAGCAAAATTGATGGGAGCATCAAGATTCACCAGTAAATTATCAAAAGCTAGCATCCATAAATGTTGGTCTACATTTAAAACATCTTCTACTGAGGCGGGCTCATTGTTGAAAACATCAAGAAAATTGACCAGATCATTCCATCCGTCATCGGATTCAATTTCGTAATAACTTGTATAACTTGC
>Ga0307992_1000687_pt1 | contig 20812 bp, 16 predicted proteins | sample EllFjometagen133_FD_203162 | JGI IMG/M metagenome (GOLD analysis project Ga0307992, IMG submission 203162) | Marine microbial communities from Ellis Fjord, Antarctic Ocean - #133 | ecosystem: Environmental > Aquatic > Marine > Unclassified | place: Southern Ocean | collected 2014-10-08
GAGCCAGAAGACTTAATGCCTAATAAGATTTTAAATCCTAGGCCGTTTATAGCTATATATAAACAATTTTTTGCTTCTTCTCAACTTTCTCAATTTATGGATAATGAAAATATTTTAGCCGAGTTAGAGCACAAGAGGCGACTTACAGCTGGAGGTCCAGGAGGACTTACTCGTAAGAGAGCTGGATTACAGGTGAGAGATGTCCAACCATCTCACTATGGAAGAATTTGCCCTATTCAAACGCCAGAAGGTCCTAATGTAGGGCTTGTAGGACATTTATCGGCTTATGCCAGAATAAATCCTTATGGATTTATTGAAACCCCTTATTTTAAAATAGAGAAAGGAAGGGTTACGGACAAGGTTCAATACATGAACGCTTTTGAAGAAGAAAAATATAACATTGCTACTGCTGGAATAGAGGTTGACGATAAGGGAAATATTCAAAAAAACAAGGTAGAGGCAAGGGTTATGGGTAATCCAAAAATGATTGACAAAAGCAAGCTTGATTTTGCGGATGTCTCTCCAGAGCAATTTATTTCTATTGCCACATCTCTTATCCCTTTCCTGCAGAACGATGATGCTAATAGGGCATTAATGGGCTCTAATATGCAGAGACAATCTGTACCACTGATAAGGGCAGAAGCGCCACTGGTTTCTACTGGAGTGGAAGAACGAGTCGTTAAAGATTCCGGTAGGGCGGTTGTAGCTGACGAAGAGGGAGTCGTGACAGAAGTAGATGCTCAACATGTAGAATTAAAAACTAAGAACGAAAAAGGCAGAGTAAAAGAAAAAAATTATACTTTAAGGAATTTTGATTCAACTAATCAATTCACCTATTTTCATCACAAACCAATAGTCAAAAAAGGTCAAAATGTTAAGAAAGGAGAAACCTTAGCTGATCCGACTGGATCAGACAATGGATGTCTAGCATTAGGGCAAAATATTTTGACGACGTTTTTATCTTGGAGAGGAAATAATTATGAGGATGCAATTGTTCTTTCTAGCCGTGTCCTAGAAGAGGAGTTACTCTCTAGCGTTCATATTGAAATTTTTTCTTGTGATGTGAGAGAAACAAAGTTAGGACCCGAAGTGACAACTTCTGACATCCCTAATGTTTCAGAAGAAAAGCTTAAGGATTTAGATGTTGATGGGGTAATTCGTGTTGGAGCGGAAGTTGGGCCCAATGATATTTTAGTTGGCAAAATTTCCCCGAAAGGAGAGACGTCTCTTACGGCGGAGGAACGACTTCTTTGGGCTATTTTTGGAGAAAAAGCAAAAAATGTAAAAGATACTTCTCTTTTAATGCAACATGGCAAAAGAGGAAGAGTAGTGAGGGTTAAAGAATTCTCTAGAGAAGCAGGACACAAACTTCGACCAGGCGTAATTAAAAGATACCAAGTTGAAGTGGCTCAATTAAGGAAAATTACCATAGGAGATAAAATGGCAGGCAGACATGGAAACAAAGGCATAGTATCTAAGGTTCTTCCCAAAGAAGAAATGCCGTTTATGAAAGATGGCACCCCCATAGATATGGTATTGAATCCTTTAGGAGTAATTTCTAGGATGAATATCGGACAGGTTTTAGAAATGCATCTTGGTTGGGCTGCTAAAAATAGTGGATATAGAGCTGTCACACCATCTTTCTCTGGAGCGATAGAAGACGATATCAAAAAAGAGCTAAAGAAGTGTAATCTTCCAGAAGATGGAAAAATTACTTTATATGACGGTAAAACGGGTAAACCATTTGATCAAAAGGTGACCGTAGGCTATATGTATATGATGCGATTGATTCACATGGTTGAGGATAAGCTTCATATGCGTTCTATCGGTCCTTATTCTTTAATCACTCAACAGCCATTAGGTGGGCGAGCTCAATTTGGAGGTCAAAGATTCGGAGAAATGGAAGTTTGGGCAATGGAAGGTCACGGAGCTGCTTATGCACTACAAGAAATGTTGACCATTAAATCAGACGATGTAGCAGGAAGGTCAGCCGCTTATCAATCAATTTTGAAAGGCAAAAAAATTGAGAGTCCCAATGTCCCGGCTTCATTTTCATTATTAGTTAATGAGCTAAAAGCCCTAGGGTTAAGCGTGGAGATAAAATCATAATTCGTAATTTATAACGAGTAAAGAAAATATGAAAGTAGAGGACATAAAAGCCATCAAAATAAAATTAGCTTCACCGGAAGAGATTTTATCTTGGAGTCATGGCGAAGTTCTAAAACCAGAAACTATTAATTATCGTACTCAACGAGCAGAAAAAGATGGTCTTTTTTGCGAACGTATTTTTGGTCCAGAAAAGGACTATCAATGTTATTGCGGTAAATATAGAGGAATTCGCTATAAAGGATTAGTTTGCGATAGATGTGGAGTAGACATAATTAAGTCGTCAGTGAGGAGAGAAAGAATGGGACATATTAAACTTGCTTGTCCAGTTTCGCATATTTGGTTTTTGCGCGGAGTTCCCTCTATGATGGGAACTATTTTAAATTTATCTTCGCAACATCTAGAAAAAATTGCTTATTTTGCTTCTTATATCATTACCAAGGTAGATGAGCCTGGGAAAAAAAGAATTTGGAAAGAGATAGAGAGGGAATATAAGGAAAAATATAAAGCATGGAATTCTAAATCTAAGACAGATATAAGCAGTAAGACAAAAAAGACAAAAGCGAAGAAAGAAGAAAGAGAATTTTTGAGCGCATTAAAAAAAGCGAGAGAAAGGGCAAAAAAAGAATTAGCAATAATTAAGCCCTTAAGTGTTCTTTCGGAATTAGATTATTTAGAGCTTTCTTCTAGATATGGAGAAGTTTTTGAAGCTGGAACTGGAGCAGAGGCATTAATGGAAATATTCGTTAATTTTGATTTTAAAAAGCTTATTTCTCAATTAGAACAGAAAACAAAAGATGTAACAGAAACAGAACGGAAGAAGCTATTGAGAAGAAGTACCTTGCTTAAAAACATGCTTAAGAACAAAGTTAAACCCGAATGGATGTTTATTACCATATTGCCTGTCTTACCTCCTGCTCTGCGACCAATGGTTCAACTAGATGGTGGCAGATATGCCTCTTCAGATTTGAATGATCTTTACAGAAGAGTTATTAATCGCAATAATCGTCTTAAATATTTACTAGAAATTAATGCGCCAGAAGTTATTTTACGAAACGAGAAAAGAATGCTTCAAGAAGCAGTTGATGCCTTGATTGATAATGGTATGAGGAGTGGACACACAACTATTTCCTCTACTGGTCAGGCGCGTTTGCTTAAATCATTAGCAGACATGCTTAAGGGTAAGAAAGGTAGATTTCGTCAGAATCTTTTAGGGAAAAGAGTGGACTATTCGGGTCGATCAGTAATTGTTGGTGATCCTAATCTTAAATTCAGTGAGTGTGGTTTGCCCAAGCAAATGGCGTTAGAGCTTTTTAAACCATTCGTGAGTTCTATTCTTTTAGAAAAAGAAATTGTTTATAATGTCCGTCAGTCTTCAGCGTTGATAGAAAGAGGAACAGAAGAAGTTTGGGAAGCATTGGAAACCGTTATTAAAGATAGGTTAGTTTTACTTAATAGAGCTCCTACTCTTCATCGTTTAGGAGTCCAGGCATTTATACCTCGATTAGTCGAGGGAAAGGCTATTAGAATCCATCCATTAGCATGTGAGGCATTTAACGCTGATTTTGACGGAGATCAAATGGCTGTTTATGTTCCCTTGTCTGAAAAGGCACAGCAAGAAGCAAGAACAAAGATGCTTTCAGGTGTTAATCTTTTAAAACCAGCGAACGGGCTTTCAGTGGTTAGCCCTAGACAAGATATGATATTGGGTTGCTATTGGCTCACGCAACTAAAAGAAGGCGCCAAAGGAGAGGGTAAAATATTTTCTTCGTCCGATGAAGCTATTATGGCCCACGAAAACGGGATTATTAATTTAAGAGCTAGAATAAAAGTTAAAATTAATGAAGATATTTTAGAAACTACGTTGGGGAGGATAATTTTTAACAGCACTCTGCCAAAAGATTTTCCTTTTAAAAATGAATTAGTTAACTCTAGAAAGATTAGAGATTTTACGAGGAATATTATAGAAAATTACGATAACGAAATAACTACCGAAACGTTAGATAAAATTAAAAAAATTGGTTTTGAATATGCCACTATTTCTGGGTTGAGTTGGGGTATGGATGATTTGATTGTGCCTCCAGAAAAACCGATATTAATGGAAAAGGCAGAAACAGAAATTAAGAAGATCGAAAATTTTTTCAACAAAGGACTTTTGACGAACAAGGAGAGAAGGTCTCAGGTTATTGAAGTTTGGCAAAAAACGAAATCAGAAATTCAACGACTTATACCAAAGAGCCTTATTCCTGATAGAATTGTTTTTACAGCGATTGATTCTGGCGCTAGGGGAAGTTGGGCTCAACCCGTCCAAATGGCTGGAATGAAGGGCTTAGTTATCAATCCCGCTGGTCAAATTATGGAATTCCCAGCTAAAAATTCGTTTAAAGAAGGGATAGGCATATTAGAGTATTTTATATCAACCCATGGAGCTAGAAAGGGTACAGCTGACACAGCATTAAGAACATCAACAGCGGGTTACCTTACTCGTCGTTTAGTTGATGTGGCGCATGATGTTTCTGTAACAGGAAAGGATTGCAAGGATAGAAAAGGAATTATTGTGACAAGAGCTGACGGAGAAGAGGTTGGCCAGGATTTTATTTTTAAAATTGTCGGCAGAGTTTGTCTAGAGGATGTAAAGATAAAGGAAAAAACAGTTGTTAAAAAAGGAGAAATTATTTCATGGGAAAAAGCCAGAGAGATTGTTGATAGCGAAATTAAAACACTAAATGTTCGCTCACCATTGGCCTGCAAATTACCTAGGGGAGTTTGCCAACAATGTTATGGTTGGGATTTGGGCAAAAATAAGTTGGTAGAAGTTGGGGAAGCAGTCGGAGTTGTTGCTGCTCAAGCAATAGGAGAACCTGGTACACAATTGACCTTAAGAACATTTCACACTGGAGGAGTGGCTTCTGGTGGAGATATCACTCATGGATTACCAAGAGTGGAGGAAGTTTTTGAAAGAAGACTACCAAAAGGAGAGGCTATCATTGCTACTCACGATGGGAAAGTAATAAAAGTAGAGGATGATCAAATTAGAATCCAGAATACGATAACAAGAGACAATGTCGAAAAAACAAAAAAGAAATCCGCTAAGGAAAAAGACGAGATTATAGAGTACAAAATGCCAGTAGATAGAACTATTTTAGTTAAAAACGGAGATAAGGTTAAGGCAGGACAACAGCTCTGTGATGGTAGTGTGGATTTAAGAAAATTATTTAAAGTAGCAGGTCATCATACAACGGCTGTCTATATTGTCAAAGAAATACAAAAAATTTATGCTTCTCAAGGAGTGTCTATTCACGATAAACATATTGAAACAATCGTTAAGCAGATGTTTTCTAGAGTAAGAATTAAAAGGAAGGGAGATAGTGATTTTTCTGAAGGGCAAATTGTAGAGAGAGCTTCGGTTATGGAAGAAAATGAAAGGCTTAAAAAAAGTGAAAAACAACCTATTATTTTTCAAGATTTAATTTTAGGAATTTCTAAGGTGTCTCTTACAACAGACAGCTTTCTTTCCGCTGCTTCATTTGAGGAAACTTCTCGTATTTTAATTAAAGCATCTGTCGTGGGGCAGGAAGATAACCTCCGAGGATTGAAAGAGAATGTGATTATTGGAAAAATAATTCCAGTTGGAAGTGGATACAAGAAAGTGGTAAAATAGAGGTATGGTTAAACGAAAGAAAAAGAGGATACCTAAAAAAATTTCTAAAAAACGATTACGTTGGTCTCGAAGAAAGGATCGACAGCCAATTTTACCCGAAAAGATTAGACCTTGGATAATCGGAATTTTAATGCTTTTAATGGCGGTTTTCACCCTTCTGTCTTTTTTTAATTTAGCTGGCATTGCAGGAGAGGCATTCTTTAATTTTTCAGAGTTTTTAACAGGTAAGGCAATTTTTTTAATTCCCTTGCTTTTTCTTTTGGGAGGACTTTCCTTTTTTGGTTCTAAAGAAAAAAGCGGACTTTCAATATTCGGAGCAGTCGTTTTTTTATGTTTAGGAATTTGCGGCACATTAGCAGTTCTTGGATTTTCTGGAACAGAAGATTTAAGTTTCAGATTTTTTTATTCAGGCAGAGGAGGTTGGTTGGGTAATCTTGTTGCTTGGCCATTATTTAAAATTTTTGGTTTTTGGGTTAGTTTAGTTATTTTTTTAGTAATGATTATTATATCCGGGCTGATTTTTTGGTATTTTCTTTCTTCTCATCGTAAAAAAGAAAGAACACTTCCTTTTGAGAAAGAGTCCATAGAAGAAGAATTAGTTAAAAAACCTCTTATTAAAAAAGTTTTTGCTCCTAAATTTCAGGTGACCAAGATTGAGGACAAGACAAAAAAAGAAAAGACTGAAAGTAAAATAGATATATTGGAAGCTGAATCTGTGTTTGAAGCGGAAATAAAGCCATTAGAGAATGAGGGAGCAGGGACAAGAGGATGGAAACTTCCGCCATTAGATCTTTTGTCATCAGACAAGGGCGTCCCACAAGCAGGGGATGTAAAAATTAATTCAGAGATTATTGAAAAAACTTTAGAAAATTTTGGAATATCAGTAAAAATGTCAGAAATTAACATAGGGCCTACAGTAACTCAATATACTTTTAAGCCAGCAGAAGGAGTAAGGCTTTCTAAAATTACAGCGCTTAACAATAATTTAGCGTTAGGATTAGCAGCTCATCCATTGAGAATTGAAGCGCCAATTCCAGGAAAATCTTTAGTTGGAGTTGAAGTTCCCAATAAGTCAAGAACATTAGTGCGATTAAGAAATCTTCTCTCCACTCCAGATTTTCAAAACGCGCAATCCAGTTTGGTCTTTTCTATTGGAAGAGATGTAGTTGGGAAGCCATTTTATGCTGATTTAGCTAAAATGCCCCATCTTATAGTGGCTGGTTCAACTGGGAGCGGCAAAACGATATGTTTAAGCGGCATTATCTTAAGCTTGCTTTATCGAAACTCACCAAAACGGCTGAAGTTCATTTTAGTTGATCCCAAAAGAGTAGAGTTTGTGAATTACGGCACATTGCCACATGTTTTAGGGCCTGTTATTTTTGATGCTCAAAAAACTCTAAGCGTTTTAAAATGGTTAATTGAGGAAATGGAAAGAAGATTCAAAACACTTTCAGTCAATGGAGTTCGTAACATTTATGAATTTAATCAGAAAGTTGAAAAGAATAAGAAAGAAGAAAACAATGAAATAATGCCCTATATTGTTTTAGTGATTGATGAATTAGCTGATTTGATGGCTGCCAAAGGAAGAGATATTGAGACAGGAATTGTGAGATTAGCTCAAAAGGCAAGAGCAGTTGGAATTCATTTAATTTTAGCTACCCAGAGGCCATCAGTTGAAGTTATCACCGGATTAATTAAAGCAAATGTTATCTCCAGAATCGCTTTTCAGGTTGCCTCTCAAGTTGATTCTAGAACAATATTAGACACTTCTGGGGCAGAAAAACTTTTAGGATTAGGCGACTTACTTTTTATTTCCGCAGAATTTTCTAAGCCAAAAAGAATTCAAGGAAACTATGTTTCAGGCGAAGAGATTGAAAAAACAGTTAATTTTATTAAAAAACAAAATCATCAAGAAGAAGATGCTTTAACCCAAAGCTTAAACGCCGAATTGGAAAAAATAGAAAGAGTTGGATCTGCTACGGGAGCGGCAAGCATTGATGCGGATCCAGTTTATCAAGAAGCAAAAGAATTGGTTTTAGAAACTAAAAAAGCATCAGCATCATTTTTACAGAGAAAATTACGCATTGGTTATGCTCGGGCAGCACGATTATTAGATACCCTAGAAGAAAATGGAGTAGTTGGACCACCTGACGGCGCAAAGCCAAGAGAAGTATTTTTTGACGAAGACGCGATGATTGAAGAGGACGCAGCTCAGCAGGTAGAGGAAGAAGACATTAACGATGATTAGAGGTTGATAAAAAGTAAATAATCATTTATTATTATAGTATGGTAAAAGAAAAAAAACCTGTCCATAACACTGCACAAAATGTTGCAGGCGGGGATAAAAAAATTAATAGCTCTAGTTTAAAAGAAACGATAGAAAATATTAAGAAAGAGTTTGGAGAAGGGGCGATTATGCGACTTAAAGATGTCGAGGCCGTGGATGTGGATGCTATCCCCACAGGTTCGCTTTTTTTAGATATGGCGCTAGGCATTGGTGGTCTACCTCGTGGACGAGTGATTGAAATTTATGGTCCCGAAAGTTCTGGTAAAAGTACATTAGCGCTTCATTGTGCAGCTGAAGCTCAAAAAATGGGCGGCGTGGCTGCTTTTATAGATGCAGAACATGCTTTAGATCCAGATTATGCCAAGAAATTAGGAGTCAATATAGAAGAGCTTTTTATTTCTCAGCCAGATTCAGGAGAACAAGGGCTTCAGATTGTTGAAAATTTAGTTAGATCTAATCAGGTAGATATTATTATTATTGATTCAGTGGCCGCACTGACTCCAAAGCGAGAGATTGCTGGCGAGATAGGAGACCAACACATTGGTTTGCAGGCGCGCTTAATGAGCCAGGGCTTAAGAAAATTATCTAGCATTGCTTCTAAATCAAAAACAATAGTACTTTTTTTGAATCAAACAAGAATGAAAATTGGCATTCGGTTTGGTAATCCCGAGACAACTCCGGGCGGCTTAGCTCTCAAGTTTTATTCTTCAGTAAGAATTCGTCTGGGCAGGAGGGCTCAGATAAAACAGGGAGAGGAGATTATTGGTTCTAGAATTAAAGCAAAGATAGTTAAAAATAAAGTAGCTGCACCGTTTAAAACTGCGGAATTTGATATCTATTATAACGAAGGTATTTCTTATTTAGCTGATTTAATTAATGCTGGATTGACATTTGACATTATCAAAAAGAGCGGTTCTTGGTTTAATTATGGGGACGTGAAATTAGGACAGGGGATGCCTGGGGCGAAGGATTTCTTAAAGCAAAATCCCAAAGAAGCCAAAGAGATTAAAAAATTAGTATCACAAAAGATGAAAGAACAGTAATGTGTCACTGTTTATCTATCAATGGTTAACGATTAAGAACCAAAAAAACTGCTTTAAGCAGTTTTTTGATTTCGAGTCTAAGTAAACTTAATCTTCTATTTTCTAATTGCTGAAAGCAAGCCGAGGTGTCTGGCTTGTTTTACCGCTTTAGCAAGTTTTCTTTGGTGAAAACGACAAAGTCCGGTTCTCTTGCGAGCCCTTATTTTCCCTAGTCCCGTGAGAAATGGTTTTAATGCTTTTGTATCCTTAAAATCAATTTCTCCTATTCGTTGTTTACAAAAATAGCAATTCATAATTTTTCGATAATTTCTAAAAAGGAATTTCGTCTAGGTTAATATCGTCACCAGCTTCAATAGTTGGAATTTCTTCAGAAGTAGAAGGTTTTTTTTCTGAATTTTCTGACGATTCTTCTGTATTTTCAGCTTGCTCCGCAGAAGTTTCTTTTGTTGGAGAAACTGATGCTTGTCCTGTTCCCGTTGATCTGGGTCCAAGTTGGATATTGTCGGCTATAATTTCTGTCTTATATTTTTTATTACCAGAGGCATCGTCCCAATTTCTTGTAGCAAGGTGTCCTTCTATAAAAACTAATCCTCCTTTTTTTAAGTATTGTGAAGCAATAGTTGCTAGATTTCTCCAGGCAACTATATTATGGAATTCCGCTTTTCTTTTTTTCTCGCCAGTTTCCTTGTCTGTCCAAACTTTATTTGTTGCCATACCAAAACTGCAAACTTGTTGTCCAGAGGGAAGATTTTTTAATTCTGGATCGTTAGTTAGATTTCCTAATAAAAAAACTTTATTTAGATTCATCTTTTTTGATATTAATTTCGCTTACCTGTTTAGAGGGCTTTTCTTCAATGGGAGACGACGGCTCTTTTTGTAGCGCTTCGTCCGTCTGTAATGCTGTATCAACTGCGGGCTGGTGTAGCGATGCGGATGGAGGAGCGGAATTAAATATTTCTTCTATTTTTTTATCAATATCTTTTAGCTCGACCTTTTTATTTTTGTTAGGTGTTCTCCTAGAAGAAGGAATTATTTTTCTTACAAGTTCTTTTCTTATAAAACAACGGATTATTTTTTTATCGCTTTCTATTTCTTTTTTAAATTCTGCTAAGTCTAAATTTGTATATTCAAATTTAAATATAACAAGTTTAGCATTTTTTTCTTTTTTAATGGAATAACCCAAAGAAATCTCGGAAGCAGGCGCGACTTCTGTAACTTCGCCGCCTTTTTCCTTGATGAGTTTTTTAATATTTTCTATGACCGTATCTCTTTCTATCTCATCTATTCTTGCCGAAACAAGACAGATAAGCTCGTATTTTTTATTCATGTTTTGACCTTAACATAGAACCTTGTCTTGGTCAATAAAATGGCATAGAATATAGACATGGATTCAACTATTTTTAAGGCGTACGATATTCGGGGCATTTATCCCGAACAGATTGATAAAGATTCTACTTATGCTATTGGCAGGGCTTTTGCTATTTTTGTAAAGGATTTTTACAAAATAGAAAAGCCGAAAATTGTTGTTGGTTATGATATTAGGAATTCATCTCAAGAGTTACTTAAAGCTATGACGCAAGCGTTGATTCAAGAAGGATGTGATGTGATTAATATTGGGCTTTGTACCACGCCTCTTAATTATTTTGCCAATTGGCATTTAAAAGTTGATGCTTCAGTGATGATTACTGCCTCGCACAATCCCAAAGATTATAATGGTTTTAAGTTTTCATTGAGAACAGTAATGGCTTTAGCCGAAGTTGGAGGGATAGAAAAGATTAAAGAGCTTGTTTCAAGTCCGCTTGATGAGATTAGAACAGCCCATCAAGGCACAATAAAAGAGCAAGATATTCTACCTGCGTATTTAGATTTTTTGTCAACAAAAGCAGAAGGTGTTAATTTTTCTGGGATTAAACTAGCAGTTGATTGTGCAAATGGAATGGTTGGTCCTATTTTTGAAAAACTAGCGAAAAGAATAGGCATTAATTATAAAGGAATTTTTATGAATCCAGATGGCAATTTTCCCAACCATGCGCCAAATCCTCTAGATCAAGAGGCACTTGACCATCTTAAAAAATTAATGGAAAAAGAAAGCTTTGATTTAGGGATAACTTTTGACGGAGACGGAGATAGATTTATGGTTTTAGACAGGAATGGGAAATTAATAAAAACTGATTTTTTGATTGCTCTCTTTGCTCGATTTTTTCTTCCTCAAATGGAAAATAAAAAAATTCTCTGCGATGCACGGATTGGTAGGGGAGCAAGAGAAGCGATAGAGAAAGCGGGAGGAGAGATTATAAAAAGCAAGGTTGGGTATCCTCATTTAAGAAAAGGAATGAAAGAAGAAGAAGCATTTTTTGGAGGAGAACTTTCAGGTCATTTTTTCTGGAAGGACTTTTCTAACAGTGAAAGTGCACTTCTGAGTATGATCCGTCTTTTTAAGATATTGAAACAAGAGAAACAACCGATTGATGAATTAATCAAACCGATAAAAAAATATTTTAATTTGGGAGAAATTAATTTTAAGATAGAAGACAAGGAATCAGCAATAAAGAAGCTAGAAGAAAAATTTAGAAATGGAGAAATTTCAAGATTAGATGGTCTAACTGTCGACTATCCTGATTGGTGGTTTAACGTGAGACCATCCAACACAGAGCCTTTTTTGCGGCTTACATTGGAAGCAAACACTCAAAAATTGTTTGACCAAAAAGTCAAAGAATTAAAAGAGTTGATTGAGGAGTAATTCTTTTTTAGACCTCTATTACAACCGGCAAAATCATTGGCCGTTTTTTTGTTTTCTGAAAGAAGAAATCGCCCAATTTATCTCTTAGATTATTCTTAATATATGTCCAGTTTATTGATTGTCCCGAAGCAGTCGTCGCATTAATAATCGTTACAGCTTCTTTGCGAGCTTTATTGAGAAGCTCTTTAGAACTGTCTAAATGGACAAACCCTCGAGAAATAATATCGGGAGAGCTTATAACTTTTCCTGTTTTACTATTCACTACCGCAATTATAACGAAGATGCCGTCATTGGCTAATGCTCGACGATCTCTAAGAACAATAGCTTCTAGATTATCAGAGCCCAGTCCGTCAATAAAAACATATCCTGTATCTGCTTTTTTCTTAGCAATACTTGGTGTTTCTTCTTTATTAAAACTGATAATATGTCCATTGTCCAAGACGAAAATATTTTTACTTGGAAATCCAATTTCTTGAATTGCTTTTTCTGCTTCTTTCAAAAGATAGTGATTAGCATAAACGGGCAAAACGTAAGTGGGCTGTATGTCTCTAACTATTTTTTGAATTGCTTTTCTGTTATTATGTCCGCTTACATGTATGTTCATGATCTCATTATGGATAACATTATCACATTGGCGATATAGATTATCCTTAAGTCGTTGGATTGTTCTTTCATTACCAGGAATAACAGATGAGGAAAAAATAACAGTATCCTTTTTTCGAAGATGAATAAAGCGATGATTTCCGCTTACAATTCTAGCAAGGACTGCACGGCTTTCTCCCTGCGCCCCAGTACATAAAATAACTGCTTTATTATCTGGCTCATCATTAATTTTTTTAATGTCTATAATAGTGTCTTTCTTTGCTTTAATGTATCCTAGTTGTCGAGCTATCTTAATATTTTCTTTCATACTATATCCATCAACAGCTACTTTTTTACCGATTGTTTCAGCATAATCAATAATATCGCGGACTCTTTTAACTTGTGTAGCAAACGTACTAAGAATAATCCTTCCAGGCGCTTCCCTGAAGATTCTTCTAAGATTGTCCCACATTTCCTCTTCGGTAGAGAGTGGCTTTGTATTGGTGGCACCCAAGCTTTCTACCATCAAAATAGTTGGCTTGGCGATATCGGAAAGATGTTTGTAAGACACAGATTTTTTTGTTGACTCAGTACCTAATGTCCAGTCACCCATATGAATAGCTGTGGCAACAGGACTAGAAACAATAACGCCCATAGAATCCATAATAGAATGTTCCACTTCAAAAAATTTTAGCTGGAAATTGCTCAACTTTATTTCTTCTCTAATTGACTTTATTTCAATAATTTTTAATCTTTTTGAAGAACCTTTTTGATGATCTTCCATTCTTCTTTTTATCAGGGCAATAGTAAGCGGTAGGCCAATAATTAAGGGATAGCCAAGTTTTTCTAAAAGAATAGGAGCGGCTCCGATATGGTCAAGATGGCCGTGTGTGAAAACAACTGCTTTAATATTTTTACTTTTTCCCTTTAGATAACTCACATTAGGGATAATATAGTCAATTCCAGGCATATCCTCTTCAGGGAATTGAATGCCCATATCAACAATGACAATATCATTTTTATACTCAAAAACAGTCATATTTCGACCAACTTCTTCCTGTCCTCCAATGGGAATAATTTTTAGAGAATTATCTTTTTGTGTTTTATCAAATTGTGTTTGCATATTTTTAATTATATTTTTCCTCGCGATAGGCGAGGAATATTAATTTTTAACTTATTTTATTAAATATCTATTTATTATTTGAGACGATTTATATTAGATATTTTTATTGTGCCGAAGAAGGGAGTTGAACCCTTATGCCCTTGCGGGCACACGGCTCTGAACCGTGCGCGTCTGCCAATTCCGCCACTTCGGCGAGGGAAGCTTGACTTAATTTAGAATAGGTGTTAATGTATTGAATCTGAATTGAAAGGAGGAGTACAATGAGAAAAGGATGGTCAGTTTTTCTGTGTTTTCTGGGAGTAATAGTTCTAATAATGGCTATAGTAATTTCTTGGCATTATTTAGTACTATGCCACTACCAGTTCACAGGAAAGAACGATGTCGGCCTCACACTGGGTTTCTGGGTTTTTCTCTCGGTTCTATTTGGTGGATTATTCTTATTTTTGGGAACAAGCTTTTTTATACAGGGTACTCCAGTCCGGTGGGGTCGTCTTCCTAAAAATAGGGCATTCCGCATTCTGTCGATTAATCAATTCAAAGAAAAGGGAAATAAGCATCTTCTGGTTGTTCCTCTAAACAAGGAGGACGCTAATCCGTGCTACTTGACCCTTGGTTGCAATAGGATCCCAGAGAGCACTATGACAGGGCAAGTCATTGTGAGGACCAACGAAGAAAGATTACAGATTCTCACTACAAAAGAACTATCCACTGAGGAATCAGTTACAGAAGAGTAAGACGCACCTTAACATCGTTTGAATTCGGGTCCCGCTTGCAGATTTATCGCAAGTGGGACTTATTTTTTCATTTTCTTTTTGAGTTCTTCTACTATTTTTACCGGGATAGGATTGATTTTATAATTTAGAGCTAGATAATAAGAAGTCCAATTGGCAAGAATAATAGCAGAAAAAGCTTTTTCAAGCAAGGGCTTGTTTTCAAACTCTATAATTTCTCCTTCAAGCCCCTGTTTTTCTAAAATTTGTTTTGTTAATTGTATTCTTTTTTTGATCCTTGGATGGTCGTTTTTATCTTGAAGGATTATAAAATAGAATGCTTTTGTTTTTTTTGTGAATCCAACCATCTCGTTATGATTTAGTTCAGGAAAATAATTCCAAAAAGCAGGTATTTTTGTATTCTCATTAAATGAGATTTTCCAGAGACGGGCTAAAATTTTGAATTTATTTGAGCTATAAATTAAAGGTATTTTTCCAATTAGTTTTTTAGCCAATACTTTTCCTCGCTTCTCTAGTTCTATTGGCTTTAATTTTTTTTCTAATTCAAATAATTCTTGAGGATTAATTTTTATTAACCCAGCATTTTTGAGAAGACTTAAAAGAGCGGAGAATTGACAACCTAAAGCTGTTCTAGGCGGGATGCCTTTTGTTACTAAAGCACACGGTATCTTATATTTTTTTGATAATTTTTCAAGTTTGCCTCCGGATGTTATACAAGCAATTTTAAAATTTTTCTTGCGGGCTTCTTGGAAACAAGACAAAACTTCTTCAGTATTTCCAGAATAAGAAATACAAATAATCAGCCAGCTTTTTTTTACTTGATGGGGAAGAATATAATCCCTTTGAATCACTAGGGGCAGGTTAATTTTTTTATCTTTTAGCCAAAGAGACAGGAAATTTCCTGGCAGAGCACTTCCACCAATTCCGCAAATGCAAACTCCATCAAATTTTACTTTGATTTTTATCTTTTTAGCAGAATCAAAACCGATTCTAAATTGTTTTGGAAAATCAAGAATAATCTTTTTCATAAGTTTATTTCCACGCACGTTTAGTTTTGATGTGCCAATTTAGAACTCCGGCAAATCTTTGAGAAGGGTCAGGGATTAAATGAGATTGAATTCCTTTTATATTTATTGAAGCCAGATAGAGAAAGTCCGGATTGAATAGAAACAGAGCGGGCATATCTTCCAGTAGATACTCTTCTGCTTGCTGTAATTTTTCTGCAAGAATTTGTTTATCATCTTCGGTGCGAACTTGCTCTAATAATTTATCAACATCTTTATTTTTATATCCAGCTAGATTTAAACCTGGATAATTTTTTTGAGAGGAATGCCAGAAAGGGAAGGGGTCTGGGATAATACCCAGAACCTGTCCAAACAAGAGTGATTCATATTTTCTTTCTTTGATAATCTCCTGCTTGATAGTAGAGATTGGAAAAGATTCGATCTCAACAGTAATTCCAATTTTTGCCCATTGTTCTTTAAGAAGTTCGCTCGTTTTTTGAAGCATTGGATCTTCGGGGACAGTAATTTTTATTATGAAGGGAATGGTTTCGGCAGGAGAAATAATGCAGACATCATTAAGTTTCTTTCTCGTGCCTGGACCAACTCTGCCGTTGCCGTTGGTGAGTCCGGCGGGTTTTAGAATTTCGTCGGCATATTTTTCCTGAAATCTTATTACAGCCTCTTTGGTTTTTGCTCCGAAGAAGCCAGTAATTTCTGCTTCTGGATAAATACCTTCAAGCCCGCTTAGGCATTCTTGTAGATATTCTACGGTTTTTCCTTTTGAACCAGAGGTGAGAGTACTGCTAAAATGCATCGTTTCTGCCTTTTTTATTTCCACTAATTGTCCATCTCGTTCTACAAAGCCAGCTTTTTCTAAAAGTTCAATTGCTTTTTCTTGATCAAACACGATTGAAGAAGTTGAATTTGTTAAATGATAAATATTTGGCAAAAAGGGAGAAAAAACGATTGTTCCTTTATCTGAAAGAATTTCTTTTTTAAGCTCTTCTTTATTAGTGGCATAATTTAGAGCAAGACGGATATTTGTTTCATTGAAAATTTCATTCTCTTCGGAGTTGAAGAAAAGAGCGAAGTATCTAGGAAAGGTGAAAGAATAATCATTGAAATTATATACTTCTTTGTATCCATTAGCTGGAAGTGGAACAAAAGAATCAATAATATTATTTTCAGACGCTTGAAGTAACTCTTCTTCATTTTGGAAAAAGAGCAGAGATATTTGTTTAAGATAAGGGAGATTATTATAATAATCAGGAAATTTTTCTAGAATAATGGCTGTAATTTTTCCCGATTTATCTTGAGACATATCTTTGAAAAAGAAAGGACCAGAGCCGATTGGTTTAAAATTATATGGAGAGAGCGGAAAATTTTGAGCAGATATATCTTTCCAAATATGTGAAGGTAGAATTTTTAGACACAATGTTTCTAGAAATCCCGGGTACGCATTTTTAAGAGTGAGAGCAATTTGATATTCGGAAATTTTTTCTACCTTTACCTCTAACCATTTTGCTTGTATTGGGCTTTGAAAATCGGGATTTTGGATTGTTTTAATAGTGAATACAACATCATCAGCCGTGAGCGGTTCTCCATCATGGAATACTGCTGTTTTCTTAAGAAAAAGATTATATAGTTTGCCCTCTTGCTCAATTGAATAATTTTCAACTAAATCAGGAACTATTTCTCCCGAGGTATTGTATTGAAAAAGTCCGGAGAAAACAAGATTAACGAGATCTCTATCTGGATCATTAGAAGCAGCATAGATGGGATTAATAAATCGTGGTTGACCTATTACACCTTCTCTCAAGATACCGCCGTTCGCAGGAACAATAATTGTGTGTTGATAATAGGAAGAAAAGATTAACATAACACCCGAGACAATAAAAGCGGTGAAAAATAAAAAAAACAAACCACCTTCTGCTCTTGTGAACACTTTTGGCAAATATTTTAATCGTCTAAATTCAGGTAATACTTTTTTTATTTTTTTGGAACTAAGATTATCTCTATTCAAGATTATAAAATTAAAAATTAAAAAAGAAGATTCGCAACAGACAAGAGAATGAATAGCGTCCCTAATGTAATCGTTGCCCAAAGAATTTTTTTCTGAGCTCCTCGGCGAGTACCATAAAAAGAGCCGCCTTCCTGTCCAAAAGCCGACCCCATGGCCGACCCTCTCTGTTGCAAGAGAATCCCAATGATTAAAAGCACAGAGACAATAATTTGAAGAATGCTAAGAATGTTAATCATAATGTTTTTGTTTTTGCCAAGAACGTTTAGCAAGTAAATAGAAGAAGAAACTGGTTATCCAAATAATAACAGTTGAACCCAATAAAGCACCCATGTTTGATATTTTAAGATAGTCAGGAAATAGAACAGAGGAAATAAACCAAATAATGCCAATATCTATTACTAACCCAATGAGACCAAAAGTCAATAGTCGGACCGGAAAAAGAATAAAATTAAGAATCGGTTTTATAAAATAATTTATTATTCCAAAAGTTAGACCAATTAATAAAAAGATTTTCCGCGGTCCCAAAAAAGTTACGCCGGGCATTATCTGAGTAGCCAAAAATGTTCCGAGCATTCCAGCCAAAACTTGAAATAAAAATTTTCTCATTATTTTATCCTAACATATTTTATTAAAAATCAATAACCTTCCAAGTCATATTGCTTGACAAAATTAAATAGTTAGTTTAGGATAAAAATCACGATTTTAGATTATATATAATTAATTTTAAATGTTTATTTATGAATATTAAACCGTTAGCTGATTATGTTCTTATTGAGCCAGACACTGTTGAAGAAAAAACTAAGAGTGGTATTTTTCTGCCGGCAACAGCGGAGAAAGAAAGACCAGAGCAGGGAACAGTTGTGGCTGTTGGCTCTGGCAAAAAGAAATCCTCAGGAGAAATAATTTCTTTAGAGGTGAAAGTCGGAGATAAAGTGCTTTTTACTAAATATGGACCTAATGAAATAAAAGTAGATGACAAAGAGTATTTAATCACCAAAGAAGAGGATATACTGGCAATTCTTGAGTAAATTCAAGGATTACTAAATCAATAATTAATTTATACAAAAATGGCAAAAGATATACAATATTCTGAAACAGCTCGAAAAAGGTTAAAAACGGGGGCTGACAAGCTCGCCGATGCAGTAAAAGTAACTTTAGGGCCCAGAGGGAGAAATGTTGTTTTGGGCAGGGGATTTGGTTCTCCTACTATTACGAATGATGGAGTTACAATTGCGAAAGAGATTGAATTAGAGGATAAAATTGAGAATCTCGGCGCTGAAATTGTAAAAGAAGTCGCATCAAAAACAAATGATTCAGCAGGCGATGGTACTACTACTGCCACTGTTTTAGCTCAAGCAATCATTGCTGAAGGTCTAAAAAATGTGGCTGCCGGCGCTAATCCTTTAGCACTGAAAAAAGGCATTGATAAAGCAACCAAAAAGGTTGTTGAATTTTTAAAACAGTCATCCAAACCAATGTCTGGCAGAGATGATATTGCTAAAGTAGCCACTATTGCCGCAGAAGATGCTGATCTTGGCAATTTGATTGCCGAAGTTATTGATGAAGTCGGAAAAGATGGAGTGGTAACAGTAGAAGAATCAAAAACTTTCGGCTTGCAAAAGGAAATTGTTAAAGGACTTCAAATTGACAAAGGGTATGTCTCTCCATATATGATTACTGACGCAGAACATATGAAGGCCGAATTAGACGAGCCATATATTCTCATTACTGATGCTAAAGTTTCTTCTTTAAAAGAAATTGTTCCTATTTTAGAAAAGATAACTCAAGCTGGCAAAAAAGATTTTGTTTTGATTGCTGATGACATTGAGGGGGAGGCACTAGCTACTCTTTTGGTTAATAAATTGAGAGGCACATTAAATGCTCTAGCGATAAAAGCTCCTGGATTTGGCGACAGAAAAAAAGAGATTTTGGAAGATATCGCTTGCCTAGTCGGAGCAAAAGTTATTTCTGAAGATGTTGGCTTAAAAGTTGAAACTGCTGAATTGAATATGCTCGGTCAAACGAGAAAAATAGTTGCCACCAAAGAAAATACTACCTTTGTTGAAGGCAAGGGAAACAAAGAAGAAATTGATCTGCGTATTAATCAGATTAAAAAACAATTAGAAGTTGTTGATTCTGAATTTGATAGAGAAAAACTTCAGGAGCGATTAGCAAAGATTGCTGGTGGAGTTGCCGTTATTAAAGTAGGTGCTCCAACAGAGCTTGAACAAAAAGCAAAGCAACACAAAGCAGAGGATGCTTTATCTGCTGCTAGATCTGCAATTGAAGAGGGGATTATTCCGGGAGGTGGAGTAGCTCTTTTAGAAGCCACTAAGGTATTAGACCAAATTGAAATTAAAGAAAAAGGGAATTTAGCAAAAGATATTCAAACAGGGATTGATATACTTAAAAGAGCAGTAGAAGAGCCCGCTAGGCAGATTGCCCGTAATGCCGGAGTAGATGCTGGAGTAGTAGTAGCCAAAATTAAAGGCAATCAAGAATTTGGCTTTGGTTTTAATGCCCAGACATTGCATTTTGAAAATTTAATGCAGGCAGGGATTATTGATCCAACTAAAGTAGTAAGATCCGCTTTAGAAAACGCTGCTTCTGCTGCGAGCACTTTCTTGACCACAGAGGTGGTTATCACTGATAAGCCAGAGAAGAAGGAACCGTCTCCAACAATGCCACAGGGCAATCCTTACGGAGGATTTTAGAACAAAGGTTATGAAAATTTCAAAAAAAGTAGCCCGTTAATACGGGTTGCTTTTTGGTTTAGAAAATGATATTCTTTTTAGTATAATATTATAATTAATATATAAAGCTATGGCTACATTGCTTATCGTTATTATTGGTTTAATAGTAGCTCTTTTGTTTTTTGTTATCGGCATTTTTAATCGTTTTGTTGTTCTTCGTAATAGAGCAAAAGAAGCATGGGCTGACATTGATGTTCAGCTAAAAAGACGATATAATTTGATTCCTAATTTGGTCAATGCCGTTAAAGGATATGCCAAGCACGAAAGAGAACTTTTTGAAAAAGTGACTCAAGCCAGATCGCAGGCAATGAATGCCCAGGGAGCAGTAGAGAAAGGCAAAGCAGAAAATGCGCTTTCAGGCACATTAAAATCTCTTTTTGCGGTGGTAGAAAATTATCCTGATTTAAAGGCAGCAGAGAATTTTAAGCATCTCCAAGAAGAGTTAACTGACACAGAGGATAAGGTTCAGGCGTCTCGCAGGTTTTATAACAACAATGTTAAGTCGTTGAATATAAAGATTGAGAGCTTTCCTTCTAATATGGTTGCCAGACTTTTTAATTATAAACAGATGGAATTATTTGAATTAATAGAACCAGAACAAAGAGAAGTACCGAAAGTGGAATTTTAAAAGTTAAAAGCTAAAAGCGTAAAGTTTCCACCCCCGCCTCCGCCCTCTCCAGCAGGGAGGACGGGGGCGGGGTAAGGAGTTCAAAATCAGAAAGTAAAATTAGAAATTTTTTCATGACTCTTTATCATGTT
>Ga0307992_1000688_pt1 | contig 20810 bp, 28 predicted proteins | sample EllFjometagen133_FD_203162 | JGI IMG/M metagenome (GOLD analysis project Ga0307992, IMG submission 203162) | Marine microbial communities from Ellis Fjord, Antarctic Ocean - #133 | ecosystem: Environmental > Aquatic > Marine > Unclassified | place: Southern Ocean | collected 2014-10-08
TTTCCAAAGTTCTTTCAGAGTTGTCGTAGGTTTTTGGATATTGGATGCAACAAAGGTTTCTTTAGTAATTTGTTTACACTACTTACAAATGAAATCTATGGTATTGATAATAGAAAAGAATACATTGATTTATGTAAAGACTTATCGGAAATTCCACACTTTGAACAAATATCTTTCCGAGATATGTGTATTGAAAAACAAGTGGATAGAATTTTCATTGGCAATGTGATGCACTATATGTTTGTTGACAATCGAGGAACTCATGATTGGATTGCAAAACTTGCTGCTATTAGCAACGGACTTGTTCTATTTGAAGGGCCTATTGATAGTATCCAATGTACTGATGTTCAATATGTATTTCAAGAACATCCAGAGTACAAACAAGCATTTAATCATACATCATTCTATACATACTTAGAACCCTTCTTTGAAATAGTGCATGCAGTCCCATCCATACTAGAATCACCGGGTCGATACATAATGTTGCTTCGTAAGAAACCAACGGAAATGGATCATATTTATCCTCTTAAACAATTTGTTGTACGAAAAGAGATTAAAAAGACAGACCAGGGTCGTGTATTTATTTCAGAATTAAATGGACATGATTGCATTGTTAAAACTTATAGATGTTTTTCAAATGCTGAAAAAATGACAATGCATATTGCTGCACTATCACCTTGGACATCTTCCTCCATTGGAAGTGTAGTACGAGAGGATGGCAGCTTTATTGGATGGGCAGAACCAATCTACGAACCTGTGACACCATTAGCGGATCCATGGCCAGAACTATGGGAGGCACATTGTAAACATCAACTATGGTTAATACGTCAGGGTTACATTGACACTGATATTGCTGTTGCTAATATGGGACGAACACATGGAGCTTCAACACAGATTATTACACTTGATAAAAATGGGGTGATTCCTATTCTTGCATTGACACAAGGTCATGCAAATATGTATTTTCATTATATGAAAGAGAATTTTTTTAACAGGTTAGAAACTAGTGAACCTATCAAAATGTTAAAAGATGCATGGAATCCTTGCCATCTAGAATCTGGACATACTAAAACTTTCTATAGGGATAGTCTGGAACAGGCTTACATTGATTTATCAATATTAGGAAAGCAAGATTTATGAAACAAGTAGTTACTATTTCTGGTATTCGTCCAGACTTCATTCGAATGAGTCATGTTTTTAAAGCTCTAGATAATGATCCGAATATTGAACATATTATGATCCACACAGGTCAACATTATGATGATTTGTTGTCTTTAATATTTTTCAAAGAATTGCATATTCGCAAACCTGATTACAATTTTCTTGCAGGTTCTACAATGGATGGTCCGGCGGGTATTACATTCCATATTTTAAAATCTATTCATGACCTCATCCAATCACATCGGATCAAACCTGATCTATTTTTGTTCTTGGGGGACAGCAATTCAGTTTGTTGTGCAATGGAGCTTAAAAAAGAAGGATATCAAATCGGGCATATTGAAGCTGGGATGCGATCTTACGACAATACTATGTTAGAAGAAACCAATCGTATCGTCTGTGATCATTGCAGTGACATCTTGTTTGTATATCATTCCAATTACGCAGAAAAACTTAAACATGAAGGGATTACAAAAAATGTACACATCGTTGGTAATACAATTATAGAACCAACTTTAGAAATAATCAAACAAAAAGGTATAATTAAACCCATTTTTCCTTACACTCCACAAAGTAAACATCTCGTTGCACCTGTTTATGTTGATATTCATCGTCCAGAGAATTTTAAATCAAAAGCTCGGATGATTCAAATTCTAAAATTTTGTAATTATATTAAAGAAAAGTATGTTTTACCAGAGATTCGTTGGATTATGTTTCCACGAACTATGGCATACTTAAAAGAATATGGTTTTCTTTTAAAACATTGGAAAATTATACCTGTACCGATGATGGGATATATTGATTTTCTCCAAGCACAAGCTACTAGTAAGTTTTTAATCAGTGATTCTGGCACAGCTCAAGAAGAAGCAGCTTTAGTCAATTGTCCAGTTATTGTACCACGTGATTTTACTGAACGACCAGAATCTGTTGATGCAGGATGTTCACATTTACTAAAGCTTGTTATTCCTATTGAAAATGATATTCTCATGCCTTTTAATCCTAACATAGAAAAAGCAATATGGGATAAAGCATGTGATTTTATAGAAAATGCAACACCTTTATTCGGTAGTAGATGGTTATATTATTCACAATATGAAACACCTTCACAATTAATCTTGAAACATATTAAGGAATTTTTACATGTTTGATAAAGAAAGAGAAATTGGTAACATTCTTGTAGTTGGGGGTGCTGGATATGTTGGTGGATATCTTGTTGATTATTTTCTTGAAATGGGATGTGATATTACTGTCTTTGATAATTTAATGTATGAGTCACGATACTTAAAAGAGGTGTCTTTTATACGTGGTGATGTTCGTGATCGAAAGTTACTTAGCATGATTCTCCCAAATTTTGATACAGTTATTTGGCTAGCAGCACTAGTAGGTGATGGCGCTTGTGCTGTAGATCCATTTCTTACACAAGAGATCAATGCTAATATGCCTAAGTGGTTAGCAGATCACTTCAATGGTAAAATTGTTTATCCATCTACTTGTAGTGTATATGGTGTAAACAACGATTGGCTTGATGAAAATGCTGCAACAAATCCTATCAGTGTTTATGCTGAGACAAAGTTGGAAGCAGAACAATATATTATACACAATGCTGAAGATTATCTTATATTCAGATTAGGCACATTATATGGTCTTGGTGATTCACTTTCTAGAATACGACTAGATTTAGTAGTGAATATACTGACACAGCGTGCTGCACAAGGTTTGCCTCTTACAGTTAATGGAGGAGAACAATGGCGACCACTTTTACATGTTCGTGATGTGGCTACTGCAATGTACTATGGTTTATCTATGGGATTGTCTGGAATGTTTAATTTGGCTGTAGAAAATTTCACCATTAAAGAAATTGCAGAACTCATTGCAAAACAACTCATAGATGTAAAAATAAACTATACAACAATGTCTTTTGAAGACCTACGAAATTACAAAGTTCATACAGAAACTTGGGCAAAATATGGTTGGGAAGCACAGCATACACTTGCAGAAGGTATACAAGAAATTACAGAAGTAATTTGTCAAGGACGTATTAAAAATGTTAGTGATCCAGTATATAGTAATGCAGGATATATCAATGAACATTACTGGAGAATGTAAATGGCACTTTCAATAAAAAACATCTGGGCACAGCTTGTAGAAAAAGATCATAAACTAGCTCATAGTGATCATAAAATTACATTTACTGCTGCTAATTTGAAACGATTGTTACAGCAAGTATATAATCAGGGTGCTAAGATGGGTGTGGGTGTGCAGGATACAACTTTGGATTCTTTGTTTAAAGCTAAAAGTAATTCAAACATAACAGACCAGATGAATGATATTCTGAGGAAGGATTTTTAGAAAGCATGAATGTACAAATAGAAGAACAGTGGCTTCCAGTTGCTGGATATGAGGCGTTATACCTAATCTCTTCCACGGGTAGAGTTCAGGGGTTGAAATCAAAAAAAATACTTAAACAATTTCCAGACAAACAGGGTTACTTGCATGTTAGTTTATGTAAAGATGGGAAGGCCCGGCATATTGGCATACATAGACTTGTGACATTAACCTGGCATGGATTCCCCCCACCTGACAAACCTTATGCATGTCATGAAGATGATGATCATTTAAACAATACACCTGATAATCTATATTGGGGAACCCCCACACAAAACTGTGCTGATGCAAAAAAACATGGTCATTCAAATGTGGGAGAAAGAAACAGAGGAGCAAAGCTTACTGAAGTCCAAGTACGTGAAATTATAAAGCTGAGACTTGAAGGATTTTCAGCTAAAACCATTCATACAAGTGAGAAATATCCAGTGTCTCTTGAACGTATCCAAGAAATTTCATCTGGAAGAGCATGGAAACATGTGTATGATGAACTTAAACCCACAACATCTGTTCTTTTAATGAAACAGCCCAAGTTAATTTCTGGTGGATTGTTTGTAGATGATCGAGGAGCACTTTCATATTTTAATGATATGAATTTCTTTGGGATCAAAAGAATGTATTCCATCACACATACTGCTATAGACACCATTCGTGCTTGGCATTATCATGATTATGAAGGAAAATATGTTTTTGTATCTTCTGGAACATTTTTAGTTGGGGCAGTAAATCCAAAAACAGATGGGGTTTCTTCCTTTGTTTTATCAGATAGACAACCTAAAATCCTCTGGATTCCTCCCGGGCATGCAAATGGATTTAAAAATTTAACAGTAGAGGGCACTATTTTATTCTTCAGCACATCAACATTGAAAGAAAGTGCGGATGATGATACACGAATCCCTTGGGATTCGTGGGATATTTGGAAACCAGATTATAGATAAGGAATACCAAGATGAAACAATACAAAGTAGTAGTACTTGGCGGAACAGGAATGCTAGGACATGCAGTAGTTACACAACTTCGTGAAATTTATGGTCCAAAACTTGTAGCATACACTCAACGTAGTTATGGACAAGATGAAGATATTCATTCTTATTACTATGACGTGGAATCTAATCAATCACCAGTATGTGTTGGAGATGCTGAATATGTAATTAATTGTATTGGTGCAATAAAACCTCGGATTAAAGACGACAATCCTTTTACACTTGCTGCAGCCATCCGGCTTAATAGTGAATTTCCTATTCGCTTAGCAGAATTTTGTCAACAAGTAAATACAAAACTTATTCACATTACTACAGACTGTGTATTTGATGGACTAGATGATGGGATGTATACTGAAAAATCCCCACATACTGCTATTGATGGTTATGGTAGAACCAAGTCTCTTGGTGAAATGTGTAAACAATGGGGCATGGTTATCCGCACATCAATTATTGGTACAGAGCCTAATAACCAATACAGTTTGGTTGAATGGGTTCGTGAACAAAATGGCAAACATGTTAATGGATATACAAACCATTGGTGGAATGGAATCACAACAACAGAATTCGCTATGGTTTGCTATCGAATCATGGATGGTGAATACTGGCGTAAAGGGCTCTATCATGTAACATCTCCTACACCGGTATCAAAGTACCAACTTGTGCTAATGATCGCTAAAAGACTAGGTCTCGACATTACTCTCGACGCTGTAAAGGCTCCTACGGAGATTGATCGAACAATGGTTACTTTACATCCTAAGAACATCTGGGCTGTAGATCCATTGGGAATTCAAATTGCACGAATGCCAGATTTCAATCCTCCGGAGGATGAATAATGAATGTGATTGTAGTTGCATATTACACTAAAGGATCATTATATGAGGAGCATGTACGAAATTTAATTGATTCACTCAAACTATATAATGTGCCTTATAGAGTAATTGGAATTGACAATAAAGGTAGCTGGTATCAAAATATGCAATATAAACCGACGTTTCTTAAGCAGATGCTTGAAGAACTTCATCCAGCCCCAATTGTGTATATAGATGCAGATGCGGTTTTTTGTAAAGAACCAATATATTTTGACCAACTGGCAAAAGATAAGAAGATTTCATTATCAGCACATATCCTTGATCATAATCTCTATCGTCGAAAAGGGATACCCTCTGAAATGCTCAGTGGTACAGTGTTCCTACAAAATGATAAGAAATGTAAAGAGCTTGTGGAACAATGGATTTTAAAATGTGGAGAGGATCCTAAACTATGGGATCAACGAGCTCTTCAGTGGGTTATGGAACAAAAAGATAATAAGCAATGCTTCCATAACTTACCAGCGGAGTATTGTATGATTTTTGATTACATGTCAAACAGGATAAAAGATCCTATCATTCAGCATTTTCAAGCCTCACGAGTTTATAGAAATAGAGCTGAACAGAGAATTGTAGATCCTAGCATACCACGTGTAATTGAAAAAAATGGAGTGGTGAAAATCAGACGGATACACTAAGGAGACAGAAATCTATGGCAAAAAAGAAAAAACTACACAACGTATTAGCAATTGGTGACCTCCATGCATACGTCAATCATCCAGGCTACTTAGATTTTAATCTTGATTTGTATGATGAATGGAATTGTGATACTGTTGTGTTTATTGGTGATGTTGTTGACAACCACCATTTAAGCCAATGGCCGAAAGATCCTCGTGTTCCAGGACCCAAGGATGAATACAAACTTACAAAAAAAGAAGTTGCCAAATGGTACAAAGCTTTTCCAAATGCATATGTAACCATTGGTAATCATGATGAACGTCCAGAGCGAATGGCAAAAGCTTTTGGATTTTTACCTGAACTTATGCCTACACATAATGATCTTTGGGATACACCAAAGTGGAAATGGGGAGAAGACTTTATCATTGATGATGTTTATTATGTTCATGGAACAGGCCAAGGTGGAGTTCATCCTGCATGGAACCTTATGAAGAAAATGATGATGAGTGTGGTAATGGGACATGTACATAGTCGTGCAGGTGTCAAGTATTCAGCTTCTCCTGCAAAAGCTACATTCGCTTTAGACACAGGTTGTGGTATTGATGTTAAAGCATTTCAGTTTGTATATGGTAAACATTGTAAAGATCGTCCAGTACTTGCAAGTGGAATCATTCTCGGCGGTAAACATGCTTATAGTGAACTGATGCCAATAGGTCCTGGGGAAAAGTACGACAACGCACTCTACCCACAAACCGCATGTAGAAAGCGCATGTACTGGGACTGATTAAAAGGAGTAGTATTATGAAATTGAACATTGGTGGACAACAAAGAGAAGAAGGAATGTTTCCCAAAGGTTGGACATGTGTCGACATACTGCCAGCTGCTGATGTTCACTGCGATATTGAATATCAAGATTTACCGTTTGAAAATAACTCTATTGACGCAATTTATGCTTCACATGTTTTGGAACACATCCATCCTCACCGATATGATTTTACAGTGGGTGAATGGCATCGTGTACTGAAACCTGGTGGATGGTGCCGTGTTGTAGTTCCAGACTGTTGTAGGATGTTAAGTGAATACAATCCTGTTACTTCTTGTGGGGATCCTACTCATATTCAAAAGGTGATGAGTTGGTGGTTTGATTATGGACTAGACGATCAGTCTATGCCAGTGTATAATCACAAGGGGGGATTTGATGTTTCTTTGCTTAAACACGTTTTACAAAGAAATAAATTAGAACCAATATTTCGATTTTTTAATGTGGGAATTGAAGTATTTAATGGATGTGATCATCCATTACATCAACCCACATCTATTTATGTTGAAGGTATGAAAGGAATTAAACATGGAAAATTGTAAAGAAATACCCGAATCAAGTACACTAAAAGAAATTGATTGGATGATTGAAGCTCAAAAAATTGTTGCTCAATGTTGGTGTGATGAACGCGTCAGTGACAGAGTAATGGATCCTGTCTTTGCCCAAATGGTTGCTGAGAAAATTGCATTCTGGATAGACACAGCTGCCCAAAACCAACGCAATACAGAATACTATCGTGATCTAGTTATAACGTGTGGAAAAATGCTCGGTCATGATGCATATGTTTGTGATGATGGTAGTGTATCTAAAGACGTACTATGTGCTAAAGTACCAGAATTAGTACATACATTAACACTTCATGCTATTAGATTAGAAGCTATGCGTGAAGGTTGTGTGGGAATGCAAAGAATAATGAATGAACTTGAAACTAACAAGGAGACATCATGATTTTACCAAGATTTGGAAATTGGTCTCATACAACTGGTCGTTGGTTACTCTGGGAAAGATTATATAATATTACCAAAAATCAAAAACCAACTATTTGGTGTCGTGTAAGTATTCGATATTTGCGATCTCAAAAACAAATGAGTATGGATCGACGAATGGAAAAAACAAAAAAGACTCTAGCACATCTATTTTCTAAAGATGAAAAACTAGTTTCTTCAAATACATTTAAAGATATACCTCTCCCAGCTATTAAAAAACCTCTTTCATCATTACTATTAACACATACAGAAAAAGAAACATCAGAAGTTTTAAAAAAATATGTACAGGGAATACATCAGTCTCCAAAAAATAATCAATCCTGATCTCTGTCTTCTCTATTAAACCATTCAAGATTCAAAGTAGATTAAAACGTAAAGAGACTTTACGGTCATGCAGTGCAACATCCACATAATGTTGTTCACTATGCTCAGCGGAATGTCCGACCGGAATCCAATCCATTTAGGCGTGCACGAAAGTGTGCGCCTTTTTAGTATGGAAATCCTGAGTCTTCATTTTTTGAAGGTGTCCCCATAATTTTAAATACACTCCACACAAAACTAAATACAAATAACACTATAAGTAGGAACCCCAAAACACCATTGGTTTGTAGCCACAGAACAATCCAAGCCCAACCTACTTTAATTGTTTGAAATATAGGAAAAAAATATTGATCAGTATTCATCATTATATTATCCTTTAAAAGAAATCAACTTCATTTTGATTTTCCATCTATCACTAAACATATTACAATTTGATGATACAACCATCAAAGAAACACCACATCTAAGCAGCAGTCACCATCTCATTTACTAATACACATCTATTCTTTTTTAACATTACACAATTCCCATGGATTTTCTGTACTCCCCAATTGATTCGTCTATGTGTGGAATGAACTGTGTATGGATGCTGATACCTCCGTCATTGGAGTATGTTCTACTACTGAACTTGTAGAGCCAACCACCGGGTACTCGAAGAACAGAGAAACCAAAATCATTAAGTGTTTTTACATCACCTATCTTCATCATTCATAATTAATAACCATCCATTTTTATATCTACTCTCCTAAAAAGTCAACAACGTCTTCCCAACGAGTGCTTGTTATTTCAAGCAATTCTCGCTCTTCAGTTTGCCTGTCTAACATATACACCCGTGCTTCCTCATCTGTATAACGATGGACAGCCTTTGAGATGAAATCGATAATCACACTGGGCTCTAGTGCATCCAGCTCCCAACTCTCATCACCAAACTGATCTTTATACGCTTTATATCTACTGTCAGTCATCTTAGCAGGATCTGACGGAGGATCATATAACTCAATTTGCTCTATGTTTAGCGCCAGCGCTTGTCTTCTGGGAAAAGGTTACGAGCAACAAATTGATAATATAGCTGCCGCAGAGTCAAATTGTATCCATCAGCTTGATACTGTTCAATGATTTTATTAGCATTCTGAATGAGACGTAATATAGATATTCTGAAATTGATTGTTTTGAATTGTTGCTTCATTTTATACCCTTTATTTTTAATTGTGGCATATCATATTATATTATAAATTAAAAACTACTGTCATAAAAAAAGCGGCTACAAGCCGCTTTTCTTAAAGATAGAAATGAGGAGAAAAACAATGTTCTATGCTAAAACCTCAGAATCAACTACCTGAGGTGTAAGTTCAATAGTTGCAACATATGGGTGAATACACGTGTTATTAACCACATATGCTGGCTCATTTGTTTTACGATTAATAGCATTGTATTCTTTAGTTTTAAGATCTATATGATCACCTTGCATAAACTTCGGAATAAATAGTGGGACCTTTTGATACGGATTATCTGATCTAGAAATCCAAAAATATTCTAGTGTTTCCAATGCTTGAAAATCCATGAATGCAAAATTAACAGGATCTTTACATGTAATAGTGCTCATTTTAGCCTCTGAAATTATAAACAGTTACATCAATTCCATATCCGGTCCATAAAGAATCAATGAATGGTCGAATTTTCTTCCAAGTCCCACCAGCTAATGCTGTGCCAAACTTAGGACAATGTATTTCAAAACCTTCACGACCAAACACTTTACCAGAAGTATATGCTACATCTGCCATAGCCCGAGTAAGTGAAGCATAATCTAGGGGATGTTTATTTTCTTTCGATCGAAGACCCCGTTGGGCAAACATATTGGCAATGTGAATGGTACGTATATCAGTTTTTTCAGCAGTAGAAAATTGAACCATTCCCATAAGTAGATCTTGCTTGAGACCTAGAAATTGTTTTGAGAAATCGAAAAATCTCTTCTGTACATGAGGCCAGCATTCGGCGATAGACAGAGCAACACCAGCACCAAAAGCACCCACATTGTTACAGACATGTGGGATAACAATTGCCTTGTTTCCTAAAGACGGCCTAGGTTTTGTTACATCACCTGGTATTTCACTGTAGACTCCGATCATGTTGTTTTCCTTTTCTTATTTAGTCATTGGTGACACATGTTTTATACTATTTTTGAGCTTCTTATTCAGAGTTCTTGTTGCTTTATCTGGTTGATTATTTTTGAGAATTTCAATCATTTCTTCAGCCTGATCAGGGAATTTCTCAAGCACTGCTTGTACAGATCCTACAGTTTGTTTCCACCCACGAGATTTTACATAGAAAATGTAGGCCACTACTCCAATCACACCAAGGAATCCCATTAAAGCAATCCATTGAGAGTACTGTACAATACCAAAATATACAGTCAATCCAACAAATCCACTACCTAGAATTTTAGAGCCCCAGCCGTGGCCTGCAAACATTATAATAGCTCCCAGTACGATGGCCCCAAAGGCAACAGGAACTACAAAGCTAAGCCGCTGTAACGCCTTGTACGTCAACTTTACACCAAGGACCTTTTGTGAATCCTGTTCAAAATCAAGCGCATTCATCATTGGAGTCTTTGGAGATTTCCAATTCCATGGAAGCAATACACTCTTTCCTATAGACGTACATCCACTAGATAAAGATAATAAAAACAATACTATTATCAATAAACCGTATGTCCATAGCATTCCTCTGATTGTACTTTGACTCATAAATTTTTTTCAATCCTTCCTACATGCATGTCACAGGCAAATTGAAACTGATCAACATCGACTAGTTTCTAGATCTAATCCTAATATTTTCATTTTATATTTCCACCAAATTTATAAAATCTTTTGCTTCTAGTTCTCTTCGTCCCCAGTTATCAATCATTCTATTCTTCTTTCCACTAAAGCCCATTGCTAAACATATCTGAATTGCAATGTCATGAGTGTCAGCATATCCATATATTCGTGTACTTTCATTACCAATATATACAAAGAACCAAATATTTGTGTTAGGTGTTGTATTGAGTATTACAACATCTTTAAGAAATGAAGTATTACTAATTGCAGCTAATGATACATCATGTTCTAATTGTGGATACTCTTGTGGCGGAGACACATGTGATTCTAAACAGAATGGACATTGTGTCATATTTGAAACTGATAGAAAATATGGGAGTTCTTGACACTCACTCTGATACATGTACATCATTTTGAGAATTCTCCAATAATTTGCTGAGTTCTTGTTGGCATCCTGAAATTGCATCTTGGGTCTGTTGAAGCGATATGAATACACTCTCCGGAACCACCTTTGATAATTTCTCTAAATCTTTTCTTAATTTCCATGTGGTACTGTGAATTGACAACCCTTGATCTATTAAAAAATTTTCAAGCCATTCATAAGTTGAAATTTGGGATTGGAGTTTTTGATTTTCCCGAATTTGATTATTAATCCCATCTCTAATTCGTTTACTGATTTGTTTGCTTACATGATTTCCAAATTCCCAATCCAGTTTTTTTTCCTTTAACCAATTCTCCCAAAAAACTTTTGGATTAGTATGATCTCGTGTTCCATATGTAGATGTCACAATTTTAATACGATACATAAGGACATATTGAAGTAGTAAATTCAACTTATCAATATTAGGCGTTAACCTCGGGGCCATCTTTTTACGCCATGCCCTAGTACCGTTTGCACTGACCCACATGAGCCCAGCCTGCTCTCCAATTTCTTCTGATTTAATAAGACCAGCTGGACAAACAAAATAAAACTCATTACAGTAATTTAAGTACTGATGCCATTTAATATCATTCATGAAATCACCTCGAGTTATTTTGATTTCATATCCTGTAAAGCATTGATTGGCCCAGGACTTCTTCATGGTCCAAGCGTCTAAACGTAAAGAACCGTGTTCTGAAGGTCCATTTTTACATTCTGGAATAAAAACATCATCTGAATGTTTTTCCTGCAATACAGCCAATATATCACTTGCTTTGAGTTTGGGAGGTTTCTTCGCCATCATATTTCCTATGAAGTAAACTATTAATCCCATCATGAAGATGAAGAATATCTTTTTTTAGATTAGTATGTAGATAGTAGACTGAAATATTATGTTCTTTACAACATTCTATCTCTTCTTCTACACCCAAACTGTGAAAACCATCCACCATCATAAAATCACATTCCTGAATAATTATTTTATCACCTAAGAGAATTTGTTTAGAAGTTATGAATTCATTCTTCCATAAGATCTGTACAAGAGAATCATGTTGATGGGGTATGTAGAGTTTAAGAACAGAACCAAAGAATTGTTGTATTTCATTGCCTCTCTGAATTCCCATTAACAAATTCTCTTGAATTTGTTCTTCTGTAGCATCTTCTCCTGCAGCTCCTCTAATAGAAGCTGAATAGTATGCTTTAATATATTTCATGAGAGTTACTCCTTTTTATTTTGATAAATTCTTTCAGTTTCAATAAAGCCAGGAACAGGATCAGGATATTTATCTACAAGTTTACTAGCAAATTCATTCATCTCTGTTATATGATTTTTAGAATGTTTGTAAGGTCTGTCATCTTCCCAATTCTCCATCATCATACTATCACGTAAAACAACCAATGAGGATATAGCTTTAGTTACATGATTAAGTCCAGATTCTTCATCAATATCTTCACCCTCCCACCATTGCACAAACAAATGACGCCATACAGCATCAACATAAGTGGATGCACGAACACCTGCATCTCGATAATTATGTGTACCATATTTACAACCGCCTTCCATCATACCAAGTCCAACTTCTGCCATAACATTCATTGGTACGTTAGTAATGGGAGCTTTTTTAATTCCTAATCTCTGTTTAGGATTAGAATCTTTAATAATCATATTTTAAATTCCTTCATTTGCTATAATTTTTTGTTCTATTAAAGCAGCTGCAAGATTCTTTTTCGCCGCAGCAAACGCTCTACGTTGTTGTCTTGCATAGTAAGGAGCAATCCAAACATCTTCACATCGTGTTGTAGGAAGACCATGACGTTCACAATGATCAATAAACATTGCTTTTGCTGCAGCTAACTTTGCTCTTTGTTTTTTTTGACTCATTATGAACCTCCTAATTGATAATAATATTTTGGATCAAATATCTTTTTACCATTACAATAATGGCATTTACCTTGTACACCCCCACATTTTGGACAAAGTATTCCGTAAGTTTTGATGTAATTCCATTCATATTTCACTCTATTATTAGGACGAAACCAATGACCTTTGCCACCATTCCCAGTTGTTGCGGGCCTACTCATATACAAAATCCTCAGCGTTTAAATGTTCTCTTAAAACCGCCATAGCTCTATTAACTCTTCTTTTTACCATGTATGTTGATATTTTATATTCTTTTGAAATAGCATTATATGAATGATCAAAACCAAAATGAGAACATACTATTGCAAAATCTACAGGATCTAAAAGTTCCAGTTTAAAAAATTGAGCAACTTGTTCTTTAAAATCACATAAACATAATTTCTTGAATGTATCATCCATATACACAGGTTCAATTGCTGTAGCAAGTGTACTCATAGCAAATTCTTTACGTCCTTTTCTAAAAGTATTTTTGAATTCTTCTTTTATATAAGAAATAATTCTGGGACGCATATCAAGATCTTTAGTTTCCGGTTTCATTGAATTACATGCTTTATATAATGCAATTATTGCTAATTGATAAAGTTCCTGAGGATCTTCACGACCAATTAAATGATGTAATTTATATTTTAACATATACATTGTTGAAATAATAAATTTGTCAACCATTTGAAGAATAAAAACAAAGTCTTTAGGATCCTGTGACACCTTGTATGTCAACATCATAATTTTTAATTGTGGCTGATCCGCTCGATTCATTTTCCTTGTGCTTTCTGTAGAATTTCTTGAAACAATGTACGTTCAGTTTTAGACATTGTACCTGTAACTATTTCTTCTATTTTATCATGTTTGTTTGCAGCAACATCTGCCCACCATTCTTCATTGACATATTCTTCTTGTCCAGCACCTTTAGGTTTCCCCAAAGCTGTTTTCATAAGACTATGCATCACTTCAATATCTGGAGGAATTTCACAGTGCTCAATGGCACTTGTCACACTTCCAGCAGCAGCATCAGCAGTATCCTTTGAACCTGATAATACTCTATCAAGTGTTGTGCCATCAGCTTGTATCAGAACTTGTGCTACTTTGTCCGGATGATCAATTTTATTCTTCTCATGATCATCTTCAAGATTTACAAGTTCATAATGTAAAATATCATTTTTATGACAAACCCAGCGTCCTTCTTTTACCAGATCTCTAAAATTTCTATAAAATTCAGGATGCTTATCCATGGATAAAGTATCACAACTAATACCAGATCGTTCTAACATTTGTTGCGTTTCAATACTTAACATAGCAAGGTCCGCAGTAAATTTGAAGATATTGAAACCTGCTCTATCTCGAAGATCTAAAACAAATTTTCGAACAACATTTAAAGGAATTTGCTCACCAGGTTTACCACGAAGTCTCATGATAAAATCTGTTTCTACCACTGGAGCTTTAATCGTTTTAAAAATTCCATCGCCTCTTTCAATGTTTATTTTTGCCCATCCAGATACACAACTCATTGCAAGCCCAAGACTATCACCATTTCCTGAGTATGCAATATCTTCATGAAGAAATCTGGGTACATTTCTTGGAACACGAATTCGTGAAAGATCAAGAAATTCAATCAAATTAATATTAAAATCATCTTTTGTAAGATAGATAGTTGGTTTTCGTACAGGTTCTAATTTCTCCAGATCATAAGCATTATTTAAAACCATTTCAGAAGTAAATAACTTGCTCTTTCGTTGTCCCATGCTGGCACGTCCAGCAATATCACGAAGAGACCCTACCATATCGTCTTCAAACTTCAGTCTGTACTCTATGGGTATGCCTATACATTCATAGCCATTAGCTTGAACCTCAAGGAGTTCTTCATTAGATTGAATAATCTTTGATTCAATGTACCCATCTCCAATCATTACAAAGAATTTTTCACCACAAAACTGTGTAGAGTCCTGTGATTCCCAGAAGGGAACATCAATCACAGCTACAGAAGGATCTGTTTTTTTGCTTATAACAAATGTGTTCAAAAATGAAAAAGTATCTTGTTTCGATGCAACTAGAAAACATCGTCCAATACTTTCACCATCATAAACAAAACGAGTTTCAAACCTACGTATGGTAGATTCATATGCTTTTAACACTTTAACTCGTTGTGCATCAGATTCTGTTGGAGAATCCATCTCATCCATGATAGCAGCAATTACATCTTCACCCTGTGTTCCGAAACCCTGAGCAAGAGGAGAACCAATCTTATAGACAAACAATGGAAAATCAAGTTGTGGATTCTTTTCTGAACCTGAACGCATGCCCCGTTTAGAAAACCAAGGGCTTCCAACAAGATGTGATTGGAAAAGCTGATAACCTTTTGAATAACCTAAACCTTTAGTTAGATTAAAAAACACAATGGCCATCTTACCACCACCAGATTTATTGAAATATTTCCATGGATCTCGTAAGCAATTATGAACTACAGTTCCGTTGCATATAAAGTTTTTCGGAGCACCCTCATCCATTACTACATCATAGGTTTCTTTTTTTCCTGCGAATTTAATGGATTTTACTGTTCCAAATAGTGTTTTACTAAAGTTAGAATTTGTATTTTTACACAAAAATCCTAGTTTTTCCTCAATTTCTTTTCGGGAGCGGATAACAACATAGGGAAGTCCGGTTAGACGATCTTCAAAGTACTCATCAGAACGGTTTAAACCATCCACTTCAATATGCCAACCACATGCATAGAAATCTATGGATCGAGGACGCCCATTATTATTAATGATATTGTGTATATTATGTGGAATGTCATGTTGTGTTAACCAGTTATCAACTGATGCTTCAAATTTACTGTCACAAACATGCCCATCATTTGCAAGTGTTCTTTTTCCATATCCCCATAATCTTTCTTCAAAATCACCTGAGTTTTGTTTTGAATGCAGTTGCTTTTCCGTTATCTTATTTTTTTCTTCCTGTGTTAAACTGCTCCGCCATTGTTTCCAATTTTTTACTGCTAATTTTCGTGCTTTTAATGTGTGTAAGCGTGCAACGGATGCTTCTTTTTCCTTTTCTGTTTTGTTTTCCCACAAGATTTTTGTAGAAGAACTCAATTTTTTTCTACACGCTTCATTTTCCCATACACGAAGCTTCATTCGTTCTCTCCAAGATTCCCAATCCAAAGATTCCCACCAATTTTCTACTCGTTTAGCCCTGTCTTCCTCAGATAAAGTAGCCCAGTATTTCTTTAAACTTTTACTTATTTTTTCCCCAATTTCTGGAGTGTACAAATGTTTTATTTTTTGATGTTTTTCTTCCTCGGATAAAACAGACCATATTTGTTTTTGCAAGTTTGACATTTTTTTAGAAAAACCAATAGTTTGCTTTTGTTGAGTTGCTTTATTTTTAATTTCCTCTGTTTGTAATGCTTGTAATCCTGGGGAACAGATGGCTAATCTTTCCTCTTGTGTCCTGGTTTTCCAAACTTGTTTACTGGCTTCACTAATATGTGTATGCTTTTCTTCTTTAGAAACGTGAAGATCATTTCCAAACACTAAAACCTTTTCTTCAATTAAAATATCTTTCAGTGGTTTCCATCCATCCTCAGTCCAAAATTTATGGTCTAAAGTTGTTCTAATTTTTTTACACTTTCCATCCGTGGAAGTTTTTGTATTAGGACGCTTATATAAATGATCCTCGTATTTTATAACAACTTCATACACTTCTTTTTTTCCAGATTTAATAATCTGATCCACTTTATGGGAACCCACATTTCCATTTTCATCTACAGAAAGTGTGTGGGACAATCCATTTTTATACGCAGAAGCAAGCTTAATCCATTTTTTAGCCTCACAATCATACACGGAACAAGAACCATCTACACAAAGGACCCTATACATAACATAAAGGAGACCCCAAATCGCAGCACGGGTTTTTCCAATTCCAATAGCTCCAGTTAATACAATTTGCCATTGCTTATCAGTTTGCATTATCTGTGGGAGCTTCTCTCGCCAACAAGGATAAATACTGTTTCCATTATCTGTTAGCTTTCCGAGGTACTCAGGATCACAAAGAAATTGCTCTACAGGAACAGGATGTTCTTTATAATCTAAATCATATAAATGATTGAGATATGTTTTGAGCTTAGTATTAGGAAGCTTTGCCATCTGTGAGTTCCTCCTTTCCTTGTTCCAATAATGCTTGTTGTAGATCTTTTCTTAGTTTTTCTCGTGTCCTTGGATCTAATTGTTCCACATCAGTAAGAATACCACGATCCTTATCATCAAGAGTTTCATCCTCAACTTGTTTGGACTTCACCTGTTTTCTTTGTTGTTCCTCTGCTTGTTGTTGAACAGTCACATTGTATTGTGTGTTCTTAATAATAGTGGGATCCTCTTTGAAAGTGAATCCCATTTTATCAGCAAAGTTAGCAAGTGCTTCATCTTCTTTAGCAATATCATTAAGGATCCTGCGGTATTCACCATAGTTGGCCTTGTTTCCTTTAACACCGCATTGCTTACCACAAGTGACACAGGTGAGTTTAGGATCACCCTCCCATTGAAATTCTGTTACTTTAGCACCACAACAAGTGCTTCTCTGTGTTTTCTTTTCTGCTTCCAAATCATCAAGCATTTCATAACGTCTTGTTTGTCGCTGTTCACGACCATCAAAAATCATCATTGCGATGTTAGTAGCAACATTATATGACACATCATGACGCTGTGTCCGCTTAATTTTTGCAATGACTTTCCGAACTAAAGCTAGGGGCAGATTGCTTTCATCCACTACTCTCCCAACATCTCCTCTGTGTTTAAAGAAAAGAACGCGGATTCTATTTTCTGCTTTGAATTTATCTATCCCAGCCACATCTACTCCTTTGAGTACACTCCAAATATATTCACTGATGGACACATAGGAAGTGTATGAAATTTATCATAAAGGTCTGCTATTTTCATTGGAAATGTCCAAGGAATAGAAAGATCAAATTCAACTACAACCCCTGGAATAATATTATCATTTACTGGAATCCACTTTTCTTCTTTATCATAATAACCAGGACCTGTAGCAAGAACAACACCCACACCAATTTCATATCGATCTTCATATCCTTTAGGAGATTTAATAAGACCTTTTCCAAACTTTATTGGATGAAAATAGTTCCACATATAAACCATGTCTCGCATTGGTTTATAAGGAAATGCAATTTTACCATTTTTATTAATAAATGGGCAAGCTGCAAGAACTTCTTCAATTGTAATATTACGTTCCATTAAATATCCTCTTTGAGCAGTTTTTTCAAATCTTGTAATATTGTTTCTTTCCCCGCTTTATTAGCAAATGTATCATCCCATATAAAGTATGTTCTGTATCCACGCTGTGCAAAAAACTTAGAGCGTTCTGTAGAATTATCATTAACATCATACCAGGGGTTGTCATCACAATGCCAAAATCTATTGTTGTATTCAACAATAATTGTGTGTTTAGGGTTGACAAAATCGGGAACTTTTCCATCTATGATTAAGTCACCATTGCCCACAAAACGAAAGGGGAGATTATTTTCTGACATAAACTCTATCACTTCCCTCTCTTCCTTGTTGGGAGACAGCTTCTGAGCTTGACGTAGAGAGTTCATCATCTTTTCAACAATTTGACGATCTCTCATAGGATTAAATTGACGCATTTCTTCTGCGGAAGATTCTTTTCTTTCCTGTGTGAATACATCTTTAATCCCCTCAATCTTTTTCTTTCTTCCTTCAGGAGAACCCCATTGTTCCTTAGCACGTCTGGCTGCTTCTTTTTTCCAAGCAGCTCCTTGAGGACCATTCCAGAATTCTTCTGATTTAACTGAGTGTGTTTGTAAATCATACGCAGAAAATGTGGCGGTGTTTCCGGGAGTTTCTGCAATTTGGACATTTTCAATGTCTACATCAGTTTTATTGTTTGCTCTATATTGCAAACACTTTTTATGCAATTGATAATATAAACACTTGCACAAATTTTCTGCTGTGGGTTGGGGAAGATAAAAATTCAATATATTATGATCCAATCCACTAAGAATGTGATCCACCCATTTTTTCACAGTTGTGAAATTTATTACCCACCCTTGCTTTGTAAGTTGAGTGGCAGCAAAGGTGCAGTGTACTGTCCAGCGATGACCATGAATTTTATCACAGGCTGTATCCGTACAGATTAGGAAATGTGCTGCATCAAATGCTCGTTCAACTGTAATCTTAAACATCTTGTACTCCTAATTCATTAATAGATGTAAGCCAAGGAAAAGAACGATATCGTTCGTCTAGACCCATGCCACATCCTACTATAAATTGATTTGGATTCACTACAAAGCCATATACGTCTGGCTTTTTTATGTGTTTAGTAACCAATGTTGTCATGTTGAGAGTAGCATTTAGAGGGAGTGTTTTATTAATTTCAGCATGAGCAGCCTTTGCTGTGTTTCCAGAATCAAAAATATCATCAACTAACCACACATGTTTTTTACGCATATCATCAGGAACAAGATCTAACATGTACGTGCATCGCATTTCTTGTGTATGTGTCATTTCATTATATGAACTAAATCCAACATGGCCTATTGTAATATTATGATCTTTGTTGATGGGTAGTTCCAAATGAAGATACTCCAATAACCGGTACATGGTCCACAGGCCGCCCTTCATTATTCCCACTAAACAAATTGAAAAATTATCATCATAGTAATTTAACATCTTTTGTGCCATTTTAGGCAGTTTTTGATCAATAATGTAATGTGGAATGTATGTTTTTTCTAATTTGGAAGACATACAAATTTCTCCAATACTGGAATTGTTTGAATGAGAGTGTCATAGGTTTTAATTAACCTACTTATTTTGAAAATGCGTTTTTTTTCTGCAATACATCCTAAAGATGTTTCCCACTCAGGAGCCAGAATAATACCATGCCATTGTATACTGTCAATAATTTCATTGTCTAAAGCATACCACATTGCATGTTCATGTAATCCAAGGAAAGTTGGCGATGCACGATGAATTGGATGGGTGTGAGAAATGGGAGAGTAGATATTAAATCCTCTTCGTAATAATTCTCCAGCTCTCATATTGCAGAGGTTAAAATTTGCTTCTTCTGCTTCAGGAATAAAAGTATTATGGGGACCTCCTCGTTTAGTATATGGATGTGCAAAATACCATATCCCTCTATTTGTTGATGCAGTAAAATCAATCTCTTTTTCTTCTTGCATGATATTTCCTAAATAATTTGCTCTACATTAGCATAATCTAATTTTGTCTGACTAACACGAAAAGCAGCATCTGCAGCTGCAATTAATTCTTCTTCATGTGTGATAATGATAAACTGCATCTTTAAAAGATCACTAACTTGTTTCACCATCGTTGCCAGAAAATCCAACTTATCTTTGGATGAATCTTTTAATGGTTCATCTAAGACGATAGTGGGCCTAATTTTACGATCAGCAATAGCACAAAGAATTACTCGAAGGGCAAAGGCCACAAGAACAGCAACACTTCCACCTTTTTCATGATGAAGGTCTCG
>Ga0307992_1000689_pt1 | contig 20784 bp, 18 predicted proteins | sample EllFjometagen133_FD_203162 | JGI IMG/M metagenome (GOLD analysis project Ga0307992, IMG submission 203162) | Marine microbial communities from Ellis Fjord, Antarctic Ocean - #133 | ecosystem: Environmental > Aquatic > Marine > Unclassified | place: Southern Ocean | collected 2014-10-08
TTTATTTTATATTTTTTAGGGTATTACCGATATTTAATATGAGACTTGCATTTTTCAAATATAGTTCTAGAACTCCTTGGACCTTTGTTGGTTTAAAATATTTTAGGATGATATTTGCATCCCCTGATTTTATTCAAATATTGAAAAATACTTTGATAATCAGTTTCATGAAGTATATATTACTATTTCCAGCTTTTCCTATTTTTGCAATCTTATTAAATGAACTCAGATGTAAAAATACAAGAAAATTAGTTCAAGTAATCTCTTATTTGCCACACTTTCTATCCTGGATTGTTATAGCAGGAGTATGGATATCTATGCTTTCTGTAAATGGTGGGGTAAATGAAATATTAATGAAATTTGGCCTAAATGAATCGATAGATTTTATGACAAGCAGGACTTGGATAAAATGGGTTTTATATTTTTGTGAAGCTTGGAGATCTTTAGGATGGGACTCTATAATATATTTTGTAGCAATAATAGCAATCAATCCTTCTTTGTATGAAGCCGCTCAAATTGATGGCGCGTCCAGATGGCAAATTGTTAAAAATATTATATATCCTGCTTTGTTAATTCCAATGGTAACGATGTTTATATTAAATCTTGGATTCTTCTTAAATGCAGGTTTTGATCAAGTATTGAACTTTTCAAATGATGCAGTTCTTTCTTCTATCGATATTTTAGACACATATATATATAGAATAGGAATTCAATCAGGTCAATATTCACTAGCAACAGCAGTAAGTTTAATCAAAGGTGTAGTTGGAGTATTTTTAGTATTATTTACCCATTTTACTTCTAAGAGATTAACTGGAAAAGGAGTTTGGTAATATGAAATTAAGAAAAATGTTTTCTCTACCACAAATATTATTAACAGGATTTTTGTTTCTCCTATCTCTTACTATGATAGTTCCTTTACTAAACATCTTAGCTATGTCTCTTTCCTCTCCTGAGGCCTCAGCCACTATGAGTGGAATTAGAGTAATACCAAAAGATTTTGATGTTATAAATTATAGAATTGTATTTAATCATCCAGTATTAATGAAAAGTATATTTAATTCAATTTACATCACAGTTATAGGTACTTTGATTAATATTTCATTTACTTCTCTTGCCGCCTATGCACTTACAAGACCAAACTTGACTTTAAAAAAGCCCTTAATGATTTTCTTAATATTCATGATGCTATTTGATCCAGGCTTGGTTCCTGAATATCTTGTTGTTCAATCCTTAGGTCTTATGGGCTCAAGATGGTCAGTTATATTAATAACCTGTGTTAATGTTTATTACCTTGTAATTATGATGAGATATTTTGAAATTGTTCCAAAAGATATTATTGAAGCTGGAACTCTTGATGGCTTATCTCATATGGGTATGCTTATGAAAATAATAATTCCCTTATCCTCAGCTGGAGTTGCAACAATCACCATGTTCTATTCAGTTATAAGATGGAATGAATATTTTAAAGCAAGTATTTATATATTAAATCAAAAGGACACAGTGCTTCAGGTTATCTTAAGGCAATTTGTCATACTTGGAGATACTGTATCCTTAATTGGACAGCAAAATGTGTGGAATTACAATGATTTCGCTCGCGTTGATTATAACGCATTAAAAGCTGCAACTATTATAGTTGCAATTATCCCAATATTAGCAATTTATCCAGTGGTATTAAAATATTATACAAAAGATACTTTAGCTGGATCTATTAAAGAATAAAACAAAAATGGAGGAAGTTTTATGAAAAAATTTTTAAGTATTTCTACAATGGTGTTAGTTATTGCAATGAGCTTTACTTTTGCTAGTGGAGCAAAAGAAGAGGGCAAAACTGATAGTACAAATGTTTATGGAACAAAGGAAAATCCTGTAACAGTTACTTATCTTTGTAAAGATGTTAACCCTGAGGATTTTGGAGTCCCTGAAATGGTTGCTGTAATTGAAGAAGGACTTGCAAAAAATGGTAAATTTATTAAGCTTGAAATTCTCAATGCACCTACCGGATCTTACAAGACAGTAGTACCTATTGCATTTAGAACAGGTCAAATTAGTCCTGACTTGATTTATTTCCAAGGAGGAGATTTACCAATAGCACAAGAGGGCTTATTAGAAGATTTAACCCCTTATATTGCAAAATCTAAGAATATTTTAAATATTATGGATGCCCATAATACAGAAAGAATGAAGAATTATCCTTTTATACTATGGCTTGCACCACCACGCGTCAGTGTTCCTGTAGTAAGATCAGATTGGTTTAATCAATTATCATCATCAAAAGCATTAATGGCTAATCCAACTCCTGATAATTATTATACTTTCTTAAAACAAATGAAAGATGAAGGTTTATGTGAATGGCCTTTAACAACTGATGGCACAATTTTTAAACTGGATTCAGTTTTCAACCATGCTTTTGGTGTGAACACAACAATCATGAAAGAGAACGGTAAATGGGTTTATACAAAAGCAACTACTGCAGAAAAGAACAAATTAGCTTATTATGCAAAACTTTATAAAGATGGTCTATTTGACAATAATTATATTACAAAACATTGGGACACCAAAGAACAAGCTTTCTACGAAGGTGCTTCTGGCATGATATGTGGAACGGCCGGTGCTGTTATTAATATTTATAATAATAAAATGGTTCAAACTAATGGAGATTCTGCTGAGTTAATCGTTCTTCCACCTGCAAAAGGAGTAGATCAAGCTTATATCAGTGTTGATGTAACAAAAGAAAGTCGTGGATTTGCTCTTAATGTAGATTCAGAAGTTAAAGATGCAGCTATCGCTTTGTTAGATTTCATGGCATCAAGTGAAGGCAGAAATATTGATAAGTTGGGACTTGAAGGGATTCACCATGAATTAAACAATGGTAAAGTTGAATTATTAGAAAGATTCCCACAATGGTGGGCACGTTTCTGGGATACATTAAACGGTCTTGATACTACTAACATTAATGGTAAAGTAATGAGTGATGCCGGAATTAAATCATTAGATATGATGAAAGATTATTATGCTTCAGATATCAATGTAATTATTCCTGAAGATTTATTACCTCTAAAGGATTCAATGGATAAACTTTATACAGAATATTCTACCGCTATTATTCGTGGAGAAATGAGTATTGATAGTTTCGACGAATTTGTAGAAAAATGGAATAATGCTGGTGGAGATAGGATCAGCGAATATTTTGCTACAGTATTATAAAGATATTATCTAATAATTAGATAATGAGTTGTAAATTTCCTATCTATTCTAGTTTAGGATAGATAGGAATGTTTTGAGGATTAATATGGAATTGAATTTAGAAAAACTAATTGATAAAACCTATGCTGGTTTTCTTGCAATGAATGTAGGAATAAGATTAGGGGCACCAGTGGAACCCACAGTTTGGACATCTGATAGAATACTAAGAGCTTATGGAAACATTACTGACTATGTAAAGGATTTTAAAACCTTTGCAGCAGATGATGATGCTAATGGTCCTGTATACTTTTTAAGAGCCCTGGATGATGGAAATTATAGAAAAGATCTAAAGGCAACTGATGTGGCAGAGGCTTGGCTAAATTATTCTAGAGAAGAAATTGGAATGTTTTGGTGGGGTGGTTATGGAGTTTCAACAGAGCACACAGCTTATCTGAATTTAAAAAGAGGTATTAACCCTCCACAAAGTGGAAGTATTGAGACTAACGGACAAACAAGAGCAGAGCAAATAGGTGGACAAATTTTTATTGATACCTGGGGTTTTGTATGGCCTGGCAATCCCTCTAAAGCCGCTCAATATGCAACAACAGCTGCAAGTGTCTCTCATGATGGCGAAGGTCTTTATGGAGCTGCTTTTATCGCTTCTTGTATAGCAAAAGCTTATGAAAGCGATGATATTAATGAAATCATACTAACGGGATTAAAATATATCCCAAAATCATCTATCTATACAAAAGTAGTTAATGCTGTAATAGATTATTATAATAAGCACCCGGATAATTGGCGGGATTGTTTAAAATATCTTCAAGATAATTGGGGTTATGATAAATATAAAGGTGTTTGTCATATTATACCTAACGCAGGTGTTTGTATTATGTCTATGCTTTATGCTAAAGACGTAAATGAATCAGTAGAAATAGCTTCAATGGCTGGTTGGGATACTGATTGTAATGCAGGAAATGTTGGATCTATTATGGGTGTAATGAACGGCTTAGCAGCAATTAAAGGCTGCTATAGAAAACCTATAAATGACTTTCTTGCCCTAAGTGGTATAAGTGGATATTTAAATACCCTCGATATACCAACATATACTAAAGAACTAGTTGCTTGGTCTTATAAATTAAGAGGTGAAGAAGTTCCACAAAGTTGTAAAACAGAAAATGGAGAAATTAACTTTGATTTTGAACTTCCTGGCTCAACCCATGGATTTAAAGTTTCAAACACTAATCAAACTAGGCTATCACACTCAACTGAATTTTCTCACTCAGGAAATGGAAGTCTTAGAGTTGTTTATGACAGAATGAAACGTGGTGAAACTAGTAGAATCTATTATAAGAACTTCTATAGAAGAGAAGACTTTGATGATGAAAGATATTCACCTTCTTTTTCTTCTACTGCCTACAGTGGACAAACTGTAAGGGTGTATATTTACAGTGATAAATTCTCTGGTGTATCAGACTTTATAGTTACCCCATATGTTAGAAATACTACAACTAAAGAATTAGTTTATTTAAATAGCATAACATTAGGTGAAAAAAACTGGACTAAAATAGAATTTATTATACCTGATTTAAATGGTGCCATGTGTGATGAAATAGGAATTAGCTTAGTCTCGAATTCTAGGATAAGAGCTTATGACTATGGATTTTTATACCTTGATGATTTTACTATCAAAGGAAAAGCTTCTTACTCTATAGATATGAGTAAACAAAAAAAAGAATTCAGTACTATTACACCATTTTCTATTAATCATGGAGCCTGGGATATTGAAGAGTCTTATCTAAGCGTTATGTGTTTAGACCACGGTGAAGCCGTAACTGGTAATTATTATAGCACAGACGTTGAACTTAACAACACTCTTAGAATAGATAGTGGAAATTGTGGACTTTTAGGACTTAGGGTTCAAGGTGCACGAAGAGGTTATTATGGTGGGTTTTATAAAAATTCTATAGTTATTGGTAAAACTGTAAATGGTAAGTTTGAAGTACTAGTAGAAACTAAATACCCTATAACTAAAGATAAAGATCAGGATATAACCTTTAAAGTAGAAAAAGATATTTTTACATTATATATAAATGGAAAATTAGAATTAACGACTAAAGATGATAGCTATAAATACGGAATGGTAGCCCTATCAATGCAAGATGGTGGTAGAACATCATTTAACACTTTATATGTTAAAGAATTATAGAAGGAGCGATAAATTAATGTTAACTGTTAATCAATTGAAAGAAGATAAGGAACTTAGAGAAGATAGAGCCTGCGGAGCACTTTGTGGCCTAGCTATAGGGGACAGTTTTGGAGATGCTGCAAGAATGCAAGAGAACCGAGCAAACTATGGCTTTATAACTGATTTTAATGACGGTGCTTCTTGGAGTACAGATGATACAGAATTTGCTCTTCTTACTGCAAAAATATTAATTAATACTAAGGGTAACTTTACAACTGATGATGTAGTTGATGCTTGGTTGGAAGATGTTGTAGTTCAGGATGAATTTAAAAGAGGTGGAAAGAGTGAAATTAGAGCTGCTGAAAACCTTAAAAAAGGACTAAGACCACCACAAAGTGGTCAGTTTAATACTTTTCACATGAGTGATGGTACCGCTATGCGAATTCCACCAGTTGGAATAGTTTGTGCAGGAGATCCGGGGCGTGCAGCTGAAATGGCTAAAATTGATGCTGAAGTCAGTCATTATAGAGATGGAGTATGGGGAGCACAAGCTGTTGCAGTAGCTGTTTCTCTGGCTATGGCTGATGCAAGCTTTGATGAAATTTTTGAAGGTGCCATGAGTGTAATTGATAAAGATAGTTGGTTATACTATTCAATGCAAAGAGCCTTTAAAATAGTTGATGACAATAATGGTGACATTATTGATTGTTGGATGCCCCTTCATGATGAGTTAACCTGTACTACATGGGCAACAACAGCTGAAGCTATTCCTGCAGCATTTGCCTGCCTTAAAATGGAGCATTCTAGTTTCAAAAAAGGTGTAATTCTTGCTGGAAACTATGCTAGAGATGCAGATACTATTGGTGCTGTAGCAGGAGCTATTCTTGGTGCAAAATATGGTCTATCATCTATTCCTGATAAATGGGTTCAAAAAACTAGATATCCAAGTGGTACTTGTTTAGATTTCACCAAAGGAATCGATATTCTTGAAATGGGAAAACAACTTTCCGCTTTGATACAGTAATCAGAGAATAAATAAATAGGCACTTCAATATTTTGATTTATAGTAAATATATTCAAAAGGATTGAAAGTGCCTTTTTTATGAAGTAATAGCAAGTCAAAATATATAAAAAAAAATGATTTGAAAATGGCTTTCATTTTATTTAAACCTAGTTATAATTAATTATATTATAATAGCTTTTGATGCTTATTTTTTCCCCATATTGTTGGTTAAAACTTTTATCGTGTACTTTTTGATGTTTTTTATAGTTTTTATGCTATAATTAATATTAAGAATTTTTTTTAATTTAATATTGACACTATATTGAGATAGTCTAATAATAATTTATGGTAGGAGTGTTCTATGCAGAGTGATATAATTTCAGAAATCATTGAAGTCGAAGATAATGCTACTAAGGTTGTCGAGGTGGCTAGGCAAAAAGCCAATCATTTGATTGCTGATGCTGAGGGTGAGACAAACCAAAAGAATAAAGCAGCCCTCAAAGAGAGACGATTGCTTAACAATAAGAAAATAGAAGCGATTGTTAAAAATAATAAAGCAGAAATCAAAGAGTATGAAGAGTCTTTAAAAAAGAATACTCAAGTTGATAAAACTAATATTGATAAAATTGCAGCTACTCTTGCAACTAAAATTTGTAATTCTTCGGTATTTGATAAATGAAAAGCCCTGTAAACACCTATGGTTTTATAAATGCAAAACTAAGAGCTAAAATTGGAGATATTAGAAATCCCCAATTACAAGATGATTTGTTAAAATCAGGGAGCTTAGTTGAAGCCATTGGAGTATTGAGAGAATATGGTTATGAGAGAGCTGCTGACGTTTATGATAAAACAGGAGATCTCCAACTTGTAGAATTGTCTCTCCTTAATGATGAGATTCAAGATTTAATGAATATTCAAAAATATCTCTCTGGGGCTTCTAAGCAGCTCATTAAAACACTATTAACACGAATAGAGGTTGAAAATCTAAAAAATGCTATAAGACTATGGTATTCTTCTGCAATTCACCATAGACCCATTTCTTACAGAAGTGCTTACTTAATAAAGTATAAAATTGTTAATAAAATAAACTACCATAATATAATTAATGCTGTAACCTTTGATAATATAATAGATTCTGTAAAAGGAAGCTGGTATGAACATGTACTGAGAGAGTATACTTTAGAGCAAATTGAAGTAGAAGGGTTATTTGATTTGGAAACTTCTATAGATTTAAAATTAATGGATTTTATATATGAAGCAAGTAATAGCTTAAAAGGTGATGACAAAGCTATTGCTATGAAGCTTTTTAAAATGGAAGTAGATTTAAAAAACATTATCATGTTGGTAAGATACGGTTGGTTTCACAAACTTGAAGGGGAGAAATTAAATAAAATTCTTTATCCTTATTCTAGGGTTTATAAAGATGATGCAACAAAAGCCTATATAAATGCGAATCCAAAAAACCGATTAGTTGAAAGTATATTAAAGGAAAATTATAATGATCTATCTGACTTTGTTAGCTCCAATGCTGATAGTAAAACTAGGATGATCAATCAAATAAGAGAGCTGGAACGATATTTGTTTAAGAAAAAAGGGCAACTTTTTGAAAATTGCTTAGGTGGCAAACCTTTCACTATAGCAACACCTTTAGCATATTTTTACTTAAGAGAGCAACAATATAGTATTATCTGTGGAATGGTAGGCGGAAAATATTATGGAGTGGATGCACAAAAAATAAAAGGATTGATTTTATGAGTTTATTTACAGAGAATATGAAATTGTTAACTGCTGTTGTCATTGAGAAAAAAAGTGATGAAGTGGTAAAGGCTTTGTTATCCATTGGAGCTTTGGACTTTGTACAAATTACCAATTTACCTCCAGATCAATTGGCAAAATTAAGTCAAAAAAGACCTAATTCTGATAGATTAGCTATTGAAGATACAAGAAGAAGAATTGAGAATTTACTAAGACAAAGTGGAAGAGTTCTTCCAAATTCTTCATTATTAAAAGTTGAAGATATGGTTTCTCTAGATGTAAAAGGATATAGAAAAATACTCGATGAATTTAGTGCCTCTATTTCAGAAATTAAAGAATTCCAGAAGAACCTCAATCAAAGATATGAAATACTTAGTGAAATAAAACACTATCTTGAAATAGGTAAAAGAGACTTTGTAGATATTAGAGTTGGCACTATAAAAACAGATTTTGAAAAGTTGAGTAAAAGACTTTCAGACTATGGCTCTTTAATACTAAAAAACGAAAATTACATAGCTACATTAAGCTTAAAAAGAGACACAACTAATATTTCTCAGATCCTAGATATGGCTGGGTGGACTGAAAGTGGAGATGCCTCCATACAAAAACAAGGTTCACTAAAAATAACAGAGGAACTTAATGAAAAAATGGACTCAATCCTTGAAGAAAAACTAGAATTAGAAAATTCAATCAAAGAAAAAATTCAAGCTAAAGAGCCCACGCTGATTACTATTTGGTGTAATTTGAGATTACATGAATTATCTGATCAAATCAGATCTTATTTTAATTACACAAAAAATACTACATTATTTTCTGGTTGGGTGCCTCAAAAAATGGTACAGAAAGTTGAAGAAGCAATATATAGTGCATCTGAGGGTCAATGTATTATTGATCAAAGCGAACCTAGTGAAATTGAATCTAAAAATATTCCTGTTGAAGTTAAAACTCCAAAGTTTTTTAAACCCTTTGAAAAAATGGTTACAAATTATGGAATACCTGAATATGGGACAATTAACCCAACTTGGTTTGTTGCCATAGCTTATCTTTCAATGTTTATGCTTATGTTTGCGGATTTAGGACAAGGTTTTGTATTATTATTAATAGGGCTTATTTCACACTTTTCTTATAAAAAGAATCCAATGAAACCTGATTCAATAATCTCAAGAGGTATTTCAGTCTTACTTATGTATCTCGGTGTTGCATCAATGATAGGAGGCCTCGTTTTTGGTTCCACCTTTGGCTTTAGTATAATTCCACCTTTATGGTTTAATTATCACTCTGTTGTTATGGGAAATGCTGCTTTAGGAACCTCTGTTCAAAATGTATATGATATTTTAGGCATAACTATAATTTATGGTATAATCATAATTTTTGTAGGACTTATTATAAATTGGATAAACCTTATAATAAAGAAAAAATTTATTGAATTAGCTTTTTCAAGAACTGGGCTTACAGGTGCTATGCTTTATTCAGTAGGTCTTTATATTGGCTATATATATGTAACGAGTGATTATAAAACATTCCCCACAGATAATTGGATTTTTATAACCTTAATTATTGGAGCCTTATGTTTATTAGTAAAAGAGCCTCTTGAATATTATATAGATAAAAAAGCAGGTAAAAAAGTTGAAAGCTTTAGCTCTATGATAGGTAATACTTTAATGATGTGGCCTATCGAAATGTTAGAAACTTTCACCGGTTATATGTCAAATACCCTATCCTTTATGAGGGTGGCGGGCTTAGGCATTGCCCATGTAAGCTTGATGGGAGCTTTTGAAACTTTAGCAGAGGGACCTGGAATGACTTCTGTTTTTGGGATATTGATTTTAGTTTTAGGAAATATTTTAGTTATAGCACTTGAGGGATTGTCTGCAGGAATTCAATCTCTTAGACTTAACTATTATGAATTCTTTACCAAGTTTTTCACAGGTAAAGGAATCGCTTATTCACCAGTTAGTTTACGCTCAATAGAGCGATAGTATAAAAATTAGGGAGGGTCTTTGTATGACCAATATTACCTTTAGAAAAAGGATTAAACTTTCAGTACTCGTAACATCATTAATGATGTTTGCCTCTGCATTCGTTTTTACTCCAAGTATTTTTGCTTCAGGTGTACCACTAGAAGCTGCAGCCAATCCACAACTCGGAATAGTTTGTATGGCTGCTGCAATAGCTTTTGCAATGGGGGCATTAGCCGCTGGTATTGCAATCGCAAATGTAGGCGCTGCTGCAATGGGAGCTATTAGTGAAAAACCTGAATTAGCATCTCAAGCATTAATATTTGTTGCTCTTGCAGAAGGATTAGTTGTTTTTGGATTTATCATTGCACTAATGATATTAGGAAAAGCATAATAATGCAGTATTTTGTTATAGGTGATGAAGATACAGTACTAGGGTTTTCTTTAGTAGGTGTATATGGCCTGCAAGCGACAAACCATACCCAAGCTAAACAGGCTTGGGATAAAGCTCTTAGTGATAAGGAAAATGGAATAATAATTATTACACAACCTGTGGCAGATATGATTAAACCTATTGTTGATCAATATTTGTTTGCTGAAATGTTTCCACTCGTTGTAGTTATTCCTGGTCCTAATTCTCAAAAGAGCAGAGACTTGCGAGCTCTTGTTAATCAAGCAATCGGCGTTAGCCTATAATAATTTGGAGAAATATTTTGGATACTGATAATAAATTGCTAAATGGTATTAACTTAGAAGCAAAAGAAAAAGCTAAAAAGCTATTAGAAAACGCTCAAATAAGGGTTGATGATATTATTGCTCAAGCTAACCATAAATTAGAAAAAGAGTTGATTAAAGAAGACAAAGACTGTGATAATCGATTATTGGTTGAAAATTTAAAGGTTAAGTCTGCAAAAAAAGCAACCGAGAGAAAAGTTCAGTTAAGCCTTTTAGAAAAACAATATAATCTGCTTTTATCTGGTGTAAAAGAAAACGTATATAATATGTTAGAAGGAGAAGAGGGTAAAGCTCTTCTTGAAAAATGGATGCTTGAAGCTATTTTAGGTTTGGGTCTTGATGAAGCTAAAATTTCTTTTTCTGCAAATTATCCTATAAGTGAAGAGATGCTTAAAAATGTAGAGAATGTTGCTAAAAAAGATTACAACTTAAAATTAAAACTACAATTAGATTCAAGAAGACTAATTGTAGCTGGAGTGGTTGCTACCACTCTAGATGGTAAAGTATCCTTTAACAATCAGGTTGATGTTCGAATCAGACGTTTTGACCGTGATATAAAAATTGCAGTTCAGGAGGGCTTATGCCCACAAGAATAATAGGACATGTTAAACGTGTAAATGGACCAGTTATTATCGTTTGTGATATTACAGATGCAGAAATGTTAGAACTTGTTAGAATTGGAGAGCAACGTTTAGTTGGTGAAGTTGTTAAGCTTTTTGATGGTGAAGCAACTATACAGGTTTATGAAGATGCTACAGGCATCAAGCCTGGGGATAATGTCTACGGTTCAGCTATGCCCTTATGTGTAGAACTCGGCCCTGGTATTATTGGATCCATCTATGATGGTATTCAAAGACCTCTAGAAAGATTAGAAGAAGCCAGTGGTACTTTTATTGCAAAAGGCCTTACTTTTGATGGAATTGATCATAAAAAATTATGGCATTTTATCCCATGTGTTAAATTAGGACAGCCCTCCTTTGCTGGTATGATAATTGGTGAAGTTGCAGAGAGCGATACTATTACTCATAGAGTAATGATTGAGCCTAAAATGAGTGATGGGGTAATTACTAAAATTGCACCTGAAGGTGATTATAATGTAGAGCAAGTATTAGCTGTAGTTTCCCAAGATAAGGGAGTGGATAAAAATGTATGCATGCTACAAAAATGGCCAATACGTAATCCTCGTCCTGTCAAAAACAGACTTCCTTTTAATGCTCCTTTAGTAACAGGACTGCGTGTAATTGATACGCTATTTCCTATTGCAAAAGGGGGAACTGTTGCAATTCCTGGTGGTTTTGGAACAGGAAAAACCATGACCCAACACTCTATTGCTCAATGGTGTGATGCTGATATTATTGTTTATATAGGCTGTGGGGAACGCGGTAATGAAATGACTGATGTTCTTAGAGAATTTCCTCAATTAGTTGATCCAAAAACTGGAAAAAGTTTAATGGAAAGAACTATTTTAATAGCTAATACATCAAATATGCCGGTTTCAGCTAGAGAAGCATCAATTTATACTGGAATTACAATCGCAGAATATTATAGAGATATGGGATATGATGTGGCTATTATGGCAGATAGTACCTCTCGTTGGGCAGAGGCCTTAAGAGAATTATCTGGCAGAATGGAAGAGATGCCTGCTGAAGAAGGTTTTCCTGCATATTTAGCTACACGTATTGCAGAGTTTTATGAAAGAGCTGGCCTAATGGAAACTTTAAGTAAAAAAGAAGGATCTGTTTCTGTAATTGGAGCAGTCTCTCCTCCTGGTGGAGACTTTTCAGAACCAGTTACTATGCATACCAAACGCTTTGTAAGATGTTTTTGGGGACTTGATAGAGCTTTAGCTTCTGCTAGACACTATCCAGCTATTAGTTGGACTGAAAGTTATAGTGAATATTTAGACGATGTAAAAAGTTGGTGGGATGAAAAAAGTGATGGTAAATGGCAACAAAGCAGAAAAGAAATTATGGAATTGTTGCAAAAAGAAGTGAGACTTCAACAAATTGTTAAATTAGTTGGTGCTGATGCCTTGCCTGATTCACAAAACTTTATTTTAGAAGTTTGTAATTTGTTTAAAAATTCATTTTTACAACAAAATGCTTTTGATAAAATTGATAGATATTGTACTGTAGAAAAACAAATAAGAATGCTCTCTTGTATATTAACCTATTGGCATAAAGGCCTTGAATCAATAAACAAAGGAGTTCCTTTGGTAAAATTAAAAAGACTAAGAGTTGTACAAGATATAGCAAAAATTAAATTTGCAATAACCAATGAAGATGTAATAGAAATTGATAAATTACAGTTAAAACTTGAGAGGGGTATAGACAAACTTGGAGGTATTTATGAAGACTAATGATGAGCAATTAGATCGCCGTTTATTAGCAGGTCGTGAATATCGCGGAGCTAGTCGAATTGATGGACCTCTGGTATATATGAGAAACACCCACCCAATTGGATTTGGTGAATTGGTTGAAGTTGTTGCCCCTGATGGAAGTAGAAGAAGTGGACAAGTACTCGATACCAGTGATGAAGTTGTATGCGTTCAAGTATTTGAAGGCACCACAGGTTTGACACTTCCTGGCACGGGAATTCACTTTTTAGGTCATCCACTAAGTTTATCTGTTAGTGAATCTATGCTAGGTAGAGTTATGAATGGACTTGGTAAAAGTCGTGATGGCTCTCCAATGCCTGGAGGTGAAATAGATAGAGACGTCAACGGAACTCCAATAAATCCAACAGCAAGAGTTTATCCTCAGGATTTTATACAAACCGGTATTTCTGTTATTGATGGAATGACAACTTTGATTCAAGGTCAAAAGTTGCCTATATTCAGTGGTAATGGACTCTCTCACAATCAATTAGCTGCTCAAATTGCGAGACAAGCTAAAGTTAGAGGCGGAGAAAGTGATTTTGCTATAGTTTTTGCAGCCATGGGTATTAAACATGATGTCGCTAGATTTTTTATTGATTCTTTTGAATCAAGTGGTGTTATTGATAATGTAGCTCTATTTTTATCCCTTGCAGATGATCCATCGATTGAAAGAACAATTACTCCAAGAACTGCTTTAACACTTGCTGAGTATTTGGCCTTTGATTTGGGAAAGCAAGTTTTAGTAATTATGACTGATATGACCAACTACTGTGAATCTCTAAGAGAGATTTCAACTCTAAGAGGTGAAATTCCCTCAAGAAAAGGATATCCAGGATATTTATATTCCAACCTGGCTGAGTTATATGAAAGATCTGGTAAAATTAAAGGTAGCAAAGGCTCTATTACTCAATTACCTATTTTATCCATGCCCAATGATGATATATCTCATCCAATTCCCGATTTGACTGGATACATAACAGAAGGACAAATAGTATTTGATAGAACTTTGCACTCTAGAGACTTGTATCCACCAATTAATCCCCTTCCATCTCTCTCAAGATTGATGAAAGATGGTATTGGAGAGGGCATGACACGAAAAGATCATCCTCATTTAGCTAACCAGTTGTTTGCCTCTTACTCCCATGTTCAAGATGTTAGAAACTTAGCCTCAGTTATAGGAGAAGAAGAATTAACTTCAATTGACAAACAGTATATAAAGTTTGGGGTATTTTTTGAAAATAATTTTATAGCTCAAGCCTTTGATGAAGAGAGAAGTATTGAAGAAACTTTAAATATTGGATGGCAAGCTTTGGGTTTCCTACCAGCTGAAGAACTACAAAGACTTAGTGAAGATGAAATTGATGAATATTGGCAGGAGAATGAAGATTAATGACTACAAATTTAGCTCCAACAAGAACTAATTTAATGAAATTAGAAGATAATTTGAAATTTGCAACTCTAGGCTATGAACTACTAGATCAGAAGAGACAAATTTTAATATCTGAATTACTTGCTTTGGTTGACCAAGCAGTGGAGTATCAAAGTAAAGTTGATTCTTCACTAGAAAGAGCTTGGGAGACACTGAGTAATGCAATTATGGAAATGGGGCGTTTAAGAGTTGGTAATTTGTGTGGTTCTACTAATATTGAATATAATATAAAGGTTTCTCAAAGAAAAGTTATGGGAGTAGCCGTTCCTATAGTCGATACTACCTTTGAAGATAGAGGACCTTATTTTTCACAAGAAAGTTCAAATATTATAGCAGAATTGGGGATACAGCAGTTTAGTGAAAGCTTAGAATTAATGGGACGATTAGCTGAATTAAAAGTATCTATTATGCGACTAAGTAGAGAAGTAAAGAAAACTATCAGGAAGGTAAATGCACTTGAAAAAATTTCTATTCCTGAAACCAAAGAAACTATAAAGTTTATGAAAAGTCGGATTGAAGAAAGTGAAAGAGAAAGTTTTATTTTGCTAAAGTCTGTAAAAGATAAATTAGAAAAACAAAAAGAGTTGAAAAAAAAGAAACAAAATTTGGATACAAATGTTATAAATTCAAAGATTGTTAATTCTAAAGAGGAATAGGAGGATTCAATGGCAGTACCTTTCAAACATATTTTAACATATATTGATGGTAGCGAAGAGTCGATGTCCGCAATGATGTATTCTATTTTATTAGCAAAACACAATGTGGCAAAATTAGATATACTATATGTTGTAAATACCAAAGCCCTTTCAGATTTGGTAAAAGCTGGTATTTTTTTAGATATGGAAAGAAATGAATATCAACAGGATTTGCAAAAAGATGCAGAGCGTTATTTGAAACATGCAAAAAAATTAGCTAATATGAAAGATGTTGAGATTGAGTGCATAGTTGAAGAAGGATCTGCTCATAGACTTGTAAGAGACCATATAAAAAACAATAGTATAGATTTGCTATTGATAGGTGGAATCAGCGGGATAAGATCTAGACGTGATGAATTAAATAGTGAAACTGATAGAATGCTTAGAACCTCTACTTGCCCTGTGATGGTTATTCGCGATGATGAAGATATTTGGGAAGAATTTGAATAAAATAAAAAAAATATTTGAATTGTTAATGAAAAAGCAATACTATTGTAGTAAATAGAAATATAAGAAAAAATTAATAGGAGAATAGCTGAACATTGATTCATGCTATAGAAATAAAGAGATGAATTTAATTGAAATTTTAGAAGAAAATTTAATAAAAGTTCCACTTGTTAGTAATTCTAAGAGTGACGTTTTAGTCGAATTAGTAAACGTACTAGCTATAGGTAAGAACTTAAGTGTACATGAGAAAGATTCTGTATTAGAGGCAGTCGTAAACCGAGAAGCTTTAGGCTCAACCGGAATAGGAAAGGGAATTTGTATTCCTCACGCCCAAAGTGAATCAATTGAAAATATTAATGTTGTTGTTGGAGTATCGAGAGTACCAATCGATTTTGATTCTCCAGATAATTTAAAGTCAAGATTATTCTTTTTAGTTGTAGCATCTAGCGGTGCAGCTTCAGCTCACGTTGAAGTTTTAGCAGCTATTGCACGTGCTTGCTCTTCCGGTGTATTTAGAAGAATGCTTGAGCAGTGTAAAAGTAATAAAGAAGTAGTTCAGCTTTTTTCTGAATAAAGTAGATATTTACTGATATTTAGTTTTAACAAGCATTAAAGCTAGGAGTTTTTTGTGAAATATGTGATTAAAGAAGGGGTTTGCTTTGTTAAAGTCAAGGGCGTACTCTATGATCAAGAAATGGAAAATATTGTAAAATTTCCTAATAAAAAAAATATTGAAACTTTTGATATGCCAAGTGATGTTGTTGGTATAAAAAAAGATGCTTTTAGAGATAATGCAAGCTTAAAAGAAATAACCTTTTCAGAACATACTACTCAAATCGGTAAGAAAGCCTTTAAAAAATGTAAAAAATTAAAAAACATTATTATACCAAAAGAAGTTAAATCAATTGGTAAAAGTGCTTTTGAGAAATGCAATAAATTGAAAAGAGTTAATTTTGAAGGCAGCGTACACAAAATGGGTAATGCTGTTTTTTCAGGTTGCAAAAGTTTAAAAGATATATCTTTTCCCGTTGAAATGAAAAAAATTCCACCATATTTTTTAAGTGAGTGTTATTTGCTTCAAGAGGTAAAAATTCCCGAATCAGTAGAAAAAATATGTGATTCAGCTTTTGCTACTTGCTCGTCCTTGACTAGTATAGTTTTTCCATCAAGTTTAGAGGTCGTTGGTCCTTTAGCCTTTGAGGAATGCTCCAAATTAAAATCTATTATATTCAATGATAAAGTTGAGCATATAGGTGATAGGGCTTTTAAAGAGTGTGTTTCCTTAATTGAAGTGAAAATACCAGAAAATGTTAAAAAAATTGGTGTTGGAGCATTTGAAGATTGTAAACGCCTACAACATATAAGCCTACCACAATCTCTAAATATTATTGATGAATTAGTTTTTCATGGTTGTCATAACTTAGAAACAATAGTTTTATCTCCATCAATTCATCTGATAAGCAGCTTTGCTTTCTCAAGTTGTAGAAGTTTAACCGATGTTGATTTCAATGTTAATTTGAAAAAAATTGATAGTTGTGCTTTTATTGGATGTGTATCACTGGAAAAAATCCAATTAGAAGAAAATATTGAAGAAATTGGAAACAGTGCTTTTCAATATTGTAGTACGCTAAAAGAGATAACAATAAAAGCCAAAACAGTAAAATTTGGAACCTTGATTTTTGACAGCTGTGATGAAATTAGTTGTGTTAACTTGTATAAAGATAGCAATGTTGAAAAATATTTTATTGACCATGGATTCAAGGATAAAATAAAATATATTGAATAGAAATTTTAAGTTTTAAACAGGCTACCATTTGGCAGCTTTTTGTTTGCCTTTAAAAGTTTAAATATATTGACTATTTTGTTTTTTCATAATAGACATTTTCAGAAGGTAAAAATTATGAATTCATATTTAAAAGGGATATTTTTAACAAGTCTATCTGCAATATTATTTGGACTAAATCCATTGTTTGTTTATTTGCTGCAAACAAGTGATATCAATTTAATAATTACATTATATATTCGATTTGTAGGTAGTGTGCTGGTTTATTTAATAATAATCAGGCTAGGCAATATACCTTTTGTATTTATAAAGGATTTTCACTTATTATTTAAATTATTTATTAGTTCCTTCTTCTTTTTATCAACAGCAGCCTTATTAATTTATTCTTATACTAAGGTGCCTTCGGGATTAACTACTGTTTTGCATTTTAGTTATCCAATAATTATTACCATAATGAGCATAGCAGCAAAAAGAGATACGTTTAATATTCCTTTAGCAGTATCAATTCTACTATCAGTAATTGGTGTTATTTTAGTTACCAATATTGGGAAAATGGAGTTTGAATCCATTGGAATAATATCAGCAATACTCTCAGCCTTTACTTTTGCAATCTATTTATTTATGCTGAATGATAAAAAAATAAAGAGTGTAGATAATAATATTTTTGTATTGTATTTATCCTTTTTCTCATTACTAATTTTGATAATTGTTAGTTTTTTCATTGATAATCCATTTGGAAATCTCAAAAAAATAGATTTTGATGTTATTTCAGTCTTAGGTGCCTTAGGTTATGTTGTTGCCTCAGCTTTGGGAGTGGCTCTCTTCTCTTATGGGGCTAGAAAGGTTGGAGGACCTATAACGGGGACTATTGGAGCCTTTGAGCCTTTGACGGCCGTATTTGTAGGTATCCTTTATTTTAATGAAAGTTCTCCTGATTATTACATAGTTGGTGTAGGCTTAATAATAGTTGCTACTATTATTGTCTCTTTATTTAGTGCTAGAAGTAGAAAAGCTAGAGAAATAGAATAATATTTTTTTATTACACAAATAATGTGTGCTTTAAATAATAATTTACTTATCATATAAAAAGGTGTATCTTTATTATATAGATAGGAGCAAATATGGATATTACTTTTTACGGAGCAGCTAAACATGTAACAGGAAGTTGTACTTATATTAAGTGTGACGGTGTAACAATTTTAATTGATTGTGGATTGGCCCAAGGAAGAGATGAAAAAGAAATGGGTGAAGACTTGATCTTTGACCCAGCGTCAATTGACTATGTCTTATTAACTCACGCGCACATCGACCATAGTGGTAGAATACCGCAGCTGGTAAAAGAAGGCTTTAAAGGTAAGATTTTAGCAACTTCGGCTACAAGAAAATTATGTGATATTATGCTTAGTGATAGTGCTCACATTCAAGAAATGGAAGCTGAATGGAAAAGTAGAAAAAATGTCAGATCTGGTAAAAAGGCAATAGAACCTTTGTATAAGATTCAAGATGCCATAGATAGTTTAACTTTTTTTAAAGAATGTGATTATGATGAGAAAATAAATTTAACCAAAGGTATTAGTTGCAGGTTTATTGATGCTGGACATTTATTAGGCTCCTCTTCAATTGAATTATGGCTTGAAGAAGATGGGAATAAGAGAAAGTTAGTATTTAGTGGTGATATTGGTAATTTTGATCAACCAATAATTGAAAACCCTCATTATATTGATGATGCTGATATAGTAATTATTGAATCTACTTATGGGGACAGAATACATAAAAAACCAAAAGGTTCTGTAGGACACAATGTTCCAACTATTGCAAGAGCTAGAGAATTAGCTAAGATGGTTCAATCGACTTTTGATAAGGGCGGAAATGTTGTTATTCCAGCTTTTTCAGTTGGAAGGACTCAAGAAATATTATATTTATTTAGGTATATTTTAGATAATAATTTATTACCTGATTATCCAAATTTACCTGTTTTTGTTGACTCTCCATTATCAGTAAAAGCTACTCAAATTTTTGCCTCTACAATTCAGGGATATTATGATGAAGAAGCTATGAAGATGGTTAATGAAGGTATAAACCCAATTATTTTCCCGTCTTTAACTACTATTGTCGATGTGGAACAATCAAAAGCTCTCAATTTTCTAAAACACCCTTGTGTAATAATATCAAGTAGTGGAATGTGTGAAGCAGGTAGAATAAAGCACCATTTGAAGCACAATCTTTGGAAAAAAGAAGCTACTGTAATTTTTAGCGGTTTTCAAGCAAACGGCACTTTAGGTCGCTCTATTTTAGAAGGAGCGAGGCATGTTACGATTTTTGGTGATCAAATAGATGTAAACTGTAGAATTGCTTCTTTACAAGGAATTTCAGGACATGCTGATCAAGAAGGGTTGTTAAAATGGATTACTTCAATTAACAAAAAACCTAAACAAATATTTGTTAATCATGGGGAAGCCGAAGTTGCTGCTTATTTTGCAACTTTGATAAATAAAGAATTAAAAATAAATGCTTTTGCACCAAGTCCTCTTGATACCTTCTCATTATTAGATGCAACAGCTAGACCTATACAAAGTGACTCTCCACTACCAAGTAGTATTAGTACAAAATTAGGTACTTCGATTGCTGACTTAATTAAAGAAAGAGAATCTCTTGAATCTGTAGTTTCTAGAATGATAGTAGCAAGTAGGAAAAAAGAATTATCAGAAGAAGATGCAATAAGATTAACCAATGCTATTGAGAGACTAACTAGTGATATTGAATATTTAGGAATAAAGTGGTTTGGTGATAGTGAATAAATAACATTTTTAGAAAATAAATTAATAGTCTTGTGTATAAAAATTAAAAAAATAAGTACAAGACTATTATTTTTTTTAAATAATTTGCCCTAGTAATTACATACAATAAAAGCATTTAAATTTTAGGGTGTATAAATTTGATATTTTTTTTAAAAAAATGGTAGACAAAAGAAAATTGTCGTGCTATATTCTCGATTGTGTTCAAGGATAAGAGTTAAGTGATGCAAGTTACATAATCTTAATTATGGATTTTCAATACTTGGTATCTATCGAGAACACTTTTTTACGATTAGTATTTCTAATTGTAATTGTTATTTGAAATTATGAGCGTTAGGGAAGAGAAATTAGAAAGCAAGTTATAGCAATGCAAATTGCTGTTTTGAGGGCTTTCTGTCAATTCAAAATAGAACAAAGATGAAATAAGCTAATGTTC
>Ga0307992_1000690_pt1 | contig 20783 bp, 22 predicted proteins | sample EllFjometagen133_FD_203162 | JGI IMG/M metagenome (GOLD analysis project Ga0307992, IMG submission 203162) | Marine microbial communities from Ellis Fjord, Antarctic Ocean - #133 | ecosystem: Environmental > Aquatic > Marine > Unclassified | place: Southern Ocean | collected 2014-10-08
GGTTGTTCATGTCGTTTTGCAACCCCCCTCCAAGTTTCCCAGAAAAAAAGGTCACCTGATCTGGACCCATGAGCAAAAAAAAAGAGAAAGCGCCAAAAAAGGACCCAACCGTAAAAGCGGTGCTCAACACCCGGCTTGTGTGGATTTATCGCGAGGCTGGCAAGCTGGCGAAATTCCGGGCCGATGTAATGAAGTCCGGCAAGCTGACCCCAATCTCTCAGCTCAGCTCGCTCATCAGATTGACCCGTGCAGATCTCGACGAGACCAAGATCCGGATAGCAGAGCTGGCAGCGGCCGAGCTCGCCAATACCCCTGACGGCCGGGACGAGTGCACGCCGGATGAGTGGGAGGCCAGGGTCAAGATGGACGCGATAGCCGCAGACAATGGCGACCTCATGATCTACATGATGGAGCTAGGCCAGCGGCTCAAATATAATATCTACGTCAATGACGAGGGTGAACTCAAGGTCGAGAGGATCTCCCTGTGAGACAGCTACTCACCCCGGATCGTGAATGGCGTCAGACTCATCGCGCCTATGAATCCATGCGCTGGACCAATGCTCAGCGCCGTCTTTTTGACTCGCCGTATCGGCTCACTGTCGCCTGGGGCGGGAACGGCCAAGGCAAATCAAAAGCCGCAGCTGAACTCACCCGTAAAGCTCTCGCGAGACAGCTCTACTGGCAGCAGCCGGCCAGAATCGGTGAGACTGTAATCCTCGCGGGGAACACCTGGTCACAGCTCGGCTCCACGTTGGAGTACTTCTGGGAGCTGATCGATCCGCGCTGGTTCAAGGAGACACTCCGTTTTGAAGGCGGACGAATCCAAGGCCAGCGACTGCAAGTCTACGACATCATTGACGGCCCAGCCAGAGGTGGATGCTTACGCTGCGGCACCTTCCGCGCGGAGAATCTGGCGGGCCCAAGAGCTGGAGTGGTCGTCACCGATGAGCCGCTTCCCGAAGATGTGCACAACGAGCTCTGGCCCCGCCTTTTTGGGCGCGGCGGGAGAATGTACCAGAACTTCACGCCAGCGCCGAGTTCCAAGGACACCTCCGACGCTAAGCTCGACTACCTCTGGGACATGGTCGATAACCCAGAGCTCCCATGGGCCGGTGAGATCCAGACGCCGCTCACTCTTGACGCGGTCACTCCCCGCGGAGGTCTGCTTGAAGTACCATGGGCTACCCAGCTTGAGATTGACCAATTTGAGTCCGGCCTCAGCGCGGTCGTCCGAGATTGCCGAATGGGTAGGACCAGGCGAAAGAAGAGCAACACCGCCTACTATTCCGCTTGGGGCGCTCATCTGCTCACCCCTACACCACCTCTCTGGTTTGGCCAGGCCATGTCAAGGCCGGTCGCGGATCAGCGGGCGAACCCGGTCAGAGTGGGGATCGGGATCGACCACGGATCTAAGCCAGGAGCCCAGCGCGCCATCCTTGCCATGGTATTTGGCTTCGGGCTTAACGCTCGCGTCTGGATCGCCGACGAATACGCCGGCGATGGTCGGACTGATAGCGAGCAAGACGCGGCCGGAATCCTGGCCATGCTGGAGCGCCAGGGGATCGCGCTCGAGGACGTGGATCAGTGGGTCGGAGATCGCGCTCACGGCGGAGATTGGCGCGGCGGCAAGAAGAGCAACTTCCGCCTTCAGCAGGCTATCGCAGAGGCGATCGGCATCTCGACCCAAAGCCGCGGATGGAAGAGCCGGCTCCCCAAGAATTTACAGCGGATCCACACGCCGGCAAAGAAGGATAAGAGCGTCTACGAAGGTGCAGACATCATTCATCGCTTGATGTTGCGCGGGCCAGAGTGGTACGCTGTCAGTCAGCGCTGTACTCAGCTCGACCGCGATCATACCGACTGGCAGGGCGGATCTCGCGAGCCAGCTAAAGACGGATGTGACGGTGAGCGTTACATCGTGGTACCAATGGTAGAGGGACGGAGGTATTGATGCAAATTCCAGTCGGCTGGAAAGGAAGCTCGAAACGCACACCAGCGCAGCAGATCGCGTTGGCGGTGAGGATCGTCGACAATAAGCACTGGCAAGACGCGCTTCAGCGCGCGAAAGACGAGCTAGGTGATCGCGCGCTCCAGATCGGACCTCTCGACATCACGCGCAACACGCTGCGCACTTATGTCCGGCGCGCTGGTCCGGCCTACCTCACTCCGCCGATGACCGACGATCTGGATGCCGGCCTAGCCGCTGCTCTCGGCGATTATTCCGCCAAGACCCTCGTAAAAACCTACGCTGAGGTGAGTGCGCGTCCGATGCCTACCGACATGATCAAGATCGGCTATAAGACCCTTCGCTATCAGCTCGCCGCTGGCTACGCGGGGACGATGATCGGCCACTCGGATCGGCTAAAACACGTGGTCCTTCATGTCATTTCGCCGGCCGCGCTCTCTCTGGAGTACAGCTCGGAGGACCCCAACGAGCCGACGATTATCAGATACTCATGTAATCGAGCGCTCAACGGCGAGCTTACGGCCGTGGTAGATGAGTACGATCTGACCGATCTGGACAAGCCTCACTATCGAGTCATCTCTCAGGGCTCCGATGTGACCGGGAAGATCTACGGGCGCACCTTTGAAGGCGACGATTATTGGTGGCGTTATTCAGACGGCACGCCTTATCACCGGATCGTGATCCGCGGCCATCCTGACGATGCCTACGAGACTGAGATGCTCATAGAGACAACGCTGAAAATGTGCGCTCTATGGACTCATTGGGGCGCAGGTATCCGGGACGCCGGCCACCCTCAGCGCCACGTCGCTAATCTCATGCTAGCCGGATCGGGCTCCGACTCGGGTCAGCAGATCACTGGAGTCTCCGCGGCCCCCGAGACTGTCATGTCTTGGGAGGTCATCGATCCAGATAAGGAGATTGCTCACTGGCAGGATGCTCCCGGATTTGATCCAGAAGTCATCGGGAGATCCCTACGCGGCTATGAGCTGACTCCCCTGTCAGCGATGGGTCTCCCTGTCGACTACGAGCGCACCGGCGGCGAGCCCACCGAGTCAGAGCACCGCGCACTGCAGGAGCTGATCGCTGCGACGTATCCGGAGTCACGACGTTCCGACGGCGAGATCTACCGCAGAGCGGCGGCGACGATGAATCGCGCCACTGCGGCAGACGACAAGGCTAAGACCACTGATTATCGAGAGGATCGATATGCTACGCTCTACCGAGACGAGGTTGAGCGCGCCCTAGTACCTGAGGAGGTAGAAAATGGTGGAGAAGACAACACTTGAGGAGCTTGTTGAGAGCTTAACAACGGCCCTAACCGGACGCCGAAAGCAGACTGACCTGGACGGTGACGACCTTGACTTTGAGACCACCGGAGACACGTCCAATAAACGAGCGCTCCTAAATCGTCTCAGCGAGGTCACCCGCGCGCGAAAGGCCGAAAGGCAGAGCGCGCTCGAAGAAAAGACCGCCATCCTGGCTCAGGTCGAAGGTCTCATTAAGGGGATCGAGACCTTCAAATCGGAGACAGCCTCATCTGTCGCCGATGGAATCAAGGCTCGTGACCTTGTGCACGATGACGATCTCGCCCTCGTCGGGATGGGGGTTAGCGATCCAACCGGCCGACGCACTATGCGCCAGGTTCGGGCCGCAGCCCCTGAGGCAGAGCGCGGCGACAACATCAGCTCGTGGTGGGAGGCTCAGGTCAAAGCCCAGCAAGCCTTCCAGGCCGACCCAGAAAAAGCAGCGGACCCCGGGATCGCTCGTGTCCTCACGCCGTATCTCCCCGCTCCAGACAAGGCCAATGACTCATCGAGGCCAGGTGGCTATCCGCGAGGAGTTGACACTCAGACCGCGGCACCGACAGGGCTCGCCGAGATAGACACGACCCTGTCTCCAGCTGAGTATTTTGCCGCCGCCAAAAAACTAGGTTGACACGCGCCGATTCTGCGCGTAACCCTAGAGATATCTCATCCCGCTCCACCGGCGTCGTAGGTGCAATACGAGATCTACGGCGGAATGAAAAATGGCAGCAGGATCCTGGCGCACTGACGCAGGCATCGGCGACGCGAATGTCGCATTAGTCAACGGTCCGATCCAGATGGCGATGAACGCCACCACGAAAAATCAGATCGCTATCGCAGATCCGGTCATCCAGGGCATCCTTGCCAGAGACACCGGGTACTCTCAGCTCATCGGTGCGCTCGGTCTCCAGCAGTCCTTCGCCGCGATCGGGCAGGGCAAGATGACGGCGACCGCTGAAGGATCCGACGTCGCCGCGACCAACTTTACGATCGGCACCACGTCACTGACTCCGGCTAGGCGTGAGTTCGCGCGCAACGCCTCCGACATGGCGCGGGCGCTGCAAGAGAAGCTCCTCAGTGGCCAGCTCGCTCCGGACATGTACGCGATGATGGTCTATGAGGGCTATCTGGTCTGGGGCAATACATTCATCGACCTCCTTGTCGCTCACGCGTCAGCCACTACCTACGAGGCCGGCACCACCGGCACGGGTCTCCTCTGGTCTACGATCATGCACATGGTGTATGACATGGTAGATCGTGGCAACACCGGGCCAATCGCCGGGTTCATTTCGGTCAAGGGAATTAAGGATCTCGCAGACGACACCCTGTCTCTCGGCGGGGCCGTGCAGATGTCGCAGCAAGCTCAGCAGTTCCTCGACATCGGAGCCTCCGGAGCTCGCATCGGGACATTCTTCGGAAATTTGCATCTCTATATGAACAGTGAGCTCGACACCGACGGTGCCGACACTCTAGGGATCGCGGTCGGCTCTGAGGGGCTCGACTCTAAGCACCAGATAGTGAATCTCCCCTACGAGGCGATCAGCCTTGTTGAGGCTGGCCTCTATACGGTCGAGCTCAAGCGCGCGGCCGGTGGGACCACCCGGACCAGTGTTGCGACCTACAACGCCACTGGGATCCGCCAGCAGAGAGCACTCTCGGCCATTCGCTACGCCACTTAATAGGATCCTGAGGAGGATACATGGCAATAGTTCGAGAGGGCGACCCGATCATCCAGGATCAGTTCAGCCTGGATCAGACCCAACTCATCACGAGCTCCCCGATTGACCTCGGCCACGCTAGGGAGGAGCCTTACACGCTTTTCGTGTCTCCGTCTCAGCTCATGTGCAAGTTCGGTCGAATCGTGGGCAGGCTCTCAAAGGCGCTTCATACGCCTGGCCAAAATGGCAATGGAAAAGCTACCGGTGACACCGGCGCTGGCGCATACCTTATGACGCAGGGGATGACTAGGGTCCCCCACGACTTCGAGTGCGTTGCCTTTGGCAAGGCCCGCGTCATCGGCGGCAACGTTCAGAGCACCTATCTGGACTCATACGTCTCGACCGACATCTCGGGCAACAGGATCCGTCGATGGGTCGACGCTTGGCACCGTCCGGTTCAGCTAGGTCACCTCACTGAGTGGGAGTTTGACGAGGACGGATACTGCGACTTCCTTGAGCGCTGTCTCAAGATTGTCACTCCGGGTAAGATCTCTGACCTCCAGATCAGGATCGCTACCAAGTCGCTCATCAAGCAGATCGAGGGACTCACTGATCGTGACGACGCCCGGTCAAGGCGGATGCTTGCGGTCTGCCTCTTGCACCTGCCACCCGATCTCGCTCCCAAGAAGGCCAAGAAGGCCAAGAAGTAAACATCTGACAATTAGCCACTGACTTAGGTCAGTATCGAGGAATCGATGGCGATAGCAGTCTACGAAAGAATCAAAAGAAAGGCAGCCGCATTTATGGGCATGCTTCTCTACACATCCGCGACATGCGCGGATGAAGACGGGGTCGCGCTCCTTGCTGGCATCGGCACTCCCACCACATCTGTGTATGGCGGGCAGACGCTCGACACAGATCAGGTCGCGCTGGGCCTTCAAGCCGACGCCACGAATGTAGACGCTTGCCTGCGTCTCACCATCGACGGCGGATCCAGCTGGACTGCCATCAAGCCCGGCTCGCTCGACTGGTACTCCGGCACCATCGTCAACGCCGCAGCAGATGACGCAACCGGGATCCACGCATCCAACGACGACGACACACAGGCCTGGCCAGGCGCAATCACGTCTCCAGTCGTCCCGCGTAACGTGACAGTCACCTTCGGATCTGCCTGGGCAGGCGGCGACGTGACCTTCACCGGCATCGACCAATTTGACGCGGTCATCTCAGAGATCATCGCCGATGCGACCGGTCTTGTCACCGGCACGAAGATCTTCAAGACGGTGACCGGGATCGCTCACGAGCTGCTCGGCCCGGGCGGGCTCAATCACGGCGCTAGCGCTGGCTGGGGCCATAAGCTCGGAGTCACTCAGACTCTGGCCGCTCAACTCGGCGTCCTGGCAGTGGACGGCATCAACGAGGCCGCGACTTGGGACGACACCTACCACGCCTTCATCCCCACCACGATCCCCGACGGCGCCCACGATTATTCGTGGACGATCGCCACATAAAGGAGTTCTCTTATGGCTTATAGCCTCACTCGATTCACTTTTCGTCAAGATGACGTCGCCTCAATAGAGTTCGGCTCCGGCGGCGCTCCCGCTGGCGTCGACCCTGGCAGCATCGGTTGGTCCCGTCCAACCGGCTCTATCATCACCTGCACCGACTCTGGCGCTCAGTATATCCACGATGGGACTGGCACCTGGGATCAGCAGCTCGACGCTAACAGCACCTTCCAGGACGCCGCCGACCTCCAGGACATGGTCACAGAGGCCGTCCTCGCTCCAACCGCAGACGCCGTCGCCGCGATCCACGCCGGCTTCCCCGGCAACAACGCGAGCAACGACTTCCCCGGCGCGTTCACGAATCCCGACGTGCCGCGCAACTTGAGCTTCACTTTCGGCGCCGCTTGGGACGGCGGCAATGTCACGCCCGTTGGTACCGACATCGACGACGCCCCATGCACCGAGGTCATCACGGCCCCCGGCGGTGGCGGCGTAGTCCAGAGTCTCAAGATCTACAAGACCGTCACGTCAGCCACTAAGGGCGCGATCGGTATCGACGCCGCGACATGCAGCATCGATAGCTGGCACATGCTCGGCCTGGTCAATCCGCCTGCTGTCGATGGCGGGATCCTGTCAGTGGCTGGTCTCACTGAGGCCGCGACTTGGAGCGCCGCCCCGCAGGCTAAGGGCTTCACCCCGACGACACTCCCCGACGGCGCCAAGGATTTTGTCGCCGAGTTCCCCAGGGCCGGCGCTACCAGCGTCGTGACCGCAACCCCATAGGATCGTAGATGACCCTCAGAGTCGCCACATATGCACCTACCCGGCCGATTGAGTATCTCCTTGAGGGAGCGGCTGGGCAGACTATTCAGTGTCCGATCCAATACGGCACTGATGGCATAGTGGCGCCTGACTCTGGGGTGATCACCATCACTAAGCCAGACGGCACCGCCTTTGTCTCTGGCGCCGAGGTCGTGGTGTCCTCCTCCATCGCGAGCTACACGCTGACACCTGCGGCGTCGGAGACTCTGGGGGATGGCTGGACTGTCGACTGGACTCTCACCTTTGCTGGCGTGGCCTACCCAACATATCGCTACAAGGCGATCCTCTGTGAGTATGTCCCGCACTGCCCGATCGCGCTGGGTGACCTCTACACTTATGAGCCCGAGCTCCGCCACAGGATCCCGCAGAGTCAAGGCGACCGCGGAGACAACACCGGCTGGCAGCCTCAGATTGACTCGGGCTACTACAGCCTGATCGAGTACCTCATCAGCAATGGCCGCCACGTCTGGGAGATCCGCGGGATGACCGGTACGCGTGAGTGGCTCCGCACTAAGATACTGATGCTGTGTTGTCGAGCGCTGGCGACTAGCGATAATAGCGTCTGGGCTCGCAAGGCCACGGATTATCGCTACGAGCACCGCCTGGCCGTAGCCAATCTCAAGATCCAGTACACCTCCGATCCTGCATCTATACGCAGAGGGGGGTCTCCAGTTATTCGGCTCGCTCCTGTTGGGAGGCCAGTCTTTTGATTTACGACGCCCGATATTATGAGGAGCTGCTCGACGATCTCTATGATGGGATCGAGGGCCTCAATGTCGCTGGTTACCGCTGGGATGACACTGACGGCTGGGAGCGTTCGCGCGGCCCGCTGCTCGATGGCGCTCCCGCTCACCACCTTGAGTTCTGGATCGACCTCGGCGGATCTAAGCTCGACGGATCGCAGATGGTCCACGAGTCGAGTGTCCTCTACTCGGTGAGGTACCAGCAGGAGGAGGATCCCCGCAGTCAGGGGATCGCTCAAGCGTCCATCCGAGACATGATGATGCACCTAATGAGGTGGGGCCGCCAGGATGGCGTCAGGACTCGACCCATCAACTCCCAGATCGCCGCCACCGCAGACTACATGATACTCACCGTTTCTTTCGAGACTCGCATCCCCTGGAGGCCATAATGGCTAGCCGCACATCCGCTCTACTTGTCCTCGCCTTCTCGGCTGTCACAGCCCCGGACGACCCCTATGAGGGACCGGGCAACAACTTGAAGATCGAGAATGACACCAACGGCCGGCGCTGGTCGCAGGGCAACGGCTCTGGCCAGGTAGATAGTGTCCTTCGTCGCGACGGCACACTGGCCGGAGGTGGGTCCGATAGCTACGATCTGCTCGCCGCTGGTGGCTTGGTTGACGCGCAGAACCAGCCCATCGACGCCGATGAGGCTAAAGTCTTGATCATCAAGTGCGTCACCGGCTCAATCACAGTGAAGAATCCGGCGGCCAACGGGCTCGATTGCTTCACCGCCGCGTCAGAGGGCATCGCCCTGACGGCAGGACAATCCTTCGCTTTCGACCTTGGGGCACTCGGTCTCGACGTCGCGACCAACTCAAAATTCGACATCGCTGAAGTCGGGGCTGTGGGCGCGACCTACATCCTTGGCCTGGCTGTCGCTCAATAGGAGGATCTCATGAGCGTTGTCAACGCTAATTTCACCGACGGTGTCATCACTACCACGGACGACGGCGGCAACAGCGCCACGCTACTCCTGGCGGAGGGAGATTTCTCCCTCACCTATGACGCTCAGGATGGTCGTGAAGGCACCGTCAGCCAGACCAGAGGTAAGGTCAGCGGGGCCCGAAAGGCAGCGCGCCGACTAGGCTCTATCAGCATGTCGGCTAAGCTGGCCGCGCCAAACAGCAACTTCGCGAAGCTGGTCGCTGGTCAGACGGCTGGCTACGTCTCCGTGACGCTGGATCTCGGCGATCTCAATGGCGTCGACTGGGACTTCTCTTTTGATTACGGCGCCGAAGCTCGCGCATACTACGGTGAGGACGCCGTCTTTGGTGAGGTCACTGTCACCGAGAGCGACCCATCCACGGTCGCGTTCACCGCCGAGCTGCTCGGCCCCATCTACTCTGCGGATTCCACCGGGGTAACCACCCTAGTGAGCTCCCGCTAGTCCATGTCTTGAGGAGGACAATATGGAAGATATGAACATCGACGAAATCATGGCGGGCTTTGAGGTCGCCAAGGTGAAGATCGGGAAGCTTGAGGTCGAGCTCATCAAGCCTAGCCCGCTCTTCAGCCTGGCCGTCTCACACACTCAGACCCAGATTGACGGCGCGACCAAGGGGCAGAAACTAGCGTGGGCTGCGGCTTCACTCGCGGCATGTTGGCCGAAGGATAGAGCCTGGCCGATCCAACCAAGGCCTCGCCCCTGGGGAGCCGGCGTAAAAGTTGAGACGTACGGCCACAAGGTCTTCGATGATCTTCTTCTCGGCGGCTGCGACCTCGGCGAGGTCCTCACCGCTGGGACTAGCGCGCACCGTCTCGCTGTCGAGTCGCTGCTCAGCCAGAGTGAGCTACAGGCAGCGCGGGATTTATTGCGAGCCCGTCTGGAAGATATCTCCAGGCGGCCTACAGAATCTGCCGAGACTACGGACAGCCCCCCGATTGGTGGGACGGACTAGATAACGGCACACAGGGCACCCTCCTTGCGGACCTGGAGAGGCGCACGAGGGTGAAATGACCACAGTCAGATCAGGAGCCAGCAAAATCAAGATCGGGGACGCGGCAGTGGTCGCTCACCTGGATCAGATCTCCAGCGGTGCCGCGTCGAGTTTCATCGCTCGCGCTAAAAAAGAGCTAGAGGGCATCAAGACCAGCGCCATGCAGCGCTGGCCAAGAAGGACCGGCAAGAGCGCAAATTCGTTCGTGGTCGGGTCCCACGTCACCCCGAGCGAGATCAAAGTCCAGCTGACCAACACTAGCGGCTATGCTTTTTATGTGCGCTGGAGCGTCCGGAGTAAAGAGGGCATCGACGCCCAGATCGAGCGGGCAGCTGCTCGCGGCCTGACCGGCGCAACGCAAGCCACTCTCCGCGCTCGCGAGCAACGGCGTCTCTGGAGATGGCATGGCAAAGGAGCGCCCACAGATAAGCTCGCCGGTAAATCGGCCTGGATCACTCTGATAAGGCGGCCAGCCAAAACGGCCCTCAAGGCGCTCATCCCAGAGCTGCAGGCCGACCTCATCAAGATCGCCGGGAGATAATCATGGCAGCCAGCGACACAATCAGGCTCACGTACACTGCGGAGATAAAGGATCTCAAGAAGAGGCTCGCGGAGATCCCAGAGGTCACCGCGGCCGAAGCTCGAAAGATGGTCAATGAGCTCAACAAGAGCGTCAAATCCGTTGAGCGCGGCCAGGACAGGATCGCCAAGGCCAGTCAAAAAGCTGGCAAGAGCATCTCGACGAACATGAGCAGCATCAACGCGAGTGTCAACAGGGCGGCCATTGGGTTTGCCGCGCTCGGCACCGCTGCCGTCGCCGCGCTTGGTGTGGCCTCGTTGTCGGTGGGATCTGAATTCGAGTCGCAGATGGCCAAGGTGCAGGCCGTCACCGGCGCGACGTCCGAGGAGATGGCGCGGCTCGAAAAGAAGTCACGCGACATGGGTAAGACGACCCTATTCAGCGCGACCCAATCCGCGCAGGGCATAGAGGAACTCGGCAAGGCTGGCCTAACCACATCAGAGTCTATCACGGCTCTTGACTCTGCCCTGTTTTTTGCTGGTGCGACTGGTCAGGAGATCAACGAGAGCTCAACAGTTCTAGTCTCGACGATGAAGCAATTCGGCCTGGAGGCCTCAGACGCCACTAGGATCACTGACGTCTTCAGCCTTTCGATGAGGACCTCCCTCTTTGACGCCGAGTCACTAAGCGAGGCTATGAAGAAGGCGGGCACCACCGGCTCTGGCTTCGGCATGACGCTGGAAGAGACGACGGCCGCCCTGGCTGCGTTTGCCGATCTTGGCTTGGCTGGTTCCGTCATTGGTACCAATTTCAATTCGATGATGATCGCCGCGGCCAAGGGTACCCAGCAAAGCGCCGCCGCGCTCAAAAAGTATGGGCTTGTCCAAGACGACATCAACCCAGAGCTGCACACCGCAGGTGAGCTCCTGCAGATCGTCGCAGACCACAGCATCACCGCCGGCGACTCGATCCGGATCTTTGGCACGAAGGCTGGAGCCAACATCGCCAAGATCGGCGAGTCCATCAGATCTGGCAAGACCGACATCGAGGGCTACACGGCGGCGCTGGTAGACTCGGCGGGCACCACGGCTAAGGCGTACGACATCATCTTGGACACGGTCTCAGCCAGGATGCAGATCGTGGGGTCGTCCGCTCAAGACCTGCTCATCACCATATTTGATTCTTACGCCGCACCGCTCACCGAGGTCCTTGATGAGATCCCTGCGTTCATCGGGCAGGTCACTACCGCTTTCGAGGCCAGCTCCGATGAGATAGAGGCGCTGACCGGTGAGGCGCTAGGCAACCTCAGCGACTGGCTCAAGAACGAGGGGCCACAGTTTGCCGAGTTTGCCGCTGACACGGCCGTCGCGATTGCCGAGGTCTCGGTAGAACTCTCTAAGGTCCTGCCCTACCTCAAGGATATCTCGATCCTAGTGGGGACAGCGTTTGCGGCGGCCAAGGTCTACCAGATGGCTAAGGCTGTGAAGGCGGCCACGCTGGCTATCAGAGCGTTCGGGGTCTCTGGGGTAGCCGCTATGGGTCCCGTGGGCATTGCAATCGCCGGCACGGCTGCTGCGGCTGCTACTTTGATGATTATTTTTGATGGAATGGAAAAAAAGATCATAGCCCAAGAGCGCAGGGCCATGAGCTCGGGACAGGAGCGACTGAATCTGATCGATGCCGAGATGGCAGCGCTAGATAAAAGAGAAAAGCAGATCGAGATGTCGCTAATCCTCAATGGGCGCCTCCGCGAAAATGACGCTAAACAAAAAAAGGCACTAGTCGAGTGGGAGTGGGCCGCACAGGCCGCGACGGCAGTGTTCGGCGAGAAAAACGCAAAGAACGCCAAAGACCTCCAAATGAAGGAAATGGCTGGAATTATCCGCAAGCAGCAGCTTCTCGGATATGAGCGACAGAACGAAGTAGAATCGATGGAGGCGCGAGCAGCCCACACTGCGGAGCTGAAGGAGCAGCAGAAAGCCGCCGAAAAACTAGCCAAGGAGCTGGGTAAGCCTATCGTGATCCCGACTTTCTCCGGCGACGGGCCCGAAGGGCCAGAAGGGCCAGAGGACAATACCGAGCAGATCAAAGCCCAAGAGCAGCTCGCCGCCATGGCCCAGCGCGCCTCGGATGCCACGCTCACCGCTAGCCAGCTTATTCAGATCGAGCGGGAGCGCGAGATCGACCAGCTGATGGAGCTGGGCAAGGTCAGCGGAGACATGGCTCTGGCAGAGGTGGCCGCCGCTGATGTCAGGGCAGAGGCAGAGGTTAGACTCGCAGATCTCCGGACGGAGCTGGCTAAGAGGCAGGACGCAGAGCGACAGGCAGCGCTTGACGCCAGCATGGCCGCAGACGCTGAGCTCTACGACGCTAAGGTATCACTGGCCCAGAGCTCGCTAGGGACGATCGAGTCTCTTGCTCGTCGCGCGTCGCAGGCCGAGGGTGAGCACGCGATGCTCTCCTTCGTGATCGCGCAGGCCTCAGCCGTGAGTCAGATCGCGATCAACACCATAGTCGCGGCCTCTCGCTCACTTGCCGAGCTCGGTCCAATAGCTGGTCCGATTGCCGCAGTTGGCATGGGGATAGCAGGTGCTGGACAGGCGGCTGCGGTGCTGTCAGAGAGCCCTCCATCATTCTACACGGGTGGCTTCACATCTGCTGCACAGTCGCCGGACGCCATACCGGCGACCCTGCATCCCGACGAGGCGGTCCTCAACAAGACCGGCCGAAAGGAGATGGGAGACGACGCCATCAGGCGTGCTAACCGTGGACAGTCTGACTCTACGCCCTCCATGACCTTTCGGGTCGACGGCCGAGAGTTTGGCTCGATCTCGGCTCGGCAAGCTCGGCAAGGTGGTAGACTGTCAGAGGAGCTAACACGTAGGTCAGGCCGGCTAGGCAGGAGAGCGAGATAATGGGCATAGATAAATCAGGTGACAGTCTTCGAGGGATCCTAGTCCCTGACTCTAGGCGCGAGTTCTGGGCTGGGCAATCCGGCGAATTTTCCGCCGGAGCCAAGATCTCCAAGCTCAACTCAATGAGCCCGATAGCCGGGATCCCGCTGCCGAGCCAGAGCGGAGCTATGGGCCTCAGGGCGAGCGGTCCGCAGACCAATATCCTCTACACGCTCACCAATAAGGGAGGTCTCCCTGGCACAGACGAGTGTGGGATGCTCTGGAGCGACACCGACGGATCTGGTTACCGTGGTTGCGATCTGCCTAACGTCTCTACGGCCTTCGAGCCCTTGCCTCAAGCCGGCAAGGTGCTTAGGACGCCCCATATCAAGGCCCTGCCAAACGGTAAGCTCATCAAGACCTACTGGAGTGACGGCGTAGGTGTAGAGGTACGAGTCAGGGATCCCGACACAACTACCTGGGGCGCTGCTGTACTAGTGCACGCTGAGACCGCCACGAATCCACGGCCCTGCCTCCAGATCATGCCAGGTGGGAGGGTCCACCTCTACGCCTTTGAAGCGCTGGACGCGACCACGCTCCAGATCATCCTTTATTACTCGGACGACGACGGGGCCACTTGGGGAAATGTGGGGTACGTGCTGGCCGACTCGATAGATCTCGCCACCTACACCAATTATTACCGCATCAGGACTGGCTACATCAACGGTCAGATGATCATGATGCTGCACCTTAAGTTGCCAGCGACGCCAGCAGCCCGAGACGACGTCCTCTCTCAGTGGGCTAGCTCGGACGGTGGGCACTACTTCTCCGAGGTGTACACTCAGAGCGGCGTCGATGAGGACAACGCAGCCGCTAGCCCAGAGATAGTCATAGACCAGGGCGTCATCCTGGTGGGCTATATCAGAGCCACTGATAACGGTCATGGCACCGACCAGATCCACGCAGAGTGGAGGCGACTCGGCACGGCGTGGTACCGCTACGACTACGCTCCGGTGCTCGGCACCACCTACGCCACCGCCGCGGCTAGGGAGTGGGGCGTACTCACCGCCGCAAAGATAGACGCCTCATTTTTTGCTTTCTGGGCCGACGATGATGGGAGCCTATATTGCACGGGCAAGGACTACACCACGGGCGCAGCGTCAATTATGCGCTCCATCGATCACGGAGCCACATGGATAGGCACAGGGACGACAGCACGCTTCACTTCATTAGGTCAGTGCTGGTGGGATCACAACTCGACCGCTGATATACCGCTCCACTTCGCGGCCGTTGCTTGGCGGGGCAAGTCCGTAATAGTCACCGGCTGGAAGCGAGCAGGAGCCCAAGAGGACGCGATAGGTGTCGTCTACTTGGGCGGCTGGCAAACAACGACAATGGCAAACAGGACCTCTATCCTGCGGCCTACGCACAGGAGAGGCTGGGAGCGTCCTGGCTACTCTACATCTATGCCAGACGGCACCGGCGTTTGGGCCAAGGCTGGAGCTGGTCTAGCGGTTATAAGTGCAGACATCTATCTTGTCTTGACGCCAACGGCCGTTCAGACTGTCACCTACAGCACGTCACCTGTCGCCACTCTCGGCCAGGGCCTCAATGCAGAGTGGGCTCTGCAGCGGGCAGCAGGCGTTGGCTCGTCCCCACGGATGCAGTTGGAGCTCACCGAGGCAGGGCTACCGCAGAAGGGGTATGGCATCTATGTCAAGCTCACGGACACGCACGCCCAGCTCTGGGACATGCATGTGTTCCCTGCTATGATCAGTGAGGTGCTACTCCCTGACACCTCCACCGGTTTTTATCGGATCAGGATGGCCCTTCGGTCTGACAACGGGAGCGCTCAGATAGCACCGCATGACACCACGGCAGACACTGTCTGGACTACCATCGGCAGATCCACCGCACTCACTGACAGTGGGACCCACAGCGGTAATCTAATCGAGTGGGGCATGGACGGAGGCGGGACGAGCGCCTGGATCGAGTGGCATTACTCGGCCGGCTCCTACTCATCAGCGGCTACTTGGACGGCCGGTCAAGCCACGCGCTCTCGCTATCCTCGGCCCGTGCTGGGATCTCCTGTCTGGTTTGGCCTGGGTGTCTCCTTGTCGGCTGACACAGGCCCTACCGTAGTAGGGGACGAGTGGGTGACGACTCCGACAGCAGAGTATCCGGTGAGCAATTTGGACCCAACGGTCGAGCCAAGCCCGAGACACCCCTGGAGGTCAAGGCTCTATAACGATATGACCTCGTTGGCCATTGATGAGATCAGGCTCGCCTGGACGCTCGGCGACGTAGATGAGTACGGGATGAGCAGCCTATGGGGCATGTGGATAGACGGCGCTAACTGCGCAGGACTCGGCATCTACCTCTACTATGGAGGGGCATGGCATCATGTCAAGACTACCGGGTACGACACCTTCTCCGGGGTTAAGGCTGGTAGCACCCTGAGAGTGAATATCGGCGGGGCCGAGTCAGGAGGTAATAAGTGGCGTAGAGGTGAACTCGATGGGGCTGGCGTTGAGTCGGTCACAATGATTGTCAACGCCTCAGACTGGGTCGGCAAGATAAAAACCAATCGCCCGGGCTCTACTTTTATTGACATCCCAAACAAGTCGATGAGATTCGCGGCCACGATAGAAGGCAACAGTGTGCTCTTAGTGGCCGCTCCGATTGTGAGGCTCTGGCCGAAGAGGCATCTGATCCTCATTAATCTGGACGACTACGACAAGGAGATCCAGGGCGTTCAGATCAGGATCACCAAGCAGCCGAGGGTGAGGCCGCGGTCACCGGGCAACCCCTATGATGGATATTTCGAGATCGGGAAGGTGGTCTTTGGGCCCATCTGGGCCTGGGGGCGTGACTACTCTTGGGGTCGCTCCATTGGATACGAGGTCTCGCAAGACATAGTCACCGCAGAGGACGGCACTAGAATAGTCCGCGCTCTCGCTCCTATGCGGCGGATAGTCGAGATGAGCTGGGCCGACGGGGTAGATGAGTGCTCACACCTGTCCGAGGATCTACCCGACTACGTGTCGTTCAAGGATGCTGGCTCAGCTGTCTCGTTCCTCAACGACACTCCTCTAGATATCGCCGACGAGGTGAGGCAGCTGCAGGGTGCTTATACGCCCGTCGTCTACGTGCCCATTATCCCGAGGGACAGCACCGGAGACTATGACCAGTGGGGGCAAGGTGGTGTCTATGGCCGCATTACCGAGAGCGTGAGCGTTGACACAGTGCTAGGTCAAGAGGGTGTCGACGAGCTAATGAGACTCTCTAAGCTCGTGATTGAGGAGGAGATCTAATGCCAGCCCCAGCAGGACTAACGTCACCACCTGTCTGCCTTATGACCCTCACCTTCGCCGGCAAGATCTGGCGCGTTGCTAGTGAGCCAGTGAGCGTCACCGACAGAGAGGGGATCGCGCACCTCTACCGAGGAGGCCTGCCTACCATGGACCTCCGAGATGAGATCTCATGGCTCGCTGACGGGGAGCCTCCCGAGACAGACGTAGAGTGGATCCTACCCGCTGACGTGGCCTTGCTGATCTCGCAGGGTCATGTGCTCGATGGGGCTGATGTGGAGGTCTCACTCTGGCGACGGGGCGATCCCTACGAGCAGCGTCTAGTGATGATATCTGGCCAGGCCGCCGATCCTGTCTACGGTACGCTCGGGACTTCCACGACGTTCAGACTTAGCTCTAGCGCCAGTATTGCGACGATGAGCAACGAGCACCCCGACCCAGCGTGGATCGTCAGCGACGCAACTCTGGACTACACGAACTCGGTAGACGAGGGCAACTATTACCCCACTGTCTTTGGTCGGCCTGGGGTATTTTATCGAACAGGGACCAAGACGCGAGGCAGGGCCACGCCGGTAATCCTGATCAACATCAACGATCTTAACGACGTTGAGCCCAACGACTGGTCTGTCGACCCCGCCACCGGGAGCTATTACCTGATCGCCAATGGCGCCGAGAATATAAGAGCAAAGCGGGTCAGGATCCACGACGTCACAGATGGGATCTCTGACTTCGTGCAAGTGTATCGAGCGCAGGATCTTGTCGGCAATAAGATATGGATAGGCCGGTCGACACCCACGCCCGGTATACCTGCCGTCGCCGGCCACGTCTACTACGCCAGTTGGGACGACGAGGACGATGAGGTGGGGGGCGCCATCCTTGCACGCGACAAGAGCGGCGAGGTGATGGAGGGCGGCGGCGAGCTCCTGCACTGGGCGCTCGGGCTGACGGACCTACCTATCCAGTGGGATCTCACTGGAGCGTCACGCCGAGCTCTGGACCAGTACCACCTCGCCGGGTATTGGGATGAGGCCTGTCAGGCCTACGAGTGGATCCGGGATAACTTGCTCCCGATCCTGCCGGTCTCGCTCAAGTGGTCGGCTCAAGGTCTCTATCCTGTGGTCTGGCGACACTGGGCCACAGAGGCAGACGCCGTCGCACACCTTGAGGATGGGCGTAACTGCTCGGTCTATGACGACGTGGTGACCAAGGGCAGGGAGGACGTGGTCAATAAGGTCTCGCTATCTTACGCCCTGGATCCTCATGAGTCGGGGCGGTACCGTGAGATCGCTGTGTGGGGATCTGATCAGGTGACAGAGTTCTTCGTAGCCCCCCCAATCTTGGGCCCCATCGAGATGCCCCACGGACTCTATGAGGTAGAGAGCACATCAGAGGCGACGAGGGTGTCAGCCAGGACATACGGTACTCACACGCTGGAGCTTACTAGCGACGTCATCTGGGATCGCGCCACAGCCGAGCTTGTCGTCGCATGGATCGTGGCGGCCAGGGCCAAGCCTTACCAGATCTACTCACTGAGCGGGGAATGGAAGATCGGGGGCATCAACGCCGGCGACGTGATCATTATCACCTCTGCCAAGCATCATCTCGACCGACGGGTGGCCCATGTCAGGTCGGTTACATGGCGAGGCATCAATGCCGTTAAGATATATGTTATGATATTCTCGTAACACAAGCACATAGTCCTGGTGCCGATCACATGAGATCCATAGTAGCCATAGTCATCCATCACTCTGTGAGCTCCACCTGCACTGATAGAGAGGAGATCACGCGCTGGCATAAGCACCGCGGCTTTCGCACGATCGGCTATCACTACCTAGTGCGCCTCGACCACGGCCAGGCCATCATCGAGAGAGGACGCGCCGAAGACGAGAGGGGGGCGCACCTTGTCCCGCAGTACGGCGCGGAGATCTCCAACAGCAACTCGCTGGGGATCTGTATCGCTGGCAATCACGAGATCAACGATCCCGACGGTCGACTCTGGACGCAGGCTCTCGAGCTCGCCGCGGAGCTCTGCCACCACCACCTACTCACCGAAGATCAGGTCTACGGGCACAACGAGTTGAGATCGACGCTCTGTCCAGGCACCAAGATGGACATGGAGCTGTTCCGCGGGGAGCTTCACGATCTCCTCGATGCTCCGATGGACCTGCGAGAGCGCGGCACAACTACCTCACCTCTGGCCAGGCCATGAGCGACGACGAGGTCACAGTGCGAGAGTTTGTTGAGCTCGCTGGCTCTATAGACCTGCTCACCGTCAAGATGGACGTCTTCATTCTGACCAACAAGGCCGAGCACGACGCCATCACAGCGGCGATGGAGCGAGGAGCTCAAGACGCGCTCAAAATCAAGCTCGCCCTGCTAGGGAGTGGGACGAGCATTGTGCTGGTCATCGTGACTGGCGTTCTTGCGCTCTTATAAAAAAGGCCCCGCTGGAGATGAAGCAGCAGGGCCAGGAGTCACAAGGGGTGTCCAGCTAACTATGGCAGGTCAGCGCGCCCGAGTCAAGAGCGTGGTAAGATGCCCCTACCCCTCACACCTCTCATGCTGATGTGCCCCTTGAGGGGATTTTTATCTAGCAGCCTTGGCGTCGCGGACCTCAAGGCGGTGCTTGATGGCATCACCGATGCCAGTGTCCGCGATCCGCTGCAAGCGCAGACGGAACGGGGAGACCTTGCGCTTGCCACCGCGGGCTTTGCGGCTAATCTGGACTGCGATCTCGGCGACACCCTTAGTGATGCGATCTCGGGCGCTCTCTGACAGCTCCCTCCAGCCGGGGAGCCAGTCGCAGTGGTCGTCGATGATGACGGCGATTGCTCGGGTGGCGATCTCGAACTTCTCGGCGCCGGGTAGATGTGAGTGGTCGAGCTCCTCAACAAGGTCCGTGATCTCCTCCACGATCTGCGGGATGTGCTCGATGGCGTCCATGAGGCCAAAGCTTGTGAGCATGGCGCCGATTGAAGCGAGCTTAATTAGGTTCATTCTTTCTCCTTGCCCAGGCCACGATTAGGCCTGGGCTTGTGTTTAGGCGCTCAGCGTACAGCACGCTCAGCGTCCTTGTCTCATCAGTATTAAATTGGTCAAAAAGCTCTCCGAGGAGCACGTCGTCAGGGACTAGATCGAGAGCCGCGGCAACCTGCTCTACTGTCAGTCCACACCTCGCACGTATCCGAGTCCACCTTCCATCTGGCCGGGCCTGTCTTGGCGGTGCTGGGACGAAGACGCCCCTGACTACATGAGGCGGCAGGGTGATCGGGCCACAGGGCACCGAGCATGGGCAGTTGAGGGCGCAGCTCTTGGCGCTGACACCTTGAGGCCTAGTCATCTGGTACCCCGCGCCCTGAGGTTGAGCCACGCCCTCACACTGGCTAGGTTGATGCCCCACTCCTTGGCGAGCCCTGGGACGGTCCAGGGCTCCTTGATACGCTCTAGACGCGCCCGGGTTAGCGCGGTGCTCTTGGCTGTGGCTCGATTGACCTTGGCCGGCATGACCACGCCCTCATTGACGAGCAGCTCCTCGTTGTCGATGCACCAATAACGAGAGGCGGAGGCGCCCTGCATGCCCCACCGCTTGGAGAGCTGACTGTAAGTGTAGCCACCGGCGCGGAGGTCCTTTATTCGGGGCGCCATGTCTATATTATTGTGACGCCTCGGGCCTATCCGTCTTGGTGCTGGCGCGTCGGGATCTGTGCCGGGATCGCGCCAGTCCCACTTGTGGGCGTTCACGTTCGCTCCGCCCAACTCCTGATCTCCTCTGGGAGAGTCAGGACCTGTAGCGAGATGTAGGTTACGCTGTACACCTGAGCGAGGAGCACTAGGTATACCCCTGACGGGCCCTTAGTCCTGCCGTCCTCCAGCTTGGCGAGGACATCCGCGCTAGGTGCAAGGTCCTCATCAAGGCCCATATCAACCGCTACCATCTGGCAGCGGTTGCTGATCTCCCTGCGTGACACTGGCCGCTCCGCTCGGAATCCTGCGCGTAACTCTGTAAGCTTCTCTGATAACATCTTACCTCCACATTCAGACTACCTGTTCTTATCCTCGCCGTCAAATTATTATAGCCTATCGGGATAATAAAACTTGCCTATCGGGATAATAAAACTTG
>Ga0307992_1000692_pt1 | contig 20777 bp, 18 predicted proteins | sample EllFjometagen133_FD_203162 | JGI IMG/M metagenome (GOLD analysis project Ga0307992, IMG submission 203162) | Marine microbial communities from Ellis Fjord, Antarctic Ocean - #133 | ecosystem: Environmental > Aquatic > Marine > Unclassified | place: Southern Ocean | collected 2014-10-08
CTATAGCGACGAGGAAAAAGCAATAGATGCCATCCTTATATCACATTCCCATCTCGATCACTACGGCTTGCTCAGATATGTTCATCCGGACATTCCAATTTATATGAGTAAGGGCGCTAAGATATTGGTTGAAATATCCAATATTTTTATTCCTCATAAAATAGGGGAACTTAATATAAGCGCTATTGATAAAATTAAAAGTTTTGTTGTAGGGGAGTTTAAAATTGAATCATATTTGGTAGATCATTCAGCTTTTGATGCCCGTGCTTTCTTGATTGAAGCTGAAGGTAAAAAAGTATTTTATTCTGGTGATTTTAGAGGTCATGGAAGAAAAAATATTTTATTCGACAGAATGATTTCAAAACCGCCCAAGGACATAGATTGCTTACTTATGGAAGGTTCCATGCTTGGACGTAGCAATCAAATTCATAAAGATGAAAATGCTGTTCAAAAACAAATTGAAGGTATTTTAAAAGATTCTTATAATATAACTTTTCTTTTTGCATCATCCCAAAATATAGATAGACTTGTTTCAGCTTATAAAGCTTGTCTTAAAACAGGTCATATCTTTGTTATAGATATTTATACAGCTTACATCTTAGACAAGCTTAGAACGGTATCCAAAAATATACCTCAATTCAATTGGCGTAACGTAAGGGTAAAATTTATGAAAAGTCATGCTACTACATTGGCTGAGAAAGTATCTGATAAGTTACTATACTTTTATAATACAAAAAAAATTGATATGTTTGAAATAAATAGAAATAAAGATAAAATACTTATGTTAGCTAGAGATAATTCAGTATTTCCTTTGTTTGTTAAAAGTATAAAAAATATTACAGGGTCTAAGATAATCTATTCAATGTGGGAAGGGTATTTGAATGATAGATTTAAACAATATTGTGCCGACAAAGAAATAGAAATCGAACAAATTCATACAAGTGGCCATGCTACAATAGAAGATCTAAAAACCTTTGCTAAAGCCTTAAATCCCAAAGTTCTAATTCCAATCCATACTTTCGAAGCATCTAAATATCCTGAGTTATTTAATAACGTTAAAATCTTAAAGGATAAGGAAGAATACGTACTCTAGTTTCATAACAAAAAAAAGGATCAATTCTATGAAACACAGCATCACTAAAAACTCACTCCTAACACTCCTCATTTCTTCCTTAATTCTCCTTTTCCCACTAAATGCTTCTGCCGAAGTACTTTTCGGGGGAGATTATCAGAAAGCCCTTCATGAACACCTAACCCAGGCTGAAAAGTCAATTACCATTGCCATGTATTTTATTATTTTAGAGCCTAAGGGAGAAGGACCTATTAACGAGCTGGTTGATGATCTTGTAGATGCTAAAAACCGCGGAGTTTCAGTTAAGGTACTTCTGGAAAGCTCAAAGCTTAAGGCGAGCCGTCTTGCCTATCAGAAACTAAAAGAAAACAATATTGTGGTATATTTTGACACTCCAAAACAGCTTTTGCATATAAAGGGTGTTGCTATTGACGATAAATATTTATTTGTAGGCAGCGCTAACTGGTCAAAAGCAGCAATAGAGGATAACTACGAAGCTACTTGTTTTGAAGATTCTGAACAAAATGCCATTGCCTTCAGGCAATATGTTGATAATATCCCTTTTCAAGATAAAGATGCATTTTTGCCTTTAACTGACGGTGTATTTATTTCTCAGGATTTTCTTCTTTCATCTAAATCAGGCCGCAGGCTTCTCAAAAGCCAAGCTACAAAACAGCTTGATCTTTACTTGTTATTACTCAAAATGCAGCAAAAAGAGAAAAAAGACACCATTACTGTTAATTATGATTCTTTAGCTAAAGATATGGGTTATACTGCCCCGAAGGATTTAGGCAAGTATCGTGATGAACATCATTATTTTTATGAAAGAATACATCGCTTGCTTATACGCCTTAAGAAATACGGACTTATTAAATATAAAAAAGGTGTAATTACTTTAAAAGCCAAAAAAGGTAAAACATCTATTATAATGCCGTTTGAGTATTGGCAATATGGATATCCTGATTATCTTTCGATGCGGGCAAAATATATGTATTTGATTTGCTTATATGAAGCTGCTCGCTCTACGCGTTATCCTTTTTGGTTTCGTAGCCAAAAAGATATGGCAAAACTCTACGGCATAAGCGATACAACCATTTCCTTAGGCTTGTTAGAGTTAGAGGAGAAGGGCATAATTGAAATTACCAGAGATAGACCAACCCCGCCTGATTTCTCTGATAGAAAAGCTAACATATACAAAGTTTTACCACTTCCACAATTATAAGAATTAAGATTATAATCAGAGAAATGATTATGCTTGAGGTTAATTTCCAAGCATAAAAATCATGATATTCCCACATTTATATCACCTCACTATTTATATGATACTTATAGTCATCATGCCTGTCAAGAGGAATGATACTTATATTCTCGTAGACAATAAGTAGCACGGGTGCTATAACAACTGTATTATGAAAGGTAAGAAGATACTTAAAATATTAGGAGATAATGTAAAATCGACTCGGCTTAAGAGAGGACTTTCTCAAGATAACCTTGCCGAAAAGGCAGAACTTCATCGGACGTATATCGGAGGAATTGAACGAGGTGAACGAAATGTTAGTATTCTCAATATTGAACGGATTGCAAAAGCGTTGAATGTTAAAATAGATGATTTAGTTGGGTAATTAAGGAGTAACGTGAGAAAATTAATCTGCCTGTTAGTCTTAGTAATATTGGTTAGTGGATGTGCAACTCTCTTTAAAAATAAAATGACAGAAGTTTCTTTTACTTCTGAACCAAGTAATGCTAGAGTTTATATTGATGGTTTACCTGTAGGAAGGACCCCTGTTAAAACTACGGTTTCCTCTGTAAATCCAATGAGAGTATCTTTTAAAAAGGATGGCTATGAAGAAAGGGGTCGTATAGTCGGCACACGTGTTTCAAAAAAATGGGCCGTTGGTAGTCTTTTACCGATTGGATGGCTAGGAGTAATTATTGATGCATGTACAGGTAATTGGAATGTGCTTATTGAGGAAGAAATCCACGAAGTTTTAGACCCTGTTCAATAAAACTTGACCTTTTTTCAGTCGAGAGGTAGTATATTTTTTATGAGTTATATACCCAACACAAGGAGGTGTTGTATGAGTAAAAGAATCATTGTTTCCTTATCTCTTTTTTGTTTCGTTATCTCAGTAATTGGTTGCGCTACTATCGTGAGCGGTAGGTCACAGCAACTACCAATAATTTCTTATCCTTCAGGTGCTACTGCTATAATTGGTAATATGCGACAAGAGACTCCAGCAACTTTCGTTTTAGACAGAAGGCAGGGTATTTATCAGGTTACTGTTGAGAAAGATGGTTATGAACCTGTAACAGTAGTGTTGAGAAAAGGAATAAATGGATGGGTATTCGGAAATATTATTTTTGGTGGAATAATTGGATTGATTATTGATATATCTTCAGGATCTGCAAGCAAGTTCACACCAACGGAAGTTGAAGTTAATATGATTAAAGAGCGATTAGGTACACGTTTAAAGAATAGAGATGTATTAATCGTTAAATTAAATGAAGAAGTAAAATAATATAATTGACCCGTTCAAGATTTAATATTTCTTGGACGGGTTTTTTTGTGAAAAAGGGAACGGTTCTATTTTAAAATCATTGAGATCAGATCTCAACCATTTAGAAAGTAAATAATGAAACTCACCTATAAAATCATAAAAAATAACCGGCTTGCAATTAAAAAGGATGGGATGATTCTCTATCCTAAGGGGAATTTTATTGTTGATAGCAATAATCAGCTGGTATATGAAGTAAAGGAATCATCAGGTTGGTGGCAAGGACATGGTATGTCTAGGCGTATTGCCCTAAAGGGTGAGTGGGGGATAGATGTAAACCATGATCTTATTTTTACTCTGAATGAGACTCAAAACCAAGCCGGAGGAGAAAGGCTTCTTCTAAAATCTAAAATTATTGGCGCAAAAGCTAATTATTTAGTATTTTCCTTAGGTACACAGGGGAAGGCTGGAACTCATAGGCTTAGGCTCTTGCAATTAAATGGTAAGTGGCAGGCTGATAAGTATAATAGATTGCAGTTTCTGATAAAGAAGATTAAAACATCTAATACTCTTACCTTTCAAGGATCCTGGCAAGTTAGGAAAAATATTCTTATATATACATATAAAAAGGCTTCACTTATAACTAAGACCAAACGTACTCATACTCTACGTTTTAAAGGCTATTGGCAGATAAATAAACCAAATAGGCTTACATATATTCTTGATACTAAGGGAGATTCTTCATTTGTATTCAAGGCCTTTCTTGAAACCCCTAGTCTTATTGGAAAAAAGGGAGCTATTAAATACCGAGCAGGAATAGGCCTTAAGGGAAGTAAGCTCTTTAAGACTGAAACTATTACCCTTTATGGGGTCTGGAAGCTCCACAGAAAGACCGGATTATCTTTTGATATCGATTATGGAGAGGGGAGAGTAAAAAAGATTAATTTTGGTGCTTTTGTAAGAATAGATAAAAAAAATAAAATTACTTTTAAATTACGCAGTAAAGAGAAGAAAAACTTAGGATTAAGTGTGGAATTTAGGAAGAGCTTTTTGAAAGATAACGCTGAATGGTTTTTAAAGGTATTAGCAAAGGGTAAGCGACCAAGTTTTGAGTGGGAGATAAGTATTCCTTGGTAATTTATAAACAAAAAAATGGTTGAGATCTGATCTCACCCATTCATCTTATAGATTTGACTACTATTTTATAGCACAGTATAATGGTTATCAAGGAAATGAATATTGGTAAAGTTTATAATAAAATTCACATTTCAGGTATACAAATAAGAAGGCTAAAATGAAAAAAGAAAGAATGAAAGTAATCCATGATAATGATCTTGAGCAAGTCTTAAAAGATTTAGGTATCTATGAAGATATTGTTGCTCAAAGAAAAAAATGTAAGTTTTGTGAGCATATTATCGATCTTGACAATCTACAGGGATTATTTCCAGAATCGGGAGATATAAAATTTTGCTGTGATACCCCCGAGTGTCTTGAAAAGGCGTATGTTTTTCTAAACAAGGATGAAGATGATGCCTGAAAATGTAGAAAAATTAGTAACAGTTATTTTTTCCTTTTTTGGTGGGGTAGGAGTAATAGGTTTATTAATCTTTTTATTTCCAGAAAAGGTTCAGATCTGGTCTTCGTATGGCTGGAAGTTTTTAAAAGTTATTTTTAAAGGAGCGGAAAAAAAATATATTGCATGCGATATCCAAGGACATATAAATGATTATAACAATATTATTAATAAAAAAGTCAGAGCTTATGAGCCGGTAGGAGTGCAGATAAAATGGATCGAGAAAGCGAATGTAGAAAGTTTTTTTAAGGACGGTGTTTTGCTTATAAGGATGCGTAAGAGCGATGACCAATCCAAGAACTTTGTTGCAGCTACTATGGTTTTTCTTTCTCAGGTAATGCTTAGAAAAGGAAAACGATATATTTCATCTACACAAAAACGTTCTATTGATTTATTTGTAGCAAAGCGACTCTTTGAAGAAGAAAAGCCAGAAGTTCTTGAATATTTTGTTGAAAACTTTTTAGTTCCAAATACAAACAGCAGCAAGCAAGTGGCTGATTATTTTGATAAATATAGCGTTATAGACAAAGCCGGTTTATTTTTTCCTATTTTAATCCAAGAATTGACATTTTTAGGTAGTAAGGTATTTGGTCAAAGAAAAGATAGCCTTATCATATCTGAAGTCAAAGGGCTGATTGATTTTTTGAAGAATTATTCAGAAAGAGAGCTGGGGGCTAAAATACCTAATTGTTTTAATGGTCGATATTGTCATTTTGGAGTTGTGATTATTGCTAGGGCAGTTAATGTTGATAGTGGGAAGATTGCACTTTTCGTAAAATACTTGTCCAAAATAATAAATGTAGGTATCGAAAATATATATATGATAGGGCCAGACGAAGAAAGAGCTGTAAAACTTATAGAGAATGTTTGTCGGTGGGTTGAAAAAGAGAGAGGATTCCAACAGTATCAAAGCATTAAGTATTCACCTCATATAAAGTTTAATGGAAAAAGAGTTAAAGTTGATAATCTTATGATTTTAGTGCGAAAAAAAAATACTCGATATCATTATGATTCAGAATCTAATTGAATTGAGATATGAGTTAGTTTAATAGATCGAAAGTAAGTTTTAGCTAGTATTTTTAGAAAAGTATTTTAAAAAGAACTTGCCCTGATAAGATTGTTGGGATTATATAACCAGTTGCGAAAGTCGTCCAATACGGGAATATTTATGTCTTGATTTCTTACGATTTTATGCTAAATAGGAAACAAAGAGGATTTGCAATAATACTGTAATAAAGTCAGTCTGGTAAGGTCTGCAATAACAGAAAATACGAAGTTCGTATATTAGTTGTTAGATGCAAATAAAATAAGGAGGGAAATGTGGTAGATATTAAAACTGCTGTCAAAAATGCGTTAGAATTTATAAGCGTTTTATATTCTGGAAAGTCACCCTCTGGATTAATAAATAAGTAAAATCATTGAGATCAGATCTCAATGATTTCTCTTTTTGAACGAAAAACGAAGTGCTCTGATAATATCTTTGAGGTTAAAAATATATTAAATTTATAAGGCAATTCTCAACATACGCGGAAACTGTTTTCTTGTTTTAAAAAAAGTAATTATGTCAAACGAGATAGACAATAAAGATATAGTAGAGGGGGTAACCAAAGGGTTTTTAGGTGTCATTATTGATAATTTAAGGAAAGTTTTTAGAAAATCACATCTCTGTGTAAAATATCCAAGGAAAACAGTGATTTTTGCATTAAAACCAAAAGAAGCTTGGTGGCACATGGGAGGCATGAAGGGTAATCCTGGAATGCAAATTGTTTGTAGATGTGACGTAACCAATATAACTAAAGATTTAAATATTAAACTAGTAACTGCAATTTTTAAGAAAACAAAGACTTATGGTTTTTCTGTGCTTATTTCAAATTTTAGAGCGATAGAGAACGATATGATACCCCCTGGTTGTATGGCAGAAAGTGATTTTAATTTTTGGGTAAAAAAACCATTTAGAAAAAAAGGTCAAAGTTTTGTATCTGATATAATTATATACGACCAATTTAACAATAAATATATAATTAAAAATATCGAATTTAAATATAGTTAAAATAAGTTTGAAGGTAATTCTCAATATAAAAATTACTTTATTATTTAAAAAGGAGGAGTTATGAGTTTTCATCAAGCAAAATCTTGTTTTAATAACGCCAGCCAATTTCTTCGTGACCAAGAAGGAGAAATCAATCAAGAAAAATTCGCAGAAAGGAGGGAACTATACTCTGGATTAAGTCATTTAGCACAATCTCTTGTAGATGTGGAAAATCAGTTAAATAATATTGCACGAAAATTAGATAGATAAAAATTTCTACTTAGAATATTTTTGGATATCATAAATTTAATAAAAAAAATGGTTGAGATCAGGTCTCAATGATTTACGAGATGAGTTTATATCTTTTGCCAAGAAATGTTGTAAGACGACAATATGAGAGACCCACATCAAAATATATTCTATTATTACCGAGGTCCTTCCAAGAAAACATCTGATTCCCTGTACGACATACAAGTAGAAGATAATACAACAAAAGCCCTTATTAATCTACTCGAATTTGCCAAACGCGTAGATTTTGATCCTCTCCTAAAAAGCTTTCTAAAATTAATAAATGTTTCTCAAAGGCAAATCACCTCTTTTAGGCTACAAAAACATGAAGAAAGAAGCAGACCTGATGGGGTAATAAATTTTGCCGACACTAAAGTATGTATTGAATCTAAGGTTGCTGCTCTTTTAGATTTAAGGCAAATTTCTCGCCATTTAGAATCTTTAAGGTCAAATGATTCTTTGGCAGTGATTACTAATGATGAAAGTGATAAAAGTAATCTGGATAGACTAGATGACCCTAGGATTAAATACATTTCTTGGAAAGACATTCATCGAAGCTTTTTAAATATAGCTAACGGAATAAAAAGTGACAAGAAATTAAGATCTTTTTTTGAAATTCTCAAAGACTTTACTAATTATCTGGAGGTGATTGTTATGACTGAATTCAGTGGTTTTAAAGATGAAGATTTCGACTTTTGGGTACCTCCTTTAGACAGTCATTATATCCCGATTTTAAAAAGTAAACTTGAGTCATTAGCTACTAGTATAAGAAAGGGATTACCTGTAGAGCTAAACAAATATTCACATGTTAGGGTTGGGAATGTGTCTCAAGCTAAACATGATGATAGATCTGCATGGGTTGTAATTAAAAAACCAGATAACGTAAAAGATATGTTAAATCAGTGCAATTTTGGTATAGCGATATCTAAAAGTACACTTAGCATCCAAGCTGTCATACGTAATGGGCGCTCTAGCGAAAAAAGGACAGCAATGGGCACATTTTTTAATAAATTGTCTAGCAATCCAGATAAGTTTTTAAAGATTATTAAGGCAATAAATAAAGAAGGTCAGCTTGTCGTTTCGCGAAGGGTTCCTAAGGCAGGGCCGGTTATTCGAGGAAACGAAATGTGGAAGGGTTTTTTTGAGATTAGACTGCGAGATATAAACAAGGAAGATGATGTCCGCTACTTATGCCAGATTTTAAAGAAAGCAGATGGCAAGTACTCATTTCCAGGAGTGCATGTTAAATATTCCATAGATAAAGGAGATTCTATTCTAGCTAACCCGGAGGAGCTAAGAAGAGAGATAATTACAACTATCATTGATTTTAAGCCAGTTTTAGATTTTCTAGAGGAGTAATTAGAATCATTGAGATCAGATCTCAACCATTCTTCTCTTTATGGAGTTTGGAAGCTTCATAGAAAGACTGGGCTATCGTTTGATATCGATTATGGAGAGGGAAGAATGAAAAAGATTAATTTTGGTGCTTTTGTACGAATAAACAAGTACAATAAAGTTACCTTTAAATTACGCAACAGGAACAAGAAAAACTTAGGATTAAGCGTAGAATTTAGAAGAAGTTTTTTAAAAGATAACGCTGAATGGTTTTTGAAGGTGTTATCAAAGAACAAACGCCCGAGTTTTGAATGGGGAATAACTGTTCCGTGGTGATTTAAGAAAGTAGGGCGTACCCAAGTAGGACGTCTACTTTGCTATTTTTAAATAATTAAGTACTATGTCTCTAGAATCCAATATCAAGAAGAGTTTTACAATAACAATAAGGAGTAAAAATGCCAATACCAAAATACGAAGAGATAATGTTACCCTTGCTTAAATTCGCAAGTGACGGCAAGGAACACTCTAAACAGGAGGCATTAAAAGCAATGCGTGATGTTTTTAAAGTTACGGATGAAGAATTCACTAAACTTTTGCCGAGTGGGCGGCAATCGGTTTTCGACAATCGCGCTGCTTGGGCTAGATCTTACATGAAACAGGCAGGTTTAGTTGAAACAACACGTAGAGGGTATTTTAAAATTACACAACAAGGCCTTGATGCAGTCAAAAAAAATCTTAAGAAAATCGATAAAAATTTTTTAATGATATATTCTGAGTTTGTTGATTTTCAAAAAAGATCAAAATCTCAGAAAACAGAAGTAGAGGAAAGTCCTGTAGAAAAAGAAAGTCAAACGCCGGAGGAAATATTTGAAGATTCTTACCAAGATCTTATCCAGGAATTAGCTCAAGAGGTCTTAGATAATGTTTTGTCGTGCTCACCAGATTTTTTTGAGAAATTGGTGGTAGAGTTACTGGTAAAAATGGGTTACGGTGGCTCACTTAAGGATGCTGGACAAGCAATTGGGAAAACAAGAGATGAAGGAATTGATGGTATTATCAAAGAGGATAAATTAGGGCTCGATGTTATTTATATTCAAGCAAAACGGTGGCAGAATACAGTAGGTCGACCAGAAATCCAAAAGTTTGCAGGTGCCTTGCAAGGCAAGCGTGCAAAAAAAGGCATTTTTATTACAGCATCAAATTTTTCAAAAGATGCTATTAATTTTGCAAATAGTATTGATAGCAAGATTATTCTTTTAGATGGTGATCAACTCGCAGGGCTTATGATTGATTATAGTGTTGGCGTATCAAGCACAGCAAACTATGAATTAAAGAAAATAGATTCTGATTATTTTATGGAAGAATAAGGGTAGAAAAACATGAGATGAGAACACTTCTATTTTTAAGTAATTAAGCGTTGTGTTCCCCATGAAAGGAAGTTAACCTATTTTATTAAGCTTTTTATTACCAGAGGATTATTTAGGATTTTATGATGATTAAAAAAATACCAAAAATTATTCAGAGTCCGTTAAGATACCCTGGAGGCAAGAGTTCTTTTTTGAAATTTTTCCACGAAATAATGGTAAGTAACAGACTTGTTGGAAAATACTATTATGAGCCTTTTGCCGGTGGAGCAGGGGTAGGATTGGGCCTTTTGTCGTTAGGTGTTGCTGCTGAAATATTTTTAAACGATGCGGATTATCATATTTATAGTTTTTGGCAGGCTCTCTTAAAGCATAATCAGCGTTTTATTGATCAAGTAGAATATGTGCCACTAACAATTGACGAATGGAGCAAGCAAAAAGAAGTTTATGATAATTATAAAAAGCATAGCTGTTTCGATGTTGGATTTTCAGCATTCTATCTCAACCGATGTAACCGTTCAGGAATTATAGTCGGAGCCGGGCCTATCGGCGGCAAGCAGCAACGCGGGAAGTGGAAATTAGATGCCCGATTTAATAAGCAAAATTTAATCAAGAGAATTATGAATATTCAAAATTTAAGAAAAAGGATTCATATAAGCAACAACGATGCAATTAGATTTCTAAAAACAAAGTTGCCACAGGGTGACAAAAGAAGAGATGTTTTAGTTTACTTGGATCCGCCATATGTTAGAGTCGGTAGTAAACTATACTTAAACTTTTATGAGGAGAAAGACCATAAGAATTTAGCACAATACTTAATATCCCAAAAATATTTAAAATGGATTGTTACTTATGATGACTCTGAATTGATCAGGCAGCTTTATCTCGATTCCAGAAAATGGATTATCCAACTAAATTATTCTTTACAGTTGAAACAAAAAGGAAAAGAAATATTGATTGTGTCAAAAACAACACAAATACCTGATGATACAAAAAATTTATATAATAAGTGGAATATTAAAGAAGAGATAAGTGTATAGCGAAAAGGAGAAAGTATATGAGTATTTATAACAAGTTGGCCGGAAAAGATATCCTTCCGCAAATGGTGCAATCAGATAAATTCATTGGATGGATTTATGGCATTGATTACGAAGATGCATTCGTGATGACTAATGATATATGGAAAACAAAGGCAGGCGGTGTTCCGCATAACTGCTTTTTATTGGCTACGTCATTAAATCCTAAAAAATATGCAGAGGCAAAGGATCATGAAAAAGAAGTATTATTGCTTAGAGTTGTAGGATCGTCCAAATTGCCGATGGATGATGACTTGGTCCGAACGAAGATAGAAACCTATCAGGAGCAAGACGAAATAAATCCAGGAGAAAAACTAGACGATTTAACACGTAATCAATTGCAGTTTGGTGGTCTAAGCTGTAGGGTTTTAGGGACATTCTATACGGATGAAGACGGGCGGTTATTATTGGGAAGTGATCTTGAGACATACCATTCAGCTGTTCGTTTGCAGGTGTATAAGCCAACAGGAGCTGTGCTTGGCGCTATAGTGAATTATATTTCTCCGATACGCGAAAATGCCGCAAAGGAAGAAGCAGTAAGATTAGGATTAAGGGGTACCTTACCCTCTTTCCCGATCGGAACTATTCGCTACACTTCTACACAACGCCTACAAAAAGCGCATAAACAGGATGATGTTGTTTTTGAAATACAATCAGTTGATTTTCTTGCAAGGAGAACCGCGGTTTTTGGTATGACTCGAACAGGTAAATCCAACATGATTAAGCAGCTTGTTTCTGTTGTGAAGGGAACATCGGGGCAAACAGGTATGAAAATAGGGCAGATAATATATGATTTAAATGGAGAATACGCTAACGCAAATCAACAAGATGAAGGTTCTTCCTTGGCAGATGTTTATCCTGACGATACCGAACGATATCGATTATTAGCAGCTCCGGGTTTTAAGCTGATGCAGAACAATTTTTATCGTCAAATTCCAGAAGGTTTTGCAATTATTAGACAAATCTTAGGAGACAAAGGGACACCATCGGCAGATTTAAAACAATTCCTAAATGTTTCTTTTGAAGAGCCTGAGACAGAAAACAGGAGTGAACATAATAGGTGGCAAGTAAAAAAAGCCATTTATCAAGCAATATTGTATAAGGCAAGTTTTCCTGCGCCAACGGGACACTACGTTTCTTTTCCCGTTAACAATGATGTTTATAATAAAGTGAATGCGGGCAATAATTTTCCTGCAAAAACAAGACAGTTTTTGCGGATGAATCTAGAACAAACTGTAGGCTGGTTTTTAACGGCGAGAGAAAAAAACAAAAATACGCCTTTTAAATCATCTTCTGGTACTGACTGGCTTGATGCGGATGCTCTCGCGCTTTTGAATATGCTAGCTCAAAAGAATAGTAATAATTCATATATCACAGGGCATCGGCATTTGTCACCCCTTAAGGCTTACCATTCTCCTGACAGAGACCAGGATGTTGCGGAAGAAATTTATCAACATTTGCTTTCAGGGAAAATTGTGATTTTGGATCTTTCTGTTGGTGATCCTGTCCATAGGGAGAAGCTAAGTAAGGTTATTGCAAAACATATATTTAAACGGTCTATGGGAATTTTCAATGAAGGGAGCCCTTGCCCGAATATGGTTCTATACATTGAAGAAGCGCATAACTTGATGGGTAAAAAAGATGATTTGACAGACGTTTGGCCTCGAATAGCAAAAGAAGGAGCAAAATGTCGTATAGCAACAGTTTATTCTACACAAGAAGTTTCGTCTATACATCCGAATATTCTTTCTAACACGGAAAACATTTTTGTATCGCATTTAAATAATGAAGGAGAGATCAAGGAATTGTCAAAATTCTATGATTTTGCAGATTTCAGAAAATCTCTTATCAGGGCTCAGGATGTTGGATTTGACAGGGTAAAAACTCTATCAAGTCCTTTCGTCGTTCCTGTCCAAATCCATAAATTTGATCCGGAAAAGGAAAAACAAAAAAATAAAAAGTAAGGTAAATTGGAGATACTGTATTATGCCGTATGAAAATCAATATGGAAGTAAAACCGCGCATATCGATATTGTAAAAAATCCTGATGTGCAAAAATTTCTGAAGCAATGCGCGCCAATAAAGCATCCAACAGATGTTGGGACTCAGGAGCTTTTGAAATACTTTAAAAACGCTCCGGATTATGACAATGAATGTATTGTGCAGCATGTGATTGCTTCCGATGGAAGTAAATATACTTCAAGTATTAATGAACAGTTGCCGAGTATTAAAGCGGCATATTTAAAATTTAGTACGATATTAATAGAAATGTCTGATTTTGATGGCTTGCAAGATTTACAAACAGAATTGATTGACCCTTTCAAAGTAGCCTCATTGCAAAAGAATCGTGATGCGCTTTCATTGGTTTTGCCCTTATCAAATTTAAAATTGCCTGAAGATGAAAGCGTTCGGGATACATTTCGTAAACAAACAGAGCGATTTTTATTATCAGAAGAAACACGTTTTAAGGTTGATAATAATGAAACCAGTCTGTTGCATACTTTGACAGAACTGGCGTTACTTCGTCCTGGTAGTAATGGGAAGGTGAGGGTTCATAAATGTCCTCAACAGAATTGTGATCATGGAGAGATTTTATTGGATCCGACAAAATCTGCCCATAAATGTCCTAGGTGCGAAAAGCCAGTATATTTTAGTGATTGTTTACGCTTATGGGAAGTGATTAATGACTTTCATTCAAATGAAGAAGCTATTTCGAGATTCATGATTTATATGGAACATTTGCTGCCAGTTCATTATTTGCGATTCTTAAGAGATTTTTTTGCTGACAGATTAGAGCAAGTAGGTTTGCTAATTGACGGGCCCTTGGCAATCTTTGGGCAAGCGGCTTGGCTGCATAGTAGCATAATGTCTTTTGTAAAAAAATTAATTGATAAGCAAAAAAACGCCAATAAAAATGGTCCACTAGTAATTGGCCTTCAAAAGACTGGCTATGTTGTGGAATATATGAATTTGTTGCAAAAAAGGGTGAAGTCTAATCAAATATTCTTGATAACAGACGAGTTTCGGTATAAATATCTTGGGGTTGGAAGATCGGGCAATGGATTTGGTTACGAGACATACTATGGCCAAGAGTTTGCTTTTAAAACACCTAGCGGAAAGATGTTTGTGTTTTCATTACCATACCCCCTTGAAAACAAGACATCAGGCTTTGTTAAAGAAAAGGAAAATTTTCAAAATTATCATTCAATTAAAAGAGTTTTGCGGCTAATAACAGAGGTTGAAACAGATTTATTCAAAAATGCGGTTATTCCGATTGCGTTAGCGCACAAATATGCTGCTATTAGTTTAAACCCAGGTGGACGCGTTTTAGATATTTTAGGCAGAGCATCAATTGGATAATGTTTTTTATGGAACATTATTCCGGGACACATAAAAATGGTTGAGGCTTGATCTCAACCATCCATGCATTTTCATCTTGACATAACCTACTGAAGTAGTAGTATTTACCTTTAGCCACAAAGGCGTGGAGTATAGAAAAACAGGTTATAATTATGCAGCAACTCTAATGAGACTGCTATTTATGGAAGGTAATGTACATAAATAGTTTAGTCGAATTATCCCCGAGCGAAGCGAGCGGGATAAGTCATCGGGGTTGTTTTTTATTTTAAGGAGAAACTAAATGGAAAAGCTAAATTTATTTTTTACAAAGATTAAAGAATTGACTTTCTGGCAAAGAATATTTTCTTGGGGCAAGGTTAGAATATTAAGCTATGATGCCTTTAGAGAGTTTAAGTCTCTCGAAGAAAGTTCAATTGCTCAAAAGGTAAATTTTGAGGAATTAAAAAATAATTTTACTCACATTAAGACTAAAAGCGAAGGACTAACCGATAAAATCCAAGAATTAGAAAAGCAAGGAATTAAAAAGGATAGCCAGATCGAAACTTTAACAACAAGGATAAATCAAATGAATCCAGCCATGGCTGACCTTAGTAGCAAGTTGTCAAAGTTTGAAATAACAAAAGAGGAAAGAGCAAGTGATTATGAAAAAAAGATTGTTCAAATAAACCAAATAAAGGACAGCCTAGAAGCAGAAAAATCCAGAACGAATGATGAACGAGTAAAAGAGAAAGAAGAACATTTTCAAAATATGAAAAAACAATGGGTAGAACACGAGACATCAGTTGAGCAGGCAATCAAGGCAATTTGCCAAGAACACGTAGTCAATTACGTTGATGAGGTTCCATTCAAAGGCAATCCTGATAATACAATTGAGATTTGTGGAGAATATATTATTTTTGATGCGAAAAGTCCAGCTAACGATGACTTATCAAATTTCCCAAAGTATATCAAGCTTCAAACAGATAATGTTAAGAAATACGCTAAGCAAGAAAACGTAAAAAAGGGAATTTTTCTTGTTATTCCTTCAAATACGATAGATACGATACCTCAACTTACCTATAATATGGGGGATTACAATGTTTATGTCATTGCTAAAGATTCTCTTGAACCAATTATTTTATCTCTCAAGAAAATTGAAGAATACGAGTTTGCAGAACAGCTTAGTCCTGAAGATAGAGATAACATTTGTCGGATAATTGGAAGGTTTGTGCATACAACTAAAAGAAGAATCCAGGTTGACCAATTTTTTGCAAATCGGTTTTTTGAACTATTTATGAAATGCAACAACGATCTCCCAAAGGATTTCTTAAAACACATGAGTGAATTTGAAAAGTCAGAAAAATTAAACCCCCCAACTGAAAAAAGGGCAAAGCAAATTTTAGTAACGGAATTAAGGGAAAAAAGTGAGTCGATTAATGCCGAAGCACAAATAAGAGAAATTCAAATACCAGAAAATTTTGATGATGTTAAAAAGCTAGAGTAAAATCATTGAGATCAGATCTCAACCATTAAAGTAATAAATTTTAAAACTAAAATAATATGCCTGCAGACAACGGAAATCTACCTCATACCGCAATTACTATTTGGAATGGTTTTAACTATCAAGGTAAAGTAGCCTTATGCCATGTAATAAGTCTTTTGTCTCTCAATCCTGAAGCATGCAAACATTTAACGTTACAATTAGATAGTTGGGAAGACTTTGCAATTTTTAGCGAAGAAACACCTGTGTCCTTGCATCAGGTTAAAGCTCTTAAAAGTCAAAATTTTAGCGCATATAGCACATCTCTTGATCAGTTAAAACAAAAATCTAGCACAGCTGAATGCGATGATGCCTTTTTCCATATGGCTAAGCAAGTGACAAACAAATCTGTTAATGAAATTGAAGAAGAATTTGCTCCAGTAAGACTATATAAATATAAGGATGATAAACGGTATTGCAATCTGCATGAAATTGACGCACGAATACAGCATTTTATCAAAGAATACTATCACAATAACCATGAAGGCGATATGTGGCGCTTAACCGATGAATATTTGACTAAGACGAAAAATTATCTTGAACAGGTGGTAATAAATCAAATCATGTATATACATAATTTGATACACAATAGCGAACAAACAAATCGTGAAGCTGCGTACACACAAAGAATTAACTTCAATAAATTTCTTGAAATATTAAAGTCTGATTTAAGTGCACAAACTTTAGGTGATGAGTATTTTTTATTTACGTTGCAAAGAGATTTAAACGGATACTGTCAGAATTACTGCTTTGAACTAGAAGAGGAAGCAGAGATAAGAAATAAGTTGCGTCGATATATAGGAATTCTAAATAACCTAAGCTCTAAAGAAATGGTTAGATTTGTCAGAAATATAGTGCCTCACAGAGAAGTTAAATTTGAAACTATTAGTGATTATAAAGATTTTACTATTAATAAAGAGGACATGCAAGATGCCTTTTTAAAAATTTTGCATGAATTAAAAGAAGCAGACTTTGAAGATCAAAAGAAGTACTTTTTTTGGCAAAACAACTCTAGCAATAATTACATCCCTACATCCATAAAAGACGGTCAGAGCCATCACAACGGAATTTGCAATAAAATTATAAAGAATGCATTAAAAACAGACCTAGATGTAATGTTTGAAAAAAACAAATTAATTACTACAGACATGGAAGTGTCTTCCATCTTAGATTCTGCAAATAATATTTCTGAAATAAAAACTGATGATGAAAAAGCAAAAAGAATAACTCGCTGGAAAAATGTCTCACTCATAAAATTAGCTAACGCCAAGGTCGAAATAAATGATTGATATCATTAAAAATATTTTTGGTGGAAATGGGTTTAAGGGAGAAAGTCTTGAAGAAGGCATATTGTATCGCTCAGACAACGCTCAAAAAACGGAATATTGGTTAGTAATAAGCTGTGACATTACTAATTTTCTCGAACGGCAAAATGATTTTTTTAATAAATGTAAAAAAATATATTCTGCGCCATCTTTAGATAAGAACATTTCCCTTCTTTTGCTTTGGAAAACAGCAGGTAACCTTAGTATAGACTTTCTAAAGGAAAAAGTTATGGCTATTGAAGAAGACCCTTACTTATTCAAAAAATATGTCCTTTATTATTCTCCTTCAGAGCAAAAGCAATTTCAGGATAATTTAGGTAGCAGAGATGTTAATGATTTTATTTCGAAAAATGTTAGCTCACGCGAAATGTTCGATGTGTATAAAAACAATCCACATGCTCAAACATGGCAATCACTTTTATATAGGATTTCTATAAAACTGCCATTTATTTCAATAGCTGTTGAAGAAAATACAGGGCTACATTCTCTGTTTGAAGTTAATAAAATTCGCATTAAAAAGGCTGGCCTTACTAAGTTTAACGATGTTTTGTTGAAAATAATTGACAATGTTAATTTAGACGACATGGAAGATGAGGGTCCCGAGAATTTGTTTTCTGAGATATTATCTAATCTCCAAGAAAAGTAAAACAAATGGCCATTAAATTAAAAAAAATTGTAATAAAAGACTTTAAGGTCTTCAAACATATAGAAGCAGACTTTACCTCGAAAGATTTAATAGTGTTTGACGGACCAAATGGATTCGGAAAATCTTCATTCTTTGATGCAATTGAACTGTTGCTCACAGGTAGCATTAGACGTTATCAAGATTTAGCAAAAAAAACTGTTGATAACCGAGAAGTCTTTAGTGAAAATCCGTTTATCCGAACTAACGGTACAAATGATTTGGTTATAAAAGCGTCCCTTGATATTGATGGCACCGAAAAAATACTTATGAGAAAAGGTGTACGAGAAAAGTTAGACACGATTACTAATGTTCGAGACTTCAAATTATGCTTGCATGAATTGACAGGATTTGACAACGAAAATGTTTCACCAATTGAAAACGAAGAAGGCTATTTAACGGAAATTTTTGGCAAAAATTATTGTGAAAATTTTCAATTTCTAAATTATATTGAACAGGAAGAAAATACCTACTTACTTAAACACACGAGTAAAGAAAGGAGAGGAAAGATAGACCATATATTTAACACATCTAATTTTGAAAAAATTATAGCGAAAATTGCACTTTTGGCTAAGAAGATTGGGGAACTATGCAATACACAAGAAAATAAAAATCTACAAGAATTAAAAAACAATGTCATTTCGCTTAAAAAAGCAATAGCCCACGATGCTGCTGTAGATTATCGCAAAATAGTTAACTGGAAAAGTTTAAATTGGGACCAAGAAAATATTGAATTCAAAGACGGAAGATACGCAGAGCTGGTGGGGGATGACGGCATACTAGAAAAGATAAAATTATTTGTTATAAATTTTAAAGAGTTTAAAAACGATAGATACAATAGCGAATTAAGTCAATTAACTAAAAACAAATTAGCTTTGGAACGACTTCTTTTATATCACAATTTTATGGATGATATCGCTAGGTTTAGAGTTGATATGGCTAGACAAAAAGAATGCCTTAGATTGATTAAAGAATTTAGTAAAGGAACACTGCAAGCTGTGCTCGACAACAAATGTGATATTAAGCCGCTCATCAAAGATGCGGTACTGCCTAATGTCAATATTGCAGACTATATGGAATATAAAAATACCATTATTAAATTACATAAAGAGCTTGATTATATTTCTGAAATTACAACTACACTAAAAGACTCAAGAAAAGCTCTTATTGAGAATTTTAGAAAGTTTGAAGAAGCAACCTCAACTAACAAAGAATGTCCTTTATGCGGATTCGATTGGAAAACTGCTCGTGAATTGAATAATGCCTTAAAGAAAAAGGCAGCACAGTTTAACGAGCTATCAAAAGAAACTGAAAAAAAGATCAATGATTATATAGCAAAATATGAAAGTGATTTTATTTTGCCTATAAAATTAGTAATTAACCAATATTTATTAGAATATTCGGTTGACGACAAATTTGTTTCTGCTTTAGAAAAAATTGAGAACTTTAAACCAACCTTAATGGAGCTTTTTAATAAGCTAGTATCTCTGGATATAAAATTCAATGACTTACTAAACAAAAACCCATCTCATGAAGCAAAAGCACAGCTTAATGAATTGCAGAACTTGATTAATGCAAAAAAACTTAAGATAAATTATGAAAACATCAAACCGTACTATAAGGATATCTTCCTTGAAGTTTTTAATGAAGATGAAAAAAAAATATCTAATATAACTACCGCTGATATCGAAAGCAAAAAGAAGTATTTAAGATGGCAACACTCTCTATGGCAAAGTCAATCTTTAAAAAAACTGACTGAGTTATATGGAAAACAACAAGATAGATTTCGAGAAGCAAAAGAATTAAAAGCTAAGATTAGTAGCGTAAAAAAAATATATGACATTTCAAAAGACGAATATCAAAAAAAGCTTATAGGGGATATAGAAATGCTTTTTCATGTTTATTCTGGACGCATTATGCAGGATTGCCAGGGCGGATTAGGGCTTTTCATATCACATAAATCCGGTATTCGGTTTTTGGAAAATCCTGCTAAATCTCACGATGCTACTTTTTCTGTTAGCTCAGGCCAGCTTGCCACACTGATAATATCATTTACTTTAGCGCTGAATAAGAAATATTCTCAGAATAAGATTCTTTTTATCGATGATCCAATACAAACATTAGATGAATTAAATATTGCTGGATTAGTAGAACTTTTAAGAAATGAGTTTAATGACAGACAAATTTTTATATCGACTCACGAAAATGATATGTCTGCATACATCCGGTATAAATTTGAGAAATTTAAATTAAAACATAAACAAATTAATTTTAAAACTTTGTTTTTAAGTCCAGTTACTTAAGAGATAAATATTGAGCTACATCCCAAGCTAAATCTCCTCTCACTCAGCCCAGCAGAGGAGAGGCTTATCTTAGATTGACTCCCCTTATATTTCATATAAAATAGCTTTTATGGTAAAAATTGGAAATGTGATCTTATCAACCCCCTTGATATTGGCTCCAATGGCTGGTATCAGTTCATATCCTTACCGAACGATTAATCGGAAAATGGGCTTTGAACTAACCTATCTGGAAATGATCAGTGCCCGGTCTCTATGCCACCTAAGTAGGAAAACCCGGGAAAAGATGCTAACTGGTCCTGATGAGGCCCCTTTGGGGATACAGCTTCTGGCTAAGGACTCTCAATATATATTAGGAG
>Ga0307992_1000693_pt1 | contig 20744 bp, 14 predicted proteins | sample EllFjometagen133_FD_203162 | JGI IMG/M metagenome (GOLD analysis project Ga0307992, IMG submission 203162) | Marine microbial communities from Ellis Fjord, Antarctic Ocean - #133 | ecosystem: Environmental > Aquatic > Marine > Unclassified | place: Southern Ocean | collected 2014-10-08
ATAGCTCCTGTATAGTTATTTATAGCTTCTACTATGATAGGAATATGACGAAAATTAATATGATTGGTCGGTTCATCTAACACTAACAAGCTCGGCTTCATTAAAACCAGTCTAGCTAAGGAAAGCAAGCCTTTTTGACCTTCGGAAAGATGTAAAACTTTATGCACCATTAATTCACCTGTAATTAAAAATCCCGCTGCTACTGATCTCATTTCCTGTTCATCAATACCATCAGCTGAAACACTCTCTAAGGAATTAAAGACAGTTTGTTCGTAATCTAAAGCGGAAAAATCTTGACTATAATAACCAATCTTTACACCTTCTTTTATCTTCACTCCCTCGTCTTCATTCTTTACTAAAGTTCTAAGTAAAGTACTTTTTCCTATCCCATTGGGTCCTGAAATTAACAAACAAGAATCTTTTCTTAAAACCTTATTTACTATCTTTAATTTTGCTTCATGATTTTCAATAACTTTAACTTGTGAAATTGTTACTATATCACCTACTACATTAGGCGCCTCTATATTAAAATTTCTAATTGTCCTATCTTCTTGTCTTACTTCAACCTTATTATCCTCTAATTCACTAGTCTGATCGCTCATTTTTTTAGCTAATTTCCTCATTTTTCCTCCTTTATTAGCAAAGAAATTTACTTTCTCTTTCCTGTCCTTAATTAACTTCTCTAATTGAGCATTTTTTTTATGTTCCCTCTCTACTCTAGCTTCTATATCTAACACAACTGAATAATAATCACCAACATAATATTCAATTTGTTTACTAAATATATCTAAATACAAAACACCTTCAGTAAAGCAATTTAAAAAATCAGCATCATGAGAAATAACAATTACAGTCTTTTCATACATGACTAAAAATGAAACTAAACTATCAATTCCCTCTTTATCAAGATTATTAGTTGGTTCATCTAAAAGTAGGATATCAGGCTTTAAAATTAAAGCATCGGCCATAAGAAGTCTAGCTTGTTGTCCACCAGAAAGATCTCCTACCACTCTATCGGTAGGAACTTGTAGATTAACTGCTTCCATTACTTTAGATATTTCACTCTTAATATTAACAGGAACTATCTCAAAAGAAGATGAAAAATATTCTTCTATGGTTTTTTTTAAATCTTCTCGAGAAATTACTTGCTTAGCCGTAGCAATAGAGGCGTTATTTGTTAAAGAAATTCTACCAGATTTAGGCTTTAGATTGCCTTTAATTAAATTAAATATAGTACTTTTCCCTGCACCATTTTGACCCATCAAGGTTAGTTTGGCTCCTCGTCTAACGCTAAAGCTAGTCTCATTTAAAATAGGTTTTTTATGTAAATATTCAAAACTTACTTCATCAAACCTTAATATTACTTCATTGGACATAAAAAAATTAGTTAAAATTCAAAAAAATTATAAATTATTTATCATTAATTAATAACACTTAAAAATAAAAGAGTCAATTATAATTAAATCTTACAATAAGTTAAAACAGACCACCTCGATCTGTTCTAGCCAGTATTTAATTCTTTAGCTTAGATTATTGATTAGCTTGAGGCAAGCCAACAAAAGGAGTGGCCCCTCCCCAATATTGAGGTGTTTTACCATCCCATTTTTCAATCCAACGTAATTCTACAACTTTAGGATTTGAGTTTAAAGCCTCAGCCTCAGTTTTAATCGCTTTGGCTTTGCCTTCTGCTTCCACTACTCTCTGGTCAGCCTCAATTCTAATTCTCTCCAAGTCTCTCTCAGATTTTAATTTTAATTGTTCCGCGGTTACCTTAGCCTCAATTGCGTCATTAAAGGCTCTGGAAAAGTCAAAGGCAGTAATATTTATCTCTACTACAGCAATATCGTTTCTAGCTAATCTTTCCCTTAAATTATTCTTAATTTCATCTTTAACAAGTTCTCTTTTAGTTATTAACTCTTCAGCTGTAAACCTAGCAGTAATTGCCTTTACTGCTTCTTGAATAGCGGGGGCAATAATACGTTGATTATAGTTTTTACCAACTTCTTGCCAAACACGATTTACTGCCTCAGGAACTAAATTATAATTAATAGCAACAGCAGAAGTAACTATTTGTAAATCCTTAGAAGAAGCACTAGCAGATACCTCATCTTTCTGAATTTTTACATCCATTTTTTGTACAGTCTGAACAAAAGGAATAGTAAAATATAGCCCTTCACCTATAACTCTATCTTGAACTGCTCCAAATTGTAATAATATCCCTCTTTCACCCGCTCCCACTGTTCCAATGCTAGCAAACAAGAAGACAATGGCTATAAAAAGAATAACAAAAATAGGAGCTTTTTTCTTAATTTTTCTCATAGCTTCTATATTATCCGCATCTATTACTTGTGACATATTTTTTTAATTATTTTATTAATAAATTTAATATTTATTTCTTAAGTTATTAACACAATATCATATATTTCTTTAAATTACCACTTAAGACTACACTTGTATGTTTAAATTTTACACAAAAGAGAGCTTTCGCTCTCTTTCTTCTTATTACTACAAATAATCTAATCTATCAACTTTACTTCTTCTTAGTAATTTTTTTCTTAACAGTTTTTTTCTTAACAGTTTTTTTAGGAGCAGCTTTCTTTATAGCTACTTTTGATTTACTTATCTTTTTAGGAGCTACCTTTTTAACTTCTTTTACTAATTCCACTTCTTTCACTTCTTCTTTCACTTCTTCTTTAACAACCTTTTCAATCTTTTCTTTAACGGGAGTCTTAGAAGCTAAAATACTTAAAATATTATCAAGTTTGTTATTTAAAGCTTCAAACTCTTTTTTATATTGATCTAAACTAACTTTCTTATTTTCATTTTCTCTTCCCTCTCCTCTTCCAAAACATTCGCTACAAAAAATTGGCTTATCTGTAGTTGGTCTAAAAGGAACTTCGCAGTCTTTATGACATTTACTGCAAACTGCTTTAAACATTTTTTTATCTCCAAAACTCTCTCTAACAGTAAACTTTCTTTCACTTCTACCGCTAGATGTATCTTTATTGCTAAAACAGTTACTACAATATACTGGTTTATCACCTGTAGGTTTAAAGGGTACTTCACAGTCCTTTCCGCAATCTGCACAAACTGCCCGATGCATGGAAGGTCTATCTGATCGTCCACCTCTATTAAAATCAGAATTACGATTAGCGCCACTAAATCTATCTCCTCGATTAAAATTTCCCATATTATTTTTAAATTAATTAAATTACATTTATTCTTTTTATAATACTACTTTAAATACAAAGTGTCCAACATTTTACAATATAAAAATATAAATCACCCTCCTTCCACCTAAAACGAACAATGTAATTTACAAATTTATTGAAATTAAAATATTAATAAAAAATAACACCAGTCTTATATGTAAACAGCTCAACTAATATTAAACAATATACTGTTTTTATTCACTAAGCCCTGATTCTTCAAATTTTTCAGCTAATTTCTCTACATGCTTATGATTTTTACTTACAAACAAAACTCCAATTACTAAAAATATAATAAAATAAATAATTAACATACCAACATCTTTTATAAGAACTGGATAAAATACTCCGAATATAGCTTCTCTTAAAGCCCCAATACCATAAGTAAAAGGTAACCATTCATAAAGTCTCTGAAAAAATATAGGATTCATTTGAATTGGGAAAGTCCCACCAGCTCCGGCAACTTGCAATACCAAAAACACAACCCCTAATGCTTTTCCAATATTTCCAAAAAGACTAATTAAAGTATATATTATAGTGCAAAACACAAAACTTTGAAACATAGTTAAAACTACAAATAAAACAGGTTCAGCGGCGGAGACATTTAATAATAATAGACTACCTAATGATACTATTAAACCCTGAATAACTGCCAACATCACAAAAAAAGGATATTTTCCTAAATAATTTTCTAAAGGAGTAGGTTTAAAACCTACATTTTTACTTTTAGTTGTTAATAATCCAGCTAAAACTAAAATTCCCACCCAAAGAGATAATGTAATATAAAAAGGTGTCATACTAATCCCATAATACTCTACAGAGTACAAAGCATGTGTATTTAAATCTACAGGATTAGCCATAAAATCAGAAACTATATTTTTATTAGAAATAAGTATATCCGAAAATCTTTCAATATCTATTTTTTCATCAAACTCATCTAATCTACCACTTACTTTTGTTAGATCTTCTTGTAATTCTGGTAATTCTTTACTAAGTTTCATCATATCATCAGCAGTATCCTTCCCGCTATTTGCTATTTTATATAAAAAATCTTCTACAAGTGGAGTTCTTTTATTAATACTTGCAAGCAATAAAGTAAGATTTGATGAAAAATCAGATATACCAGATAAATATTTTTTTGAAGAAATAGTTAGATCAGTATCAATATCATCAATCAAACTATTTAAACTACTAATTATATTTAAATTTAAATTATGTATATTATCTAGTGTTACTTCAGTATTATCCTTATCATCTATTTCCTCTGCTAAATCATTTAACTCAACATATATATCATCTAATCTTATCAAAATAGTATCTATAATATTACTAAAAAAAGGTGTTAAATAATCTTTTTCATCTTTCGACAATTTATTAATTGTATCTATATAACCTCTAATTTCTCCAAAATCTTTTTGTAAAAAACTTATATATTGATCAACATCAACTACAAATTCATGAAGTTTATTAATAGAATCAAAAATATCGCTATATTTTGTATTTATAATTTTAATTTTATTAACTACTACGTCAATATCTTCCTTTGCCGTCTTTGCAGTAATATTTAATATATCATAACTACTATCTACAACTTCTAACTGATCACTTAAACTTAAAAAACTAGATATAATATTATTATTTAATGATATTATTGAAATTATAACATCACTAATTTTATTATTATTTAAATCAACATTATTTAAATTATCCAAATCATCTATTAAATTTTCTAACTTATTCAACTGATTATCTATTGTTGTATCTAGAGCATCTATTTGAGTAAATATTTCATTATCAAACTCATCAAGACTAATTTGAATAACCCGTATATTCATTGTTATTGTTTTTAAATCAGCAGAGCTTCCGCGAAGTATATCTATAATTCCAGGTTTATCTAATATAATTTTCTCTTTCAAGTCCAATACATTATTATCCAAATCTTCAAGGCTAATTTTAGCCAATTCAAGAGTTTCGGAAAAATCTTTTAAAGATTTATCTGCATCATTATTAATCTTATCCACATCTGTTTTAATATCTTTAGTAAAAGAAATTGAATCATCTAAAATATCTGAAACCAAACCTACGTCTCCAGCAGAAAGAGCAATAAGACTTGAACCGCTCTCAACTGTATCTGCAGTAGCGCCCAATCGATTAATTATAATAGGCATGTCTTCTATAAAATCATCTAAATATTTTTTATATGAATCAAATTTTTCTGTAATCTCCTCTGTTGTTAAACCAAGAGTTTCTAATGTTGAAAAAATTTCCTCAGTAAATGATTCGATAAAAGCATTACCAATTTCAGTTTGAAGCGTTGAAACTCCTTTATCAGTAATCTTAGGAACGATAGGATTTATTTTTTCATTTACATAATACTCTAAAGAAGGCTTCATCGGATTTTCATCTAAAACTGTAACCATTTTTGCTGAAAAATCACTTGGAATTACTATACTAGCGTAAGCTTCTCCAATTCTAGTAAACTTTATAGCTTCCTCTTCATTATCTATAAAAAACCATCCTAAAGTATTCTCTTCTTTTAAATTCTCTATAAGCTCTTCACCAATATTAACATCCTGTCCTAATAATGTTGCTCCTAAATCTTTGTTACATACAGCAACCTTAATTGCGCTAGTATTTCCATAAGGATCCCAAGAAGCATATATATTAAACCAAGCATAAAAAGAAGGTAATATTAATAAACCGCATATTAAAAAAAAGGTAATTTTATTTTTAAATATACCCCTTGCATCACTAATAAAAATTTGTAATATTTTCTTCATATAATAAATTCTATTCTCTAAATTATATATAGTATTTTTATATCCTACTTATATATTAAAATAATATATTTAGTAAAAAAAATATAACATGAATGCTATATTTTATCAATTTTCCACAGAATCATGAATAATGTTCAGACTAATTTACTATTTATAAACCCAACTATTAACCAAATCATGTAAAAAAATATTTATTTTTATAAATTATTTTTATAAATTATTTTTTATTACTTCTCTTTTTCATCACTAAATACTGAAACACCTTTAAGCTAAGATAGATTACCATTATTATATAAAATTTCTCAATCTTCCCCTCAACTAAGGCTGTATGTAAAATCATGAATGCAAAAGCTGGATAAGCCAATGACTGAACCCTCTTCCAATTTTGTTCGAGCCTTCTAACAGAATATATATTTGAGGTTATCGTAAGTATAAATAAACCAATCATAGCTAAAACCGAAAAAAACAAATGTGGAACAACAAATAATTGATCAATTGCAAAATAGTTCAGATATAAAAGTCCTATAGTATGAAATAATGAAAACCAAAATATCAAGATTCCAAATTGCTTACGATAATACATCCTTCTACTAAAAAAACTTAATTTAAAAATAACACTTATCGGTTTTATAAACATTATAAATATAAACATCAGTTCCGCTATCTTCCCCATAAACACAAACAAATCCTTCTCTGGAGAAAAAACTGACAAGAAAACTATAAAGATAGGTACAAGATATAAAGCTACAATATTTATTATTTTAATCTCACTAATTTTCATATATTTATTTTTTAATCCCTTCCCAAACCAAATCCAACATTACATCACTAGCTTTTTTCAGTTTTTTAGCATGGCAATATTTTATCAACATAAGAGAATTGCTCCAAAGGAAGATCGGTATTAAGTCGGCTTCTATATTTTTTATCTCTTCTTTTTTTATCCAGGTCTTCATCATCTCCCTCGCACCACTAAACTCTTTTTGCCAAGCATCCAAAGCTTTCTCTGAAACTTGCGGATCAACTTCGATCATAGTCATAAAAACAAAAGCATCATAATTACTCAGGAAATGAGCTACCATCCCACGAAGCATCACTTTAATGTTATTTTCAGCAGACTCAGAGTCGCTAAGGCTTTTGGATAGTGAAGCATAGATATCTCTTTTTATCTCGAGGTAGATTGTATCTACAAGTTCCTGTTTGGTTTTAAAATGCGCAAAAGGGGCTCCGCTGGACAATCCAACTTCAGTCGCAATCTGTGTAGTTGATGTCTTATCAATTCCTTGTTTAGCAAAAAGCTTCAATGCACTTCCCAATATTTTTTCTTTATTTGTCATAAAATATGTACTTTAGTTTTTTAAATACTTACTCAAGCTCATCACCGTTCAAATAAATATTAATATTCATATCCGTTGCATTTTTTAATCCCTCTCCTGCAAAACACAATGATAATGATTTTGCATAAAAAGTTTCCAGTCTTTCCGCTGATTCATCTGATTCGATTATGATATATAAATGAACCATATCAGTATAACCAACCATTTCAGTAGAATTCACAGCTTCTTGCCGATAATCAATCTGATTCTCAACACGATAATCAGTAAACTGCAAATCCATCATAGCACTAACCAATGTTATCTGTGAAGTTAGGCATAAAGCTGTTCCAGCTGTGAAGTATTCCAAAGAAGTAGGTGCTACAGGTCTATCATTATCTTTCATAAATTCATCTGAATATATTTCCCAAGTTTCTCCTGAAGACATAGAAGTAGTAATTTTATTCAAATATGGTCTTTCAATATTTCCTGCTGACTCAGAAATAGCAAATATTTCAAACTCCATATTTGCCAGGGCATCAAAATCTGGTAATCCCTCTTCTTCCTCTTCAACAACTGGTTTTAGATACTGTGGTTTTTTTGGCACATCAGTTATAGAACTTAGTCTAAGTTTATCAACAAAAGATTCTTTAGAAAGTGTTGTGCCTGGAATAGCTTTATAATTTTCAAAATGGTTTCCATTTACAACTAAAGTTGGTTCAATTACGGTTTCATTTTTCAGTGCTTCTCCTGCGGTCCATGAATTAAGAGCCATCTGTTTTATTTCTTGAATTATTTCTACAGGCGCACTACTTTCTATAATTATAGTTGTATTTGTTTCGTCTAAAAAACCAGCCCCATCAGCAGACATCATCTCATACCAATGAAATTTATTTAACACTTCTACTTTTACATTATCCAATTCAATACCTTTGACTTTGGCTGCTTTAATAATTTGCGTATGTAAATTCGCTGCCAAACCTCCAGTATAATAACTAAGTGGCGAAGGCCCAAAAGGATCTTCAACTTCATCAGCAATTAGATACCATCCGGTATAATCATCGATACCCACAGATTGTATCATACCCTTTTTCATCATAGGTGAATTTTCATTTTTCACCATTTCTGTGATTGCCACTATATTACTGTTATTGTTTCCCTCTATTTTATCGGCAACACTAGCTTGAAAAGATGTTGGAGCTAATACATCATCATTACGATCAATTACTTGATATTCTTGATAGTTATCATAACTTTCCCCCTTCACCATCATAAACGCAATCATATTTCTTTGTTCGCTAGGCATAGAAAACCAATAAATAAGAGCACCTAAGATTAAGATGATTATAATAGCCACAAAAGCTAAAACAATCTTATGTATTTTTTTCATATACTTTTTATAATTAAATATTACTAAGTAAGTACTTACTTAGTATATTACTCTTTTATTTTCTTATGTCAATATATAAAGATTATCGCTAATATTATTATATTACTAACTAACAAAAAAAGTATAAAAAATTATTCTTCTTTTTTATATAAATTATGGATAAACAATCCAAGTTCAATTCCCTCCTCTAACCAACTAAAAAATCAGCTAAATTTAACTGATTTTTTTACCGCACCCCGTTCGGGTGTAGAACTCAATTTACAAGGGGTTTCCGATGATTTCTGAGTACTTTATAACGGCTTGTGGGTCTAACTAAAATATAATTATACAAAAAAATTTAAAGACTATTTATAAAAATCATTTTCTATTTGATATATTAATTTTTGAAAATTATTAAATGATATTTTTAATTCATCATTGCGGTTCTTAAAAATATACCCCTCCTCATTAACGATAAAATCATTATGTGCAAACGAATTTCTAATAATTTTTATTTTATCCAAATTTTTAACGTTTACAATATTTTTCTTCTTATAGTAATCGCTTATAAATAATAAAGTTGCTAATTTTATAATACCAAAATATTGATTTAACAAAGGATTTAAAACTTTAAATTTATTTTTAAAACTTTTCCTTATTTCACCTAAATTTATACTATTATTTTCATTATCAAAAATATTCAAAACAAATTCTATATATTTTAAATTAGCATTCAATTGAAGTATGTCTTTATTTTTATTCATAAAATTTAATTATTTAAAAATTATAAAAACATTAATTGGTCTTATGTATCGAACCCAAAAACACTCGGCTTTCGGGTCTCTTTCACAGAAATGTCAATGCACGGGGTCGTGGATGATGTTAGAACTGTTTTAATTGAAAATGCTAGGAAATATTGAGCCATAGATTATTATCTATCTTTATCAAATCTCTCAAATTCCCAATATAATTTAAACCATTTCGCCCACATAAATAGAATGGCTGTGGATAGTCTATTTCTTCAATTTCCTCATATTCTTACCTTCCAAAAAATTTCCACTATTCACAACTTTTTTATTAGTTTTTTTCTCCAACTCTAATCTCGCCTTTTTAGAGATACTGCCGCCTTTTTTGCTTGCTTTTTTATTCTCTTTCATCCCTTTAGCACGCATATTTTCAGCAATTTCCCGTGTAGACATTTCCGCTAAGGCAGTAAAAATCAACTCCGCCTCAGACATATGATCCCGCAAATTTTCTCGCTTCAAGTCCTTGATTTGCTTATGCCCCTTAACAGACACTCCACTCCATTCTTCATGAATAATATTTGTCAAAATCGCATACTCTTCACCTTTTTCAATATCATTATTACTCCAATAATCAGTTAGCTTATTTCTAGTTTCCTGTCCCATCATTCGCCTCTGTATCCACCCCTTGTCTCTTCCATGCTTTGTCCAGTTTTCTCTTGCTCGATTAATTGATTTTTCTGGATCAGTAATTTCTTCCATTCGTTCATAGCCAACTTTAGCCAGCCAAAGTTTAATGGGTTCAGCCTTTTTACTTGGCACGGATTGTACCAAGCGAAGTATTGTTTCTACGTCCGCTACATCGGTCTCACGCATTTTCCCATCTTCAGCAGTCATTTTCAACTGGTTACAAATTGTAACCAGTTCAGAACCCTCTTTCTTTAGCCTATTTTTAAGCACTTTCCAATAATTTCTAGATAACTGAAAATTTTTCTGCTCAGTTAAAACTGCAATAATATCAATCACACTAAAATACCATTTTTCTTTATTCTCATCCCATTTTCTACGAACAGGATGATCCTCAAAAATTAAAATTGATTTATTATTTTTACTGCTCATAAACTTATAATTATTATACTTAAAGTATAGCATAACAAAAAACATATTTAAAAATATAAAAAACATCGCTAAAAGCGACATTTTAAACAAACGCACGGGGTTGTGGACGATGTTAGAACTAAGATTATTCCTCAATAATCTTATACCCTGTAAAAATAGAATCACAAATAAAATCCTCTAACAGACTAAATTCTTTTAGTATTTGAGATTTTTGCAGATATTTATAATAAAAACTTTTATTCTTTTGGCTAATAATAGCTGGAGCTAAATTCTCTCTCAAAAGCATTAAAACCATCACTATGCGCCCTATACGACCATTGCCGTCAGAAAAAGGATGAATCTGCTCAAAATTACTATGTACTTTACTTATATGAGCTATTACATCATCTGTTTTCTTATTTATATCTTTAAATAAATCTTTCATTAATTTTGGGACACTCAAACAATTAGCCGTTGGTACATTAGACCCGACTATACGTACACCATGAGATCTATATCTGCCAGCATCATCACAAATTCCATTCATCAAAATACTATGAAATTTTAACACCAAAGACTCATCTATTTTCAAATTGCTATTTATTATTCTAAATAAATACTTCAAAACTACCTGATGATTCTTAGCCTCTAAATGCTCTATTAAACTTCTGTCCTCTATATTCGCATTTCGAAACAAAATTGCTTCTGTATCAGCTTGAGTCAAAGTGCTTCCTTCGATACTGTTGGAATTGTAAGTTAACTGCAAAATAAATTCATTAAACAAATCATCCCTGCTAATTATTTTTTTTATTATATTTTTATTATCTTTGCTTTTTTTATATAACAAATTTTTCTTAGCATCTAATTCATTGTCAGGAATTATTTTTTCACCAGTATACTTTTTATATAATTCATCAATCTTATCTTGTTTTTTCTTGTGCGGAGTTGATTTATTGTTTATCCAACTATTTATAGTAGCAAAAGATACTCCAAGTTCCCGAGCTAAAGACTCTTGAGTCGATCTTGATATTCTTTTAATTAATTTTAATTTTTCACTTATTTTCATATAATCTAAATATACAAAACTTTATAAACTTTGTCAATATTTTATAACTTTATAAAGTTTGATAAAAGCTTATCAAAAAAATAACTCTAGAATTAGAGATATTTTAAACAAATGCACCCCGTTCGGGTATAGAACTCAATTTACAAGGGGTTTCAAATGGTTTCTAGCATCTTTACAACGGCTTGTGGGTATGGCTTTATTTTATCAAAATGGGACAAATGGGACACTATAAAAGGGGTTTATCGGTATCCCATTTTATAGAGAATGAGACAAATGAGACACTACTTTATAATATTACTATATTTTAAAATAGCAATAACTGGCGATTGAACTCCATCAACATATTCCTTAATAGAAATTGTGTCTATCTCGCTATATTTATCACAAAATTTATACAAAATAGAGTATATATCTTTAATTAAAATTATATAATTTCTCTCTTTATCCTTTGCGTTCTTTCTCAAAATAATTATTTTTTCGTCATTAATATCCAATATTCTATATTTCTTACCCATTTGACTATCAATAACAACATCTTTACGAATAAAATGATAAATAGCTAAAAGATGATTCAGAGTCTTTAATTTCTTTATAATATCATCTAGGCAAAATTTTAATTGTGGGTAGATTAATGCCAATAATCTTCCCTGTCTATCTTCATATCCCTTCTCTCCGTGAACAAGATTACATCTCACTGAATAGAAAGATTCCCAAATTGCTTTAAATTTCTCATCTTCATTATCAGAATCACTAAATACTTTTTGCACGTCTTTTTTATTTTCCTTAGACCCAATTTTAATATATAAATCTTCTCTTTCTAATAGCGCAAATAATTTCACTGAAAAATCATTTATTAAATTACTTTTAATATCAGAAGAAATTAGATTATCTCCAGAATTCTTAAAATCACGCTTATCTTCATAGCTAGGATATTTATTAACTATTTTTCTCCAAAGTTCATATGCAATATTTACAGCTATAAATAAGCCTAAATATCTATCAAAAAAATCATTTTCATCATTATGCTTATTTAACCATTTTTCAGATTTTTTTAAGTATACTCCTAAAAGAAGATATTTTATATTATCTCTTTCTATTCGATCCTTTTTTAATACATATAGAATATTCATAATTAACTTAGTTCGGAATTATCTAACCTTCTAAATAAATGGGAAAGCAAACCTAAGGCATCTAGACAATCCTGTTCTGAATATAAGCCCGACTGTCTTAAATCCTCCACCGCTTCATGAGACAAGGGACATCTGAATGCTTGCCACATAGCTATGACTAAACCACGATGTCCTTCTTTAACATTATTAATGGTGTCATTTTCAAAATCATTGCCATCTGGCTTTTTAAATTTTTTGGTCACTGACAAAACTGGATTACTCAAAGAAAATATATTTTCTAACAAATTTCTATCGGTTAAACTCGATCCGGTTTTGTTTTTAACATCATTTTTATACTTTATAATACCTTGATACACAGCAGTATAATAATCACCGCTCTTATAATAAGGAAAGGTTAAATCATGCAAAGATTGATGTAAATTTCTCCAATGGAAAAATGGATATGGTTTAATAATTCTTTGCAACCCCTTTAAACTATTAGAGGCCTTTTCATTTGAAATTTCAGAGTCTTTCACTAATGCATTTATAATTGATTCCAAGTTATCATTTATCTCTTTGGGAATATGCTCTCTCCATTCGCCAATTTTTAACCCTGTTGATTCTTCTAATTTTTCTTGTTTTATCAAAGCTCTCTTGGCGCGCCAATCCCCCTCAAGCCATCTCAACATTTTTTGCAAGTAACTTCTCAGTTCAATTAATTCTGGATAATCCCAATTTAAAGACTGTCTATTTGTACCTATAACATCTTCACCTAGATCATCAATGAAATCCACTTCGAGCCAACCTGTTAAATAAGTAAAAAAGTGACTAGAAGTGCTGTCAGAAAAATATTCTGGCAGATTAACTAATTTTTTTCTAGAAAATAACGTTATCCCCTTCATATTAGTTGAAGGCGGAATAGGTTTTTCAGCTGCGATTAAATGCCCCCTAACTACTAATTTATGCTCATAATCAGAATCTAGTCTCAAATCTTCAGGAATTGTCCATTCAACCTCTTTAATTATCTGATTATATTTTTGTTCATTATTTATTAAAATAAAATCGTCACTATTGTGTTTTATATAAATTTTAAAACCAGAATCCATAATAAAAAATTTGGAAAGACTATCTGCTAACGACTCAGAATTAAAATCACTCGCGCGTTTTATATCTCTCAGTATCACAATTGTGCCACTATCTTGATCAACGTCGATATCAAAATCTATAATTTCTGGATTATAGTTCTTTTGTTTATCGGGATCAGTTTCGGATAATATATTATCCCATTTCATTAAAAATGAGTTTTTCTTTTTTTTCTTTACTGTCGTAACTTCAATTTCGTGAGCTATTCCAAAGAAGGAAAGTTTACCTAAACCTTTCTTGCCAATAATTTTTCTTCCTCCAGAAGTTTCTTCATTAGATTCTGCCACTCTTCTATTACGACCAATTCTTAAAAATTTATCATTTATATCGCTAAACGACATTCCGTGACCATTATCAGACACCATAATTTCCTTACTACCATTATCATCAAGAGTTATATAAACCTCAGATGCATCTGCATCTCTAGAATTAGCAACCAACTCGGCAATAACAGGCGGCAAGGTTGAATACATTCTTACACCAAGATGCTCAATAGTATTTGGTGTAAATGTCATTTGTAGTTCTGGTTTATTCATAATCTTTAATAATTACCTCACCTATTTGCTTAGCATATAGCGGTGGAACAGCATTTCCAATCATTCTTGCTATCGAGGAAATGCTTTTTCCTATAAATTTATAAGTACCAGGAAACGTTTGCAATGTTGCCCCTTCTCTTATTGATATAGCTCTGTTTTCCTCAGGATGACCAAATCTACCGTTAGATAAACTAAAAAACTTTGTTGTAATTGTAGGAGCTGGCTTATCCCAAGACATTCTTCCATAAGTATCATTAAAAGAAATATTGCTACCAGTTTTCTTATAAGCATCAATTTGCAAATCAGTATCTGCCCAAGATTTTCTACTTCCTCCGTTTTTTGGTGTTAACTTTAATCTTTTAATATTTTTTTCACTTAAACCAGCGACTGAATGCATAAATGACGATAAGTCTTTATGTCCAGCAGCAATCTTGGCAAATCCATTTTTTTCACCAATAAAATCAGAAACTACGGGTTTTGTTTTTTTTGGTTTTGGAAATATTTTATTTTTATTAACTCTATTAGCAATTAAAGAGAATCTTTTTCGAGTTTCTGGAACTCCATAATTATTTAAATTAACGACATCATATGTCACTTCATACCCCTGTATTTCTAACTCTTTAACGAATTTATCTAAACCGCTTTCTTTATGCTTACTTAATATCCCTGGAACATTTTCAACAATAACGTATCCAGGATTATAATATTTTATAAACCTATGAAATTCATGAAGAAGATTTTTTGATTTTTCTGATTTATTTTTATTTGTTCTAATAATGGTCCAATACTGACACGGACTACAACCAGCTAAAATCAAACTATCATCATTTTTTTTAATATCTAGTTCATCTTCTAAAAATTCTTCTTTTAACTTGCTAACGTCTTTTAAAATATATTTAGCCCCCTTTATATTGGCCTCATAAGTTAACTTACAATCTGGGTCAAAATCAATACCGGCCAATATCTTTATTCCAGCTTTTTGTAAACCAAAACTCATACCCCCGCCAGAGCAAAAAAAATCTATAGCTTTTAATTTTTTATCTATTTTTGGCATAAAAATATCTAAAAATATATTTATTTATATTATAAATATAGCTCAAAAACACCTAAAAGTAAAGTTTAGTTACCAACAGTTTACCTACTTCAAGGACCTGGACTACCCTTGTGGGTTGCGTCATTAATGTAGTTGTAATAAGTAAATATAATTATGCAAGACATAACGCAATCTACAACAAAAACCGTCACATACGGACAAATTAGGGCAAATGAGGAAATAAAAGAAGCTCCATTTCGGTATTGCCTATATGCCAGAAAATCAACTGAAGAAGATGAAAGACAAGCTCTTTCAATTGATTCTCAAATCAAAGAAATGCTACAACTAGCACAAAAAGAAAATCTGGCAATTGTGGATGTTAAAAAAGAATCCCATTCAGCAAAAGATTCAGGTAAACGACCAGTTTTCAATGAACTGCTTCAAGATGTAAGAGCGGGAAAATTCAATGCCATCCTTACTTGGGCGCCTGACAGAGTGAGCCGTAATGCAGGCGATCTTGGATCAGTAGTTGATTTAATGGATCAAGGACAATTAAAAGAGATACGAACTAATGGGCAAGTTTTCAAAAACTCTCCAAATGAAAAATTCCTTCTTATGATTCTCTGCTCTCAAGCGAAACTTGAAAATGATAATAAAGGAATTAATGTTAAACGAGGCATGCGAGCTAAATGTGACATGGGAATTAGACCCGGACACTGCCCTCTTGGATATCTCAATGAAAAACTAGCGGTCAGAGGAAAGAGTAGAATATTAATCGACCCAGAAAGAGCTCCTATTATAAAGCAAGTATTTGAAAAAGTTGGCAATCAAATGATTACGGGATTAGCGGTTTATAAATGGCTAAGAGATGAAACTGAATTCACCACCAGGACAGGTAAAAAATTAACACTAAGCGGATTATACAGGCTACTCGGAATGACATTCTATTATGGCGAATTTGAATACCCTATGAATTCAGGAAACTGGTATCAAGGAAGTCATGAGCCACTTATCACAAAAGAGTTGTTCGAAAGATCTAGAGATAATCTACAATCTTCTCCTAGGCAAAGATACGGACTTAATGAATTCCAATTCACCAAACTAATCAGATGCGGAAACTGCGGAGGTGCAATAACAGCTGAAGAAAAAATAAAAAGACTCCCAGACGGAAGTCAAAAACGATATGTATATTATCATTGCACTAGACATGTGGACACGAACTGCCGTGAGCCATACATCAAGGAAGAAGAATTACTAAATCAAGTAGTTGAGATGGCTGACAAACTAGAATTCAAAGATAACGCAATATATAAAAGAATAAAAGAAGAAATAAAAAGATTCAACATGATGGCCTCAGCTATATCTAGAGGAGACACTAAAAGCAAATCAAAAATAAAAGAAAAAGGCGCAGATATTAAAGCTTATATAAAATATATTTTAGAGAATGGAAAGATTGAAGAAAAGAGAGAAATGCTTGGAAATTTAAACAGTAAATTGATTCTTGAGAATAAAAAATTAAAAATAAACAATATTAGATAAATCTTAATTCTAATTTATCTTTTACTGCTTCCCAATTTTTCATTTTACTTTTTAATAAATCATAAAATTTCTTATCATGATTTTTATACCTCACATGACACAGTTCATGAGTAATCACATAATCAATACATTCCTTAGGAGCTTGAATAAGTAAAGGATTTAAAAATATCTTTTTCTCCTTTAAATAGCTTCCCCATCTTTTGTTCATTTTTCTAATTAATAGACTTGGTTCAGAATCATAACTAAAGTTTTTCAAAACTTTTTTATATTGTTCTTTAAAGATTATTTCAGCTCTATCTGAATACCAGCTATTAAGCATTTTCTTATTTTTATTTCTATCGTCAGCTGAATCTATTGTGGTCAACATAATCTTCCCATATTTCAACTTAACCTCGTCAATCTTGCCTTTTCTAGCTAACAATTTATACTGCCTACCTAAATACAAAAAACTTTCTCCGGAACAATATTCCTTTTTATTTGGCTTACCATTAAACTGTTTAAAAAATGACAATTGTTTTTCAAGCCATTTCCATTTATTCTTCAAAAATTTTTCAATCTTTTGTTCGTTGCAATCTATAGGACACTTCAAAACAATTTTAAGGCTAGGCTGAACAATTAGACTTATAGTCTTTCTCGCCTGCTTAATCAAATAATATTCATAGGAATAACTCCCATATTTAAATATATGTTTTTCCATATTACTAAAATATCTGAAAGTTTTCAGTAGCCAACTTAATAACTTTATCAATGATGTTTTTAATTTCATCACCTGACAACGCAATACCTTGGCTCATTACAACCTCATCATATAAATAATCATCCAGTTTATTATATATAATTCTTTTTACCTCACCATTTCTGTACCAATCCACAATTGCCTCTTTTTTTAAACAATCAAAAACATTTATTATTATATCAGTATATACGTCTTCTGATAATTTATACTTAAAAAAATCATTTTCCAAATTTCTGAAAAATATATCAGCTCCTTTTTTATTTTGTAATTTAGCTGGAATAGTATCATCATTTTTAGTGAGCACTTCATCTTCAATTAGTTTCATTTGCTTAAGTCCTTCAATGTCAAATAATTTCTTTTTTCTCATCTTTTCCAAAATTTCATTAATCTTATCTGAAAACTTTTGATAAAAAATAGGATCAGTTTCTAGTTGTTCAGAGATTGTTCTTTGAGTTTGGGCTGCTATAGCTTCAGCCCTTGATTTGTCTGAGCCTAATTGCTCAACTGCCTTATTAAAAGCCTCTCTATCAGTTACGGTAATCTGCTTAGTCAACAATTCAGCCTCTTCAGCCTTAATATTATCATCCATTATTTTAATAAGCGCCTGTTTATACTTATCAAAATCAACCCGATCAGCATATCGAACACTAACAGTCTTTCTAAGCTCCATAAACTTCTTTAATTCACCTCTATATGTTTCAAGATTATCAAACTCATGAACAAAATCCTGCAAAACCATACATTCATTGAAACTTTTCAAAAAAGAATTTAAAGCATCATAAAACTCTTTTCTTTTGGGCTCTTCCTCAAGGCTCTGAATATATGCTTCATCATCACCTTTTACTGTCTTAAAGAAATCATGCAAAACACTATAACCTTTTTCAAGTTCTTCAATTTTTTCATTAACATCAATCAATATTCCCTTTACATCATTTTCATCATAATTACCAAAAAGTTCCATGGCTGTTTTTATATTTTGAGCATTCTCTGAATAATCAATTATATAACCCGCTGTTTTTGGCAAAGTTTTATTTTCGTATAAACGATTAACTCTAGCTATAGCCTGAAGTAAATTATGGTCATGTAATTCTTTTGCTAAATACAGAACTGTATTCCTCGGGGCATCAAAACCAGTCAATAATTTATCAACCACAATTAATATTTCTACGCCATCATCATTGTGCTTAAAGCTTTCAATAACTTCTTTTTCATAAGATAATAAGCTTTGATGACTTTCTTTAATTTTTTTCAGATACGCCTCTACTTCTTTTTTGTGCCCATCATCCTCATTTATTATGCCATTCTCATCAGACACTACTAATGACGTTGTGATCTTTCCACTATTATCAAAAAATTTCTGAAATAACATTGCCGAAAATTTTGAGGGTGCAACTATCTGAGCCTTTAAGCCAGTATCTTTAAACTGCTTAATATAATGCTTTTCGATGTCATAAGCAATTTCTGCTATACCTTTTGGATTATCTTTTAAAATCTTACTCTCAATATTTTTTTGCAATTGTTTTTTTTGTTTTTCATTCAAGCCTTCGGTTAAACGCTCAGTTTGTCTATCCACCTCTTGCTTATCCTGTTTTAAGCCAACATATCTACCCTCATATATCAATGGCAAGATAATACCATCAGTCAAAGCATCGTCAATCGTATATTTATCAATGAATGTTCCAAACTTATGAGTAGATTTTTCATTTTTAAGAAGTGGTGTGCCAGTAAATGCAATATAGCAGGCGTTGGGGATGATTTTATTCATCTCTAAATTAGCCATACCGCTTTGAGATCTGTGCCCCTCATCGATTAATACAAAAATATTCTTATCCAAATCTGAAATAGTGGTTTTCTTTTTACCAGCTGTTTGAAATTTATGCACCAAAGTTGTCACCACTCTTAAATCTTTTTTCTTTATTAAATCAAGTAAGTGTTCACCACTCTTGGCTTGAATAGTATCCTTTTTTAATCCGCTATTTTGAAATGTAGTTTTAATTTGTCTATCAAGATCTTTTCTGTCAGTCACTATCAAGACTCTTGGATTGACAATATGTGGATTTTCAATCAAAGCTTTTACGAACATAACCATGGTTAAGGATTTTCCTGATCCCTGAGTATGCCAAACTATACCACCCTTTCTTCTTTCCCCCTTTATTCCTCCTTCAGCTTCACCAATACGTTCAAACATTTTCTTAATAGCAAAATACTGCTGATACCGCATCACCTTTTTAATCCCAGCATCATATAAAATATAATTTTTTGTTAAATCCAATAATCTATCTTTATTAAATAACAAAAATACAGACCTATCTTGCTCTGTTACAGTTCTCTCCAGATTTTGCTTATAACCATATGTTGCCCCATTTAAATCATGGAGTAATATATTATAGATATCATCATTAATTTTCCTACCAATTACTTTTGCTACTCCTTTATCAATTATTTTTATGTCCACATCTTTCTCTTTCCAGTTCGCATAAAATTTATTTGGAGTACCCGTTGTTCCGTATTTCAATTCTTCTTTATTTGCTCCTATTAATAATTGCGGATAGACAAACAATTTCGGACAATATTCCGCTCCCTGGTTTCTAACCTGCTGACTTATTGCCTGATCAACCAAGACGGATGATTTTTTATTTTCTATTATCGCAAATGGTATGCCGTTAACAAAAACTACAATGTCAGGTCTAATCCCATTTTTACCCATAGCTTCAAATTCTACAGCCACTGCAAAATCATTATTCTCAGGATTTTCAAAGTCTATAAATCTGAAATTTTTTGATACACTCCTACCATTATGGGTAACTCTAATGGTCTTCCCGCCAGAAGTCGGCATTATCATTGAGTAAATCTTTTTTGACGTATCAATCAGCCCCTCAAATTGAATATTTTCAAGTTCATCAACGGCTTCTCTTACATCTTTCTCACTAAACTTAAAATCTTCTCCACCAATTTCATAACCATTAATTTCACTCAATTTTTCTATTGCCGTATTTTTTAAAATAAATTTATTGGTATCGTTTCCTCGCTCAAGCATTACCTCGGAGGTGGGAATATATCGATAGCCAATATT
>Ga0307992_1000695_pt1 | contig 20739 bp, 17 predicted proteins | sample EllFjometagen133_FD_203162 | JGI IMG/M metagenome (GOLD analysis project Ga0307992, IMG submission 203162) | Marine microbial communities from Ellis Fjord, Antarctic Ocean - #133 | ecosystem: Environmental > Aquatic > Marine > Unclassified | place: Southern Ocean | collected 2014-10-08
TACTCCATGTTGGATTGTTTGATATACTTTGGGCAGATTTATAAATTATACTATCACAACCACCACTACTGCCAGTTGTACCAGTAGCATCACTGCATATTCTATCACCATTTACATCTACCATATCAACAGAAGTAAAATCTCCAAATACCCCGTAATATCTAGATACGGCTTGTACAAAAATTTGACTGTTTTGTGCATTCATTACTAAATTGTAGACATATTTATTAATTATAGAATTAGTGCTTACATTAAGTAAGTCTACTGCCTCTCCTAAAGTATTTACAGTAAAATCAAAATACTCTGTACCTATTACTCCATTTTTATCTACTATCTTTAAATAGCTGTTAGGTTGTATTTCACTGAATTGGAAAAATGCAGGAGAATCACCAGTAGTAGCTGTCATATCCCACCATAGGTGGTATGCATTATTCCAAGAACTAGTTCTCGCATTTAAATTTTTCCATTGATAAGGTCCACTAAAACTAGCTTTCCCATCATTTTGATAATTCATTAATTGAAAATCAGTACTAGTTCCAATACCAAAAGTATTTAAGATTGCATTAACTCTATCTAAAGATTCATATAAACTTGGTGTCTCATCATCCCATGTAGTTTCTGGTTCAATTGGAAGATCCCATAAAGATCCATAATCATTCCAAAGATATTTACCTTCATTGTTCCAATTATAAGTTAATTTCCTACTTTGATACCATCCTGAATATTCAACCTCTTTCGCATCGACACATATCGCCCCAGTCTTAACACTAGAGGAAATATTATTATATAAGTCAAACAATTTCATTTCCACATTGTAACTTCCAACATACGGTAATGTTATAGGCAAAGTTCCATAAGTCATAAGAGGACCTCTGATACTATAATAATAAGCGGGTGTATCATTAGAAGCTTCTTTGAAAATAGTCCACTCTATTTCTGTAAAATTACCAGAACCTATAGCATTCCATGTAAATAGTATTTCACCAGGTAACTGGGTTTCAGTATATCTTCCACCAGTTCCAGTCAATGCTAAAGTAACTGATGTTACAAATCGATTAACATCATTTCCATAACACCTAATACATGGGCCTATGTCATTTGTTACTTGAGACCAATCGAACCACAACCATGGGTCTATTTGGTTTGTTTTAAGTAAAGCCACTTGATTAAACATTGAAGTAGTAATTGTCTGTATAGTATCACCAGCCACTACAGTATGTGTAGCACCTGTTGCTGTTGCCGGGTCTGTTAATTTATAAACATCACCAACACTCGCACCTTGTATATTAAAATCAAAAGTAAAGAAATCATTAGCATTGTTTAAATCAGCCCAAGCCAAACCTACATTATCCCAAGTTACATTATTAAAACTATCGTTTGTTAAAGTTATCAAAGCTCCTGACTTAACACCAGGTTGATCTGGTAAACTTTTTGATGATTCACCAGGTACAAAGTTAGCTTGTGTCCTATTTAAGTTAGGCGCATATCTTGCAAAATATGCTGCATATACACCAGCTACTGATTGTATAGTAACCCCACCCCCGTCTTGTAACGCTCCTAATACACTGTTTGGATCTGGGCCAATCGGCGGCGGTGGTAAAATATCACCTGGCGCATATTCTCCCATTATCATGTTTGCACCAACGGCTGCTTTCCCACCGGCTAGAGGTGCAATGTAAGCATTACAGAAATTAATAATAGCCGGGCCTACTATAGCAGCTTCTTTCAAACAGAATGAATTAAAAGTTCTAAGATCTTCTAAATAAGTACATTCACTCGGTGATACTTTAAAGTCTGTATTAATACCAACCTTAACAGTATTTGTATCATTCCTACTGATTGTATTTGTTACTTCCAATAAACCAAAGTAATCAGCCTCTGCTGTTATATCTTTGATATGAGCGTTGAGTGGTAAATATTCTTTTTCTAACTTTCTCTTTAGACCAAATAATTTAATTAATACTTCTTCAATAGTAAAATCCTGAACCTCTTCTGTTACAGGTAAATCCTCATCGGTATATTTATTTGGTGTAATTTTATTAATTCTATAGATAAGACTGAACATACTAGTCTTTCTAAAATTCTTATTTGGTAATGTTATACTTTTATCATCAAACTCTACCGTTGGTGAAAATAAATCTACTGTGCTACTCTGGATGTATTTACCGAACTGTGGAGAATTTGCATTTACATTTTTCCAAAACTCTTTAACTTTTAAATTATCATAACCAAAAAACTTAATGGCATTTATTAAACCTTTATAAGAACCTATGAAAGGGTATATGTTACTACCCTCCATCATTATTTCTTTACGCTTTAGATTTATTTCTACAAAATCAGGTAATGCTTCTTTTAAATTAGTATCTCTAAAAATTGTACTGTCAGCAGCAATGACGTTATAACCCATATTCTGAGTCATGACTCTAAGTCTTTCGTCTTCCTCAATACTCTCAGCCCATACTGTAAATTCCGCAACTACAGTATTAGTGCACTTATCAGTAATCTGTAAAGTTCTCTTATATGTGTTTTCATCACCTGAAGAAAATGCTATATTGATTTGTAATGCAATTGATTTTATGTCATTGCTTTTAGTAATGATATAACCTTCTGGGCTTATTGTTTGGCTATCATCATAGTCTAACGGTATTGTAAGCTTGTCATATTTTACTAAAGGCGGCCCATCAGGTTCTTGTACTAATGCAGACTGCGTACCTGTATTAAAGTCCTTATCAAATTGAAAAAGAAATACTTCTTTAGGTGTAACAGTTTTCCATTCAGCTTCCCAACCGCAACCACCAGTTCCAGTAGGATCACCTGTTGCACCGTCAATATAATCATGAGGATATCCAAACTTGAATGTTGGATTAGTATATACAAGAGTGTTTGTAGAATCAATCATTTTTTGTAAAATAAATAATTGCCCTACTTCAAATAAATCAATAGAAACTTGCGGTAGAAAAATGTCACCAGTCCACATGTCAGTAGAACTGTCATAATTCATATTATAATTATCACCTTCTTTATCAAAGAAGTATAAGTGTTGCCAGCGATTCACAGTCTTATTAATTTATTTTTTGGTACCATTTAGGTACTGCGAAGTTATAAAAAATTCTTACGTACTTAACTTTATTAATATAGAACACCATGATTGGTGTTAAATAATTCTCCAAGAACTCGCGAATGTGTTTATTCTTGAACATATACTTTGACATCGTGTTATTTAATAAACTTTTAGAATAATCATGACCAGTATTCTTCACAACCCAGCCCTCTTCGTATGTAGCCCTGTATAGACTAGGGAAACCTGTTCTCTTATCTTTAACTGTTGCCATATTAACTTCCTTTTAGTGTTTTAAGTGTTGGTGAATTTTGCAGTCTTCCAGTACTTAGACCTGCCGAATTAGCACCTGTCGCAATTGTAGTACCTCTACTTCTTTGCGTCTTGTTATATTTTTCTTGTTGTATTTTATTATATAAGTTATTTGCAATTGCTTCCTTATAGAATACATTAAGAGAACTAATTTTATTAGCTTCTGGTATAGTTTCGTAGTATGTACCATTTCTATCTTCCCATCCACCTCTAATGATTGCTAATTCACTATTGTTGATTATGACATCCCCAAAACTATCTAATCCTAATTGAGGATCTTCACCTTTCTTCAGAACTATTTTTTTGTTTTCTATTAGTACGCGTTGATCTGTTACTGGATCTGTTCCATAAACAGGAATAAAATAAAAACCATCTTTAATAGCTTGTTCATTACGTTCTGATATAAAGAATACATTTACTGAATCAATACCCTCAACATTTTCTACAATAGAAATAACATCGGATCTTGGTATTCTATCTCTTCTATTTACATTTAAGAAATACTCATTTAGATTTTTTCTTATTTCAATTCTTATAGCATCTTTATCAAAATCTTCGAAATATCTAACAACAACATTCAATGCATACTTCTGTATGATTGGTTGGACAATTCTAGTCTCAGCAGTTACAACTTGTCTACCACTTTTGTTTAATATTTCATAAGTCATTTCCTTCTCAGCATCTGTCATAGTAAACTCAACTTCAGGTACACTGAAATAATCCAAATCAGAAGTAAGTTTCTTCTCTACATCAGGAATTAAAAATAAGTAAATAATATTATCATCATCTAAATACTCATCATTCTTAGTATTATAAGCATCTATGAATGACCAAAAATCATACTTACTTAAATAGTAAATATAATTATTAGGATTTGCCAATACAAATGAATTACTTTGGTATGGAGCAATTAATCTAGTAAATGCAGGATCTTCAGTATCAGAACCAAACATAGGGTTCCTTGTAATATTAAGTGATAGTATTTCGTTTAAGTCTATTTGTTCACCTGATGAGTCCGTACCTGGTGTAGAAAACTTTATGTCCAATTGTTTACCTCCAATGTTACCAGCATTACCCCTAGTCTTTATATATGTAACTCGAATACGTGAACCTAGTGCAGGTGGCATACCGAATTGATTATTCCCAAAGAATACACTAAGCCCACCATTTACACTTGTTTTAATCATTGCAGTTTTTTCACCATTGTTCATATCATATAATGAATCTACTCGTTTCCATAATTCACCATCTACGAAAACATCAACTAAATATTGATCAGTAGGATCTTTTGTCGTTAAATTATAACTCTGTAATGCAAAACCTGATCCCGTGAAACTCTGTTCATCTTTTTCTCCTTGTACTATTTCAACGTTGACAAATGTTTTTGTAGTTTTATCTAATCGTATAAAGTCACTGTTGAATTTTAAAAAATATGTTAAGCTATTCTGACCTATCTCTAAACTCGAACCGTTCATAATCTGTACATAATTGCCATTAACAAGGCTAGATGCACTTGTGTTAAGTCGTAATCCAATAATACCCCTTGCTGAGATACCTCGTGTAGGGTCATGGCCAGTTAATCTAGACAAACCGTAGATAGACTCGATGTTCCTCGCTCGTGAAATATTTAATTCTGTAAGAGCTGCCTCAATATAGAAGAAAATCATTTCTCCCAGGTTTGATACTACTGTTAATATTTGACCAAATGGTGACGCAGGAGTAAATACCTCGATTGCTTGATCATAGGTACGTGAAAGGTATTCAAATGAATCCTCGAATAGCTCCGTTGCTTTTATTCTTGTTTTACTAAAAAATGACATTCAATTTATTTTTTTAAAAAAGTGCACCCAATACTCTTCGCTCATCTACAAAAATATCGACTAATGCCCCATTTCGCTCCAATGTTGAAAAGAATTGTACTTTTGTGTCTACGTCAAACCCACTAACATTAGGCAAACAATATGCTGCTATCTGTGAATTGATAGTATTTTGGATTGTACTTTCGTTTAATACTATTGAAAATATTAAATCATTCAAATTACAACCCATACCAGGTGATCCTAGTACATCTCCCTTGTTACTAAATAGAACATTTTCTATTTTTAGGATTAGCTGAGATAGCGAATCACTCACCTCCAATGTAGTAGCGCTATAGTTAGCCTCTGTGGCATCCCGACTATACATATCTCTTATCATATTGTAACCCTAATTTTTATTATATATTCTCTTTTTATTTGATAGCTTTCAGATTATAATTATCCAGTGAAAAAGTAATCTACACCCTCATCGTTTTTAATCTCTTCAACTATTCGATCTACTTCTTCCCTTCCTTCGGTAGATATCATATCATAATTGATTGTAATGTTACCTGGTAGATTAAATGAAAAAGTTCCTAGTATTCTAGCTAATTGAATTTTAGCTTGCCCTATACAGTATCTAATAAAAGCTTCATCTTGGAATAGCGCGCAATCAGGAACAGTTGAAAAGATTTCAAATATAACAGCTTGCTTTGGTAATTCTCCTTGGAATCTAAACTTTTTAGTTAATCTATTATATGTGAATGATATTTGTGGTAATAATACTTGCCTAGCATTATCCATGAATAATGAATTCACTACATAGTACATTAAATTTTCACTTCCTAAACCTGCACCGTATACATCATTATAGATAAACTTATCAACTGAAAAATCTACATCACCTGCATTAAATCCATCACTACCAAACCCACCATCTTCTCCAGAGAATCCACCAATTTCAAATACAGCATTAACTGAGTATACTCTTGACGGCATTTGTACAATACCTCTTGGGTTTGATATTTGGTTTTTATTAGTTATTGTTTCATTAGCTTCACCTGTTCCAAATGGTACACCTTGATTAAATGTCTGTTTAGCTAATGCACCAGCCGGTAATGCAATATACATCTGTTCAACACTATCTTCATATATTTTGTAGAAGTAACCTTTTGCTCTTTTAATGATATTAGCTAATTCCTTTTTTGGAACAGTAAAAGGGATCTGACAAGCAATAGTTAACTCATCATTAATTTCTTTAATTAATGCATCCAAGCATGCTGCTTCATCAGGATCATTACAATAAGTATTTGTATTCGCCATGTTATTTTATATTTTTTCTATTTCAATAATTTCAGTATTTTCAAATCTAGCAAAATCTGTTGCTCTACCCTTTCTAAATATACCACCATCCATTTCTCCACTAAATACTCCCCTAGGCCCAAAGACATAAGAATCCTTAACTACAACATTCTTGCTTACATAAGAATCTTCTATCTTAGAATCAACAATATCAGTTGCACCAAATAAGTTACATTCCATCATTGAAGAATTGATTAACTCAGTGCTAAATATATCACAACCTATAACGTTACCTTGAATTTTAGAATCAACAATATCAATTCCCTTTATTTCAAAACATTTCATTAACTCGGCATTTTTAAGTTGCATCTTACCAGTATCAGAATCATAATTAATTAAACCTTCTTTAAGACCTGCTTTTGTTAATAGTTCAAATACCTTCTCTCTCATTTTAGGATAGTAAGTTTCGACTATTTGGTCATAGGTTTGTAAATCAACCATTAATTTGACTTTAGGAAAATTTCTTTTGAATGTTCGGTATGCTTTATAAGATTCTACAATACCTTTATGCTTTTCTAATATAACATCTAATTTTTTAATATCTTCTGCATTATAAACAGGATCAACTAAACTTTCATATAAAGATACAACAAAGTGTTCTGTCATATTCATTATAGTGTTATATTTTTTTTCGTAATCTTTACCACCCAAATATCTAAACTCTATATAGTTCTTAGGTATTTTAGAAAAGTTTACACCATAATATTTTTCAGACACAAACATATAGTTCTTCCACGAAATTCTTCCAGGTGAAGGCTGCGTCATACCACTTAATGGTACAATAAATTTTATAGATTTAGCATAAACAGAATCTCTCCTGTCAGGAAATGCTTCATAGACTGCATTCTCATTGAAGTTAAGAACGAACTTACCAATATCTAAAGATGAGACATTTGTAGGGGTACCTAATTTCTTACCGTCAAAGGCTATATTAATATGTATAGAGCATCGATCATTAGTAGATCCGTTTTCCCTAATCCACTTTAAAGTTTTTGCGATAATTAGTTTTGATTCGACAAATGGCATTGGCCCAGTCACAAGTTCAATCATACCTGATCCACCAGAATTGTCAGGCTCTAGTTTGAATATTTCATCACTAGGTACAAAGTCACTGTGTGCTTTTTCTTCGACTCGTATTTGTTTATTTAGAGCCTGGGCTAAACTTCGTTTAACTTCATCCATTCCCTCATTGGCAAAGAATTCAAACTCTAGTCCAATCTTTGATGCATATATTGCATTTAGCTGTTCGTTAGTGTACATGTATTTCCTGATTTGTTTATATATTCTAAACCAGGAACACGGTTATGCTATGTTCATGGTAATCTTACGATCACTAACATTAACACTACCAATCTTAACGTTAATAATATCCCCTCTTGTTAGATCTGCTGCTTTTAGTTTAGATTTATGGATTAAACCACTAATTCCTTTTTCTAATTCGACAAAGGCACCATAAGAAGTTATTTTAGTAACAGTACCTTCTGTGATCATCATAGGTTTATATTTTTCGTCAATCCCATCCCATAAATCAACTTTAGGACCTAATTGACTTAATATAATCTTCTTCTCTGAAATTATTTCTTTTGCCCAGAACTCGATTTCGTCACCGGCCTTGATATCTCTATTGTCTAATGCCACTTGCATTTCATCAGTTAATTCAGCTCTAGGAATTAAACCAGTTAAGCAATCATCAAATTGAGCAAATACGCCAAACTTAGTTGTTCCAGTTACAAACCCAATTCTAGATTCTTTTATATTTTCATCCAATTCATGAATCCTAGTTGGTATCATTGTTCTTAGGTATTCTCTATGAGATACTACAATAGTAGATTTATCTTTTGAGTATGTAATTGGCATTACTATAATTTCCTTTCCTACTAATGAATTAAAGTCATGTAATTTATTTAATCCACCAAGAGAACCTGGCATAAAGCAATTAATACCTGCAACATCAACCCAATATCCACCATGAATTAATTCCTTAACCCTAGCAGTAAATCCAACCGACTTATTACCAATAGCATCTTTGATTTCTTTTAACTTAATATCCATCAATGCATCACCAACAGAAGCAATTACTTCGCCAGTTTTTGTAGTTTTAATCTTTACATCGATTGCCATCCCAACTTGCATCTGTTCAACAATATACTCTGGTTCCTTTGTTAAGATACAGCTTGCAGTATATTTAGAACTAGTATCAATTGTTGCCATTGTTCTATCTGGTGAGATATAAGTAATTTCACCAGTTGTAGTATAAGATATATTATCTTCTGTTAATTGAGCTTTTTGGATAGCAGAATCTGAAAGTTCATACATTGCTAAAATATCAGCAGCATAAGATTCAGTACTCATTAGTTTTGTTCCTTTTGGAACTTGTACTTTTATTACTTTAGTATCAAATGGATCATCACTTAATTGAATTGTGATTTCTTGCTCTGTCATTTTTTTTATTTTAAAGGTTGTTATCTGTATTATATATTAGGTACCTACTAGATGTATTTATTATTGTACCTAGCACAAGTAGTTTTGTTTCATTATTAGATTAGTTATTATGATATTCCAGAAAATGGAGCGCCTGTACCAGATCCTGTGCCAGTCCCACCACCTGCTTGTGCGACTGCCGTTCCTGTTGTCGCTACCACAACGGCTGTTGATACAACTGTTGTTACTGTGCCAGATTTTACGAATGCTTCTATAGCATCAGCAGCTGCATTTTTAAATGTAGATCCACCTATTGTTCCACCAACCTTAGCAGCTGAATCAACAGCAGCCTCGAACTGGTCCTGGCTTGATCCATCAGTTGCGGTTTGTTGAAAAGCTAGAAATTCTTTGAATGCATCATGTAAACCTATCTCTAATGCATCTTTGAATGCAGTGTCTAACTGTGTTGCTAATAAGTCTGTTAATAATGGCATAGTTAAATTGTTTTATAGTTTATATATTAATCAGTAGTATTCTTTGCACTTAATGATGGTGCAGTGACTGACATGGGTGGGCTTGTTGGTGCTCCTAGATTTCCAATATGAGTATGGGCATCGAATATTCCTGCAAAAGTATCACCCTTGATGATTGCTTCTGCTGCTGCTTCTCCTAATTTAATTCTCGGTGAATTAATATGAGTTTCTCCTGTTGCAGTAATAGTTAGTTTTCCATCATTTAATAATACAATAGTATCACCATTAGGGTTTGTTATTTCAACCGAGTTATCAGGTTTGATATTAATTGTAGTTGGACCTTCTGTTGTAGTATAATCCATCATCAAACCTTTCTCCTCAGTAAAGAAAACCTTAACACCTTCACCGTCTCTATCATTTGTTACTTCAGTTCCATTTTCACCACCAGTTAAACCAAATGCAGTATCATAAATAAGTACATGTGAATTTTGATATGATGCTTGTATTTCAGCTTTAGTTTCATCTGAAGGATATATGTTCTCGTGATATATTGGTTGATAAAAGTTTCCATTATCAAAAGTCATCCTAACAATAGATCCTAGTTTTGGAATTTCAAATTTACCACTACCAGTTGAACTCCCGCCATACATCAGTTGATGTGGCCTTGCCCATGGTAATGCCAGTGTTGGAATCTTATATGCGCTCTCAGGATCTTCAGAATCAACTCGGTCATCCATCTTTCCATATACTCTTATCTTACATCTCCCTTCAAAGATATCATCAGCGGTATCTTCGACAATCCCTACCCATTGAGTAGTTCTTAAATCGTCTGCATTAAAATTTGCTGGATTTACTTTTCCCATTATTCAAAAATATTTGATGAGGCTAAACCTCCATTGTCTTGCGAAGGGCCTGGTGCACCAAACGCATTAATTGTCTTTATCCCACCGTAACTACGTGTAGATTTGTCAAACGCTGTACTTTTATTAATTGTCTGTAATGGTGCAACAGCATCTCCTAGTGGATTATCTCCTAATCTAGTATTAGCTGTGCTTCCACCAAATGTTTCCAACTCGTTTGATTGTGCAGCTGCTCCTAATGCTGCATTAAGTAAACCTTGTGGGTTTGCCAATGTTCCTAGTAATTCATTTCTTAAACCAAAAACATTTCCTAATGTAATACCTTGTATAGCACTGTTTACTGTCGATGTTAATTTATTAGCTACACCCTGTACTGCATTAGCTAACTGATCCTTACCAAACTGTGATATTTTTTGGCTTAATGAAGGACTTGTAGTAATCTGTGCTTTTGAAACCTTCAAAGACTGCTCAAAACCAGAATATTGAGATTCTAATTCCATTGTACCATAACCAAACTTCATCTCAGTTGTTGCAACAGTTCCACCAGTATTAGTTACACTTTCAAAAACTTTACCACTGGCACCAGGATCCCATATACAATCAGTAAACTTAAATCTAACTCGTGAAGTATTTTCATTTACATATTTAGCAGACTCGGGTGTAGCATCCCCAGTATTTAATGCCTTTAACCAATTTCTAACTGTTTTAAATCTTCTTATTTCATGAACATCAACATAAACATCAAATCGCATTAGGTTTTTTGGCAAAATCATTCTCTTCATTCTTTCATCATATACAGCCATCCTATATAAATTAAATAAACCAGTTATTTTTAAATCTATAGCTTCCAAGCAACCTATAGTAATACCGTCTTTTGGCTCAACGCCAGAATATGGGTCTTGCGAAAAATCAGTACTTTTACCCCATGCCTCTAATAAACCAGCAATAGTTTGAAAATAATATGGTCTAGTTTTAACAACTTCTTGTATTCCTTGTATGAATGCTTTTAAATAATTTGCTCTATTGTCTTCACCAACCTTAAGTAAGTAACCTATCGCTGATGATTCAGGTGTATATGCAGCAGCTGTTCCACCACCAGTATCCGATACAGTTTCTCCACCTAAATTTGATATACCCAATTTATCCCCTAGCTTCTCTTTCAATCCATTAACACCATCGGTTACGTTTCCAGCCAAAGTATCCAATTTAGTTGCAGGTGGCTCTTTTGGTTGAGTTGGATTTAACACATCACCATAATCAGCAGCATTAAACAACGGTGATAATATATCAAACATTAAACTAAAGCCTAAGTATGTAGGATCATCTAATGAAGTAACAGCATTATTTCCACTACCATTATTAGTAGCTGCACTACTTACAAACCTTTTTGCAAATGGGTAACTTGCTGGAAACGATTTGCCGCCTAGTGAAGAACTGAATGGTCCAGCTATGCTTGAAAAATTAGCCATATCTTTTTAATTGTTTTTATATTTATTAGGTCGTTGGAGTAAACTCTCGACGCTGTAGTGTTAATCTCATTCTTACTGGCCCAGGTGCTGTGTATAACCACTCAACCCCAGATATAACATAAAATCCAGTTAAGTATTCATTCACTACACCGTTCTGTGATTTCTGATCATTTTCAGTAGAATCACCTTCTCTAGTTTGTGGGGCCTCTTCACCAATAAGGTCATCTTGATCTGGTGCTAATAGTACATTTTTTATTGGGCTAGCAAATTCTAAGATTTGGCAATATATTCTACTGTATCTTACTAGTGCAGGGTTAACGGTATCTAACTCTATAACCATTCCCATTTTATTCACCTCTGTTATATTTTGATAATTAAGTACTGTGCTATATTGATATTCAGGATGTACATTATCTCCTTGCGTACCTAGATACTTATATTTAACTTGATCATTTCTAGGCCCTTCCACTTCACCATTAAGTAACCTACCTTTAGTTGCAGCTATCATGCCTGGTGTATTATTAGTTAACGGATCTACAAATTCACTTATCCATTCTTTAGCTTCTAAATCCCAGTACTGTGTATATCTTTTATAACCATTAGCTTTACTTATTTGTCCACTCTTGTTAACCATTTGGTGTTTAGAGATATATCTAGCATTACCTTGTAGGGTAACCATATTACTTAAATAGTTTGGAATTCCATCAACCTCGCCAACACCACCATCTGCCCCCATAGTATCACCAGCATTTTGACTAAAACTCTGGCTTGCTTCAATTGCACCCTCTTGGCTAAAGAATCTATTAACATCAACTAAAGTTAAATAGTAATAAGGATCAATATAACTTGTAAAAAAAGTTTCGTCATTAAGATAGCTATTTGCTACAATATCTTGGATCCACGTTTCAGTAGTATCATTAGGATTTGTCCAAGTCATTTGATCTGCGGTGTCTTCTACGTTAGATGCAAAACCTAAATCCATTCTTTCTGCAATATTTAATAGTGCATTGAAACTTGTAACATCTTCTTCATATTCAACAGATTCAGCAAATAATTTTGGTATAAACATCCTACCTAATATAAGATATTGATTAGCACTATCACCACCACCACCACCAACAGGTTTACAATCAATAATTGTAAAATCTATTCTAATAGGTTTAAATGTAGTCTCATCACCCTGTGATCTAATGTTAACTTGTACAAGATCACCATCCTTAGGATAAAACCTAGCAGTAAACATTCCATCAACATCACCAAATTGTAATCTCATGGTTGGGTAAAATCCATTATTTTCTAATATGAATATGTTTAAAGCTTCTGTACTTACATCATAACCATTAACTTTAATCTCAGGAACTAGTGAAGAAAACAATGATGGCTTTTCTTTCATAGCTTCACCATCAGAATTATCGCTGGCGCTCTCCCTGTCCAGTATTTCTAATGGATCTAATTTAATAGCAGGTTCTAATATTGTTAATATGTTTCTTTCAATTATACTTTCTGACATAACTTATGACTCTGTGTTAGTACTATTTCTACTTGGTAAATTTGCTCCTAGTAAAATCTTGCCACCCTTGAACACTTTAGCAACCTGCCCTTGTTGCATCATGTTTGGCGGAATTGGTGATTTTACACCGTTCTTCTTAGATTTTGCTAATTGTGTTAATCTCTGTACTCTTGATTGATCTTGTACACTCTGTCTATCAGTATTAACATATTGTGCCAATGTTTCGCTTGGTCGTGAAGCTGCATTAGGTCTTGAGTATACTAACCCCTCATCTTGGAGGTTTGGTATTGCTAACACATCACCCTCAGATAATGTGAACGGGTTAAATATATTATTTACAATACATATAGCATCGATGTATGCACCTGTTCCGAAATACATTTCTGATATTTTATCAATCCTACCTACCTGATCTACTGTAACATAATGTAAAGCTTTAACACCGAGTTCCCTCTTATACGTAAAAGATGGCGCAGATAAGTCATAGTACTGTTCCCCAGTGTCCTCTATACTCAACCTGTTTTTTAGTGTTAGTGATTTAATATTCATTTTCTTTATATTATTTTATGAGTCAATTAACATTTGTGTTAAATTACTAACGTATTCGGCTGAAACTGATATGTTTGCAGCCGCTGTGCTTTTACTAGAACCTTCATCGCCTTTCGCTGCTTCATTTGTTGCACTATTAAAACTCTGTGAATCTTGGAGATTTGCATCCCCTGCATGTATTGATCCTCTTAAATATGCCCCGTCTGCTGGTAACAGATCTTTCGCCTTTTGCGTAGATGCATATATTCTACCATTACCTGCATTAAACATATTTTCTATATCACCCTTATCTCTTGGCTTTCCATGCTTTACATCAATTTCAAATTTAACTTCCATTGGAAAATCATCATAACCTAAACCTTCACCTAATGTCATAACAGTATTATCACAAATCATATTACCCATCATAACTATAGGGTTGAGTGGATTACCAACAGTTAAATGCCAGTCACCAGTAGGACCACCGTCAATGAATGCTTTAGTTGCAGCAGTACCAGTTGCACCACCAACCTGACCACCTAAAAAGCCACCGAGCATATTACCTAACATAGTTGTCCCAACCTTTTTTAACCCGTCTACAATGCTGCTTGCATTAAAGTTACCAGATGAATCTCCAAATAAACCTTTCATACCAGTCTCAACATCATTAACTACACTTCCCATGTAACCAGCAAAATCACCATTTCTTAATTTACTTGGATCACCAAATTGACTTGCGACAAAACCAGCACTACCATAATACCGATGACCTCCTCCAAAAAACTGAGCATTGTTTGTAGTCATTGTTAGCATATTACTCATAATATCAATCATTGCGATTTTAGGGTTAACATAACTTAATGATTTCAATTCATACTCAAATTGTAATTTCATATCATTAGAAAACTTTATACCACGATCTCTAATCATCGTTTCATCTACAACATTTATTGGTCCCAATACAAAGTTTGCATAAGTTGTACCTAATCTATCAGCAGTAGAACTACCTCCACCATTTTCTGCTCTAAACTTAGCGCCTGCACTAACACCCTTTGAAGCATCGATTGCAGCCTTACCTGCTGCTCCACCCATCCCACCTAATTTTTTGTAGAATGGTTGTTTAGTATAACCACCACCAGAATCTCCTGAATCAATAGCCTCCATTTCAGCTTCAAGTTTCTTATAGTTTAAACCATAATTAAATTTAAGCAAATCAGATAATTTATTACCAGCAGTCTCTCCTAAATAAGTAACAGCAGTAACACCAGCAACATGCGATGCATCTACTGATTCTTCTTGTGTACCCTTAGGTCTAATATTATAATTATAAATGTTATCAGGAATCGGTGTAGCAAATCTCCTTAATGTAATTAAATGATTGACTGGTATTTTCTTGTAATATTTACCATATAAAAAATCAGCTGGTTTATATGCTAACTTACCACCGAAGTTTTGGTTATAATAATCTATAATCTTTGGAATAGAAACTGTCTTTGCAATAGCTCCACCCATTAGAGGGTTTTTTGGCGAATCTATAAAATGTTCTCCTTGGGCGGTTTGTAAATTTCCGTGAAACCCTTGAAAATTAAACAATGCATATTTATTACCAATAGCAGTTCTAATTTTCTTATTACCAACACCCTTGGCAACAGTATCAGCCGATGGTAAATCCGATGTTGTATAAAACTGCGCACTTTTTAAGTCCATAGTTTCTCTAGAAAAACCAATAGATTCTCCACCAAACGATGACATTAAATTTGCATTACCTTTATTAGGCGATGGAAACATTGCATCATTTAAGTTTTGAATTTTGTTACTGAATTTAAATGCCATACGAGTAGGTTATTTTTATTATATATTTAACCTAAGCTGTTAAGATACTTATCTATATCTAAACCACCCTTTTTAAATTTATCAGTCCAGCTTATTTTATATTTAATATCAAATTCTTTTACGCTATCTAATGATAATGGGCCCTTAAAGAATGGCCTTGTTGAGATGTCACGTATTTCTTTTAGATTTTTAGAAATCATATAAAACTGGACCTTCTCAAATAAATCAGAAAGACCAACTTTAGTCTTAGTACACATCACAGATTCTATGACGACATAAAACCGCTCACGGTCTTTATCATTCAATCTATCTTCTAGTGCTCTAGTTGTTTTATAGTCTTCTGCTTTGAGAATCATCTTCCTTGCTCTGTTTTCAAACACATGTCTGAAATTCATATCAAAGAAATGTTGTTTTAAGAATTTCATATTATCATAAAGTTTAATAATACGAATTTGATAAAGAGGATTTACAGGATCCCACTTAGAGTCCAGTATAGTGCCTTTGACAGGCAAGAGTATATTAGGATTTGTGTGGGATGCTAATAAGCAATATACAGTTTGTCCTTTATTAAATATTCTGTGGGTTTTCATTCAAATTCTATTATGTCATCGAAAAGCTCAGCAGTTCCATTGACAATAATATCAGGTGAATGATAAATTTTATATGTAATAGGTTTATCGGATAGTGATTCTACATAATCTTGTATACCACCAACAGTCTCTTTGTTAAGATTTCCTAGTACATAAAATATTGTAGTAGAAACATTACGCCCTATCGCATTTTGTAGCTGCCTCATTAAATAAGATGACACTACTGCATCAGATGGTTCAAACTGGTAATAATCGTTTTTTGTAAGCTTGTTGAATATATCCATGTAATTTATACATTCTATGCTCCTAGGGACATTGCCCAGGAATGTTTTAACACGCAATGCATCATCAGAGTATATGAAATTAAATTCTATATGTTCTTCCATTCTTCTAATTCCTCAAGCTCAATCTTAAGTCTTTTTATTTTGGATTCGATATCTTTAACAGTGGGTTCATAATGAGAGCCCCAGCATGTATTAATATCTAATACATCCTTATCGAATTTACTACCTAATTCTAAACCAAGATCATCACACAAATCAAAAAAGAATCTTTTTATATAAGTATTCTCATTTGATTTACGTTCTTCAGTTGATTCATAAACATCAGTAGAAGTAAAATGTTCCTTACCACCTCCGTAGTTATCATCAATGACTTTTTTGATAACACCATTCCTGGCGGATTCTAAAACTATCTTTACCATTTATAATCTTTTTTGTAAACTTAACCTAGCTTCTTTGATTAAGTTGAGTGCTAGCTTTTTATCAGCCTTCCACGTAGTTTTGTCTTTAACTGATGTAAGAGCATATGCTTCTCTTAGTTGTTCTATTTCTTTATCAGTATAACCTTCTTCTCGCCACTCTGTAATTTTCTTAGCTTCAATTTCTTCTAATCTTGCAAACTCAGCATTTTCATTTCTTTCTACATTTGCTTGGTGGATTTCATTCCCTTTGACTCTAATTTCTTTACATAACTTAGACCAATCAGATAATGAAAGGTTTCTTTTTTGTTTTAACAATCCCTGGTGTTTCATTGCCATTCTTCGTTGACTACGATTAGGGATGCTAGTTGTTTTGTTTGATGTTTCGTTCATATGATTAATTTTATTATATATTACTAGTAGTAAAGTATGCTATTCATCTTTATACTTACTCTCGATTAACGATTCGACACTTTGGTTTAAGCAGTCTGTTATATTATCTGTTGATAGTTGATCTAATATGAAATCTTTGAGTTCGTCCTTTACTTCATCTGCATCGAATGAAGTACTCATCAGGTCATATATTCCTTTTGGTGGAATATTTACAGGAAACTCTAATATGAGCTTAACTTTATCATTCTTTTTCTGTTTATCGAATAAAACTCTAATTGGAGTTATAACCTTAGTAAGAGTGTCGGTTTGTAATGGTAGATCATTTCTTGTCAAATTACCACTTATATTTAATGGATCAGTCTCAATACTGTTAGTGCCTATAAATTCACCTGCAATATCACCATCCAACTTTTGCAAAAACTCATCTCTTAAATCTATTGTAATTCGACCACCTTCGTTAAAATTAATATAAGAATCGTCAGTATCCTTAAATGTGACTACATTCCCAATAAGGTCGCCTTTTATCCATTGCCAATATTCAGGTTTGTTTATTTCAACAGGAGCCTCGTCTGTACTGTTTTCTTTTTGCATTTGATCTCTATTTATTATTATACCTTAAATATAATAATTGTTTAAGAAACTAATATGCAATTAGCATTACCCGATGTACTGTAATCGCCATGACCAACTCCAAGATGCCTCTGGTATATTTTCTGCTTCTCGGTAAAATGATAAACCTACGCCTATCATATCTTCTAAACCAACAGCTCCAGCAACACTGAAAGTATCATGAAACTGCCAGTTACCTCTACCTGTAGCATCAAGAGTAGTAAGATATGATTGTCCTGTTCTTAGCGTAGATGCAACAGTTGGGTTAGTATATGATGTACTTAACCCTGGTGCTGTTAGTGAATCTACTGCATATTTCATACTAACCTGTCCACTGTTTAGAGATGGTATATGAATCTGGGCATAAACAGATAACCTCCAACTACCAGCAGGTAATATATACCCACCAGGAATAAAACAACTTATACTACCTGGGTGCCATGCTGCTGCTGTCGTGTCCATTACATAATCACTTGTGGCAGTTGGGCTTATTATTGGAGTCCATGCAGACCAGTTAGCTTTTGAACCTACGCCCCAACAATAACCATTAGTTAATGCCGCTGCATTATAATCAGGTGCAAATGTATTACTACCTAGTGCTCCCTCGTTTATTTGGAATATTGCTACCCCAGCTGAACCTTGATTACCCTGATAGCCTTGATTACCCTGAGCTCCATCTGTACCTTGATAACCTTGATTACCCTGATAGCCTTGATTACCTTGATTACCCTGAGCTCCATCTGTACCTTGATAACCTTGATAACCTTGATTACCCTGGGCTCCATCTGTACCTTGATAACCTTGATTACCTTGATAGCCTTGATTACCTTGATAGCCTTGCGCACCTTGTGCTCCACCACCGCCTGTCGAGTTAATTGTTATTTCATCAGTAGCTTCGTCAACAGTAAATGTTATGTTTGTGCCTGGTAGTAAATCTACATCACTACTTGCAGTACCATCACTTAATTGAATACTTACACCACCATTAGTTAAACTTATAGCATTTAAATTGTAAGCAGCAAGACTAGCATTTTCCCACATTGATGTTGAGCTATTATATACTAATAACTCATCATTAGCTAAACTTGTTAGTGTTACATCAGTTAAATTATTTAATGTATTACTTGCACCACCTGCTTCGATATCAAAAGTTCCTCTATACAAATGCCCATTATCAGAATTAATCCATAATGTTCTATCTGAAACAGTTCCACCACTTACATCATTACATAATGGTCGATTAGCAAATGTAGAAGAAGGTAAAACTAATCCACCTTTATCAATATTAACACAACCTACAAAATAACCAGCCCATGTTCCGTCATCAGCAATTAAATCTGATAGTATACCTTCACCATCATCTGTTAGTTGTGTATCTATTACATTAGAATATAAACCAACTCTTTGTGGGTTAACTCCACCACCAGTGAATGCAATTACTTCACCAACATTAATTACCAAGCCAGTAGTATCTTTATTATCTAGTGAAATATTAGAACCAATAACTTTAGTAACAAAGGCATTCCCTGCTGAAGTTCCAATCTGACTCCCGATATATCTAGTAGTTGGTTGGTCCATCCACTGTAGGATGTTAGATGCGTCATTACTACTTGGTGTTGAATAGTACAATGTTAAACCATAACCATCCAATAAAGCCCCACTATAATCATGAGTTGTTGCTACTCTCATTGATCCTACTTCGGATAAAATTGGTGGGTTTTTAGAATCTAATGCAAATGTCCCATCCAAAGTTACACTTACTTGTCCTAACGTACCATCTTCACTTGTATATATGCCACCCTTATATGAATCAGTAGAATCAAACCTACCTTCCGATCCTGCTGTTGTATTAACAACTGGTATTCTAAAGGTGTCTGCGTTTGTTGTTAATATATCTGCTACAAGCTGGGGTACATATATTTCATTATTAGTTGAAAGACTAAAACCATCAACAGTTAAACCACCTAGTGTTGCAGTATGTGCCATTGCAATTGAAGAATCAGTACCTGAATTTTCTCGATGCCCAAATATACTTTTAGTAGTACCACCATTAGAGAATATCATTGCAGAGTCACGACTCGTGTTACTTTGCTTGAGTTCTATTTGATAATTATTTGTAGCTGATGCATTTGGAAAATTAATACCTGTTCCTGTATCCCCAGCCTTATTCCATTGTAAATTACCAGGAGAACCATTTAATGTAACTAATCTGTCTACAGCACCGATATTACCATCTTGCCCATAAATATTTACACTACTTACACTCCCTAATGCAATAGGTGTCCATTTGTTAGTACTTGCTTGCCACTGTAAAATGAATAAGTCAGTTGGTGGAACAGTAGATACATCGGATAACATACTAAGTAGCGGTGCACCATTATTTAATGCAGTTAAATTTACATGCGCTTCATTGAAGTTATATTCAATATTTTTTTGTACAGCGTTTGTGCTTATTGTTAATGCTGAACCTGCACCACTAGTTGTATTGGTTGATTGAAATCCTCTAAATTCTAACTTAGTAATATCAGCACCAGTTCCCATACTGGAATACACAGGTTGTTGACCAGCCCCTAGGCCAATATTTTTTCCTGTATTTGCTTCACCTGGGTTAGATGCCAGCGTATTAACTACAACAATTGACCTGGATGCTATATTATATTGTAGTTGCATCCCTGCCCCTGCAATGAAGTTAAAAGTATCATTAGGATTTAACGAACTTACTAGTGCATTGCTCCCAACACTTAATACACCAGTAGCAGCAGTTGAGTTAACATTTATTTTACCAAAGCTGTTTGCGCCTTGTATATTAATATTACCAGATCCTA
>Ga0307992_1000696_pt1 | contig 20733 bp, 22 predicted proteins | sample EllFjometagen133_FD_203162 | JGI IMG/M metagenome (GOLD analysis project Ga0307992, IMG submission 203162) | Marine microbial communities from Ellis Fjord, Antarctic Ocean - #133 | ecosystem: Environmental > Aquatic > Marine > Unclassified | place: Southern Ocean | collected 2014-10-08
AAAGAAAAAATTATTACTGGAAAAGCAATATTTAATCTTTATCAAACTTATGGTTTTCCCATAGAATTAACAGAAGAATTAGCGAAAGAAAAAGGGTTTAAAGTGGATAAAGAAAGTTTTAATCAAGAATTTAAACAACATCAAGAAATTTCTAGAGCTGGTGCGGAAAAGAAATTTGGAGGGCATGGAATTAAGAAAAATGAAGACAAAGATTTAAATCTTAAGATAATTAAATTGCATACAGCCACTCATCTTTTACAAGCGGCACTAAGGAATGTTTTAGGGGATGAAGTTAAACAAATGGGTTCAAACATAAATTCAGAGAGGTTGCGTTTTGATTTTTCTTTTAACAGAAAATTGACAGATCAAGAGGTTGAAAAAGTTGAGCACCTAGTTAATCAAAAAATAAAAGAAGGATTAAGCGTGATAGAAAAAGAAATATCTATTCGAGAAGCACTTAAATCAGGCGCTTTATCTTTTTTTAAAGAAAAATATCCTGAAATTGTTAAAGTGTATACAATTATTAATCAAAAAACAGGAAAAGTTTTTTCTAAGGAAATTTGTGCAGGACCACATGTTAAAAATATTTCAGAGTTAAATTTTTTTAAAATTATAAAACAAGAATCCTCTGGAGCAGATATAAGAAGAATTAAAGCTGTTATAAAATGAGAAATTTTTTTAAAAAAATTTTTATCCGCGAAATAAAAGAAAATAAGAAAGAAGATTATTTAGTAATAGATATTGGTTCTAGAGGGGTTAGGGGGCTGATATTAGAGAAGGGAGATAAAGAGAATATAATTAAGAAATTTTCATCTGAAATCTTCAGAAAGTTTAGTACATTTCAAACAAGTAATTTTGAAAATGATATTTTTAAAAAAGCTTTTTCCAAAGTTTTGATAGGTCTTGGTTTAGAAAATGATTCATTGCCAGAAACGACTTTGATTGGCTTCAATCCTGAAATATTGAAATCTGAAATTACAAACTTTTCTGTTAAAAAAGATAATTATCAGAGAATGACGGGAGAAAATGAAAATATAATGGAATCAATTCTAGATAAGGTTCAAAAAAAGACAATTAAAAATTTTATAAAACAAAACGATCAACTATTAATTAATGATTTTCAGATTATTAGAAAAAATATTATAGAAAAAAAAGTTTCAGGATATAAGGTAAATTCTGTGAAAAGTCGTAGTGGTAAAACTTTTAGTTTCAAGGTTTTAGTTATTTTTACATTAAAAAAATACTTAAAAATAATTAGTTTTGTCAAAAGTTTTTTCAATTCTAAAAATATCCTGTTAGTCAATAAAACTCAAGGAATATTTTTTTGGTTGAAAAAAAGAAAAAAGTTTTCTGGAATTTTTATTGACATAGGTTCAAATTTTACACAAGTTTTTCTATTGAACAATGGATTAGTAGAACATATATTGGATATTAAAATGGGGGGAGACATATTTACGAAAACTCTTTCAGAGAAATTAGGGTTAACAGATCAAGAAGCAGAAAATTTAAAAATTCAGTTTTCAAAAGGAGAGATAGGTTCTGATTCAGAAAAAATTATTCAAGAGTTTTTGTCAAAACCACTTAATCTTTGGTTTAATAATATAAAACAAAAACTTAAAAAATGCTGTAATGATTTTGATATTTTTTTGCCTAAGAACTTTTATATTTTTGGAGGAGGTAGTTTATTGCCTGGAATAAAAAAGATTTTAAAAAATGGAGATTGGGAAGATTTACCAATTTCAAGCACGAATAAATCAATTAAATTTATTCTACCCAGTAGTCTCCCTCTCAAAGATAAATCTGGACTTTTGAATAGTGTTAAAGAAACGGGAATAACTTTTTTAGCTCTATCTATTTGATTAATATTTTTATAAAATAAAAAACATGACTAAAAAATTTTTTGATATTTTACCTCCTGATTCAAAACCTTTTGAGAAAAAGGAAAAAGAATTTAAAAAAGAGGTAAAAGAAAGTAAAAACAAAGAGTTCTTTAAAAAAATAGGAATAGTTATTATTTGTTTGCTAGGGTTGATTATTTTAGTTAGCCTTAAAGCTTCGTCAGAAATAATGGTTAAACCTTTTAAGAATCCTGTAGAATGGATAGCTGAAGACATAAAAGTAAGTGCTGAGGTTGATGGGATAGATATTGATAATAACATTATTCCTGCTGAATTTTTTGAGATTGAAAAAGAAATTTCACAAGAATTTTTAACCACTGGTCAATCTTTTGAAGAAGAAAAGGCACAAGGAGTTATTAGAGTTTATAACTCTCATAATCCACCTAAATCCATGACCTTAGTAGTCAAAACTCGTTTTTTGTCCTCGGGAGGGTCAAAATATTTTAAAGCACTTGAAAGAATAACTATTCCTGCTGCAAAATTAGAAAATAAAAAAATTGTGCCAAGTTTTGTAGATATTAAAGTTGAAGCCATGGAATCAGGAGAAGAATATAATATTGGTCCATCTAATTTTTCCATTCCAGGATTAGTTGGTAGTTCTTACTATTATACAATTTATGGAGAATCAGATTCTGCTATGAAAGATGGATTTAAAAATGAAGTAAAGATAGTTAATACTCAAGACATAGAAAATGCCAAAAAGAACTTAGAAGAAGCGTTATTAAATGAAGCCCAAAATTCTTTGACAGAATCTTTACCAGAAAATTTTGTTTTATTGCCTTCTGCTATTTTTGAACAGAAAATTGAGTCTTCTTGTTCTGAAAAGGTTGGAACTCAAGTTTCTAAGTTTGTATGTCAAGGTAAAATAAAAGTAAAGTATTTAGCATTTAATGAATCCTTTATAAAGGAAATCTCTAAAAAAATTATTTTATCTAAATTATCTGAATCAGATCAAGCGATAGAAGAATCTTTGGGAGTAGAATATCTTAACAATAGAATAGATACGAATAAAGAAGAAATGACCATAGATATTAAAATTTTATTAGATACCTATAAGAATATTGATAAACAGAGTTTGAAATCTCAAATTTTAGGTAAAACGCAAGCAGAAATAAAGAATATTGTTTTTATAAATTTCTCAACTATCGAGAAAATAAAAGTAAAATTTTGGCCTTTTTGGATAAGAAAAACCTCTTCTAATTTAAATAAAATTAAAATAAAGATAGATATAGGGGGTTGACTTAAAAGAGTAAATTTGTTAACGTAGATTATCATTAAACAAAATGAAAGAACAAAGTATTAAGGAGAATGGTCGTGTGATTGAATCTCTCCCTGCTCTTAGTTTTAGAGTAGAATTAGACAATGGAAGAAAAGTTTTAGCTTACTTAGGAGGGAAGTTAAAACGTTATAGAATTAAGATTTTGCCAGGAGATAAAGTACTTGTTGAAATGAGTCCTTATGACGAGAACAGAGGGAGAATAGTTTATCGACTTAAATAGTATTTATGAAAGTTAGGTCTTCTGTAAAAAAGATTTGCAATAAATGCAAAATTGTAAAAAGGAAGAAAAGGATATATGTCATTTGTGAGAATCCTAAACATAAACAACGCCAAAGATAATGGCGGCTTGATTTTAATTAAACAAATATGCCACGTATAGCAGGAATTAATATTCCAGACAAAAAACAAATATATATTGCTTTAACCTATATTTACGGAATAGGGAATTCTTTGAGTAAAAAAATTCTGAAACAAGCTGATATTGATTTTTCTAAAAAAGCGTCAGACTTGAGTGAAGCAGATATTCTTAAGATTAAAAAAATTATAGATGAAAAATTTAAAATAGAAGGAGAGCTTCGTAGAGAATTATTAAAAGATGTAAGAAGATTAAAAGCCATTGGATGTTGGAGAGGAACACGTCATAAGAAATCTCTTCCAGTGAGAGGACAAAAGACAAGAAAGAATTCTAGGACAGTTAGAGGAAATGTGAGAAAAACAGTTGGTTCTGGGAAAAAAGGAGCTCCGGCACCTAAATAAAGTCTTATATTAGATAAATATTATGGGGAAAAAAAGAATTATTCAAAAAACAGAAAAAGAGCTTTTACAAGAACGTGAACAAGTTGAAAAGGCTTTAAAAAAAGAAATTCATACACAACCTTCTGCTAAATTTAAAGAAGGAAATGTTTATATTAGCTCAACTTATAATAATACAATAATTACTTTAGCTGATAAATTAGGAAATGTTTTAGGATGGAGAACAGCTGGTTCAGTCGGCTTTAAAGGAGCAAAAAAGGGAACTTCTTTTGCTGCATCTAAAGTTGCTGGAGCTATAGCTGATATTGCGGAAAAATTAAAAATAAAAGAGATCAATATTTTTGTTAAAGGCGTTGGGGGAGGTAGAGAATCTGCCATTCGTTCTTTAGCAGGTAGAGGGCTGGAGGTTCTTTCGATAAAAGATGTTACCCCTATACCACATAATGGTTGTCGACCTAAAAAAGCAAGAAGAGTATAAAATATGAAAAAAAATGTTTGTAAAATTTGTAGACGACTTGGACAGAAATTGTTTTTAAAGGGAGAAAAATGTTCATCTCCTAAGTGTGCTATGATTAAAAGAGCTTATGCTCCTGGACAGAAAAAGAAAAAAGCAAGTCGTAATATCTCTGAATATGCTAAAGAATTGAAAGAAAAACAGAAATTGAAAAATTGGTACAATTTGAAAGAATATAAATTTAAAAAATATGTTCAAGATATTTTATCTAACAAAGGAGAGATAGAGAATCTTTCGGAAGAACTTATTAAAAAACTAGAGAAAAGACTTGATAATGTAATTTTTAGAATGAATTTAGCTAGATCTAGAAAAGAAGCTCGTCAACTAGTTTCCCATGCTCATTTTTTAGTAAATGGCAAACCGGTTAATATCCCATCATTTTCAGTTAAAAAAGGAGATATAATAAGTTTGAAAGATTCAAAAAAAGATAAAAAACTTTTTAAAGAGTTTTTACTTCCTTTGCAGAAAAATCAAATTTCTTCTTGGTTACAATTTAATTTAAAGAATATGGAGGGAAAAATAATAGGGGATCCTTCTTTAGAAGAAGCCCTACCTCCTGCGGAAATTTTAAGTGTTTTTGAATTTTATTCAAAATAATTTAGGTAAATTCTTAAATAAAATAATTTATTAAATTTATGATCCCTTTGCCAAATTTGCCAAAAATAATAAAAAAAGAGAATAATAGAGCTATTTTTGAAATTGAAGGACTATATCCAGGATATGGTATTACTATTAGTAATACTTTTCGTAGAGTTTTGCTTTCTTCTTTAGAGGGGACAGCTATAACTCAAATAAAAATTAAGGGAGCTAGTCATGAGTTTTCAACAATTCCAGGAGTTTTAGAAGATGCAATTACGATTATTCTTAATTTAAAGAAAATAAGATTTAAATCTTTTAGTAAGGAGCCTCAAAAAATAATACTTAAAGCAAAAGGAGAAAAAAAAGTAAAAGCAGGTGATTTTGACGTTTCATCCGAATTAGAAATAAAAAATCCAGATTTTCATATTGCTACTATAACTACAAAAGCAACTCAACTCCAGATAGAGGCTATTGTTGAAACGGGAACTGGATATCAAGCAGCAGAGCAAAGAGAACCAAAGAAGCAAGAATCAGTAGGAATGATATCCATAGATTCCATTTTTACTCCTGTTAAAAAAGTATCTTTTCGAGTTGAAAATATGAGAGTAGGAAAGCGAACAGATTTTGATAAATTAAAAATAGACATAGAGACAGATGGTACAATATCACCCGAAGAAGCTTTTCGGGGAGCATCGGAAATTCTTTGTCAACATTTTACTTTGTTTTGTGGAGATAATAAAAAGACCATAAAAAAACCGTTGAAGAAAGAAAAAACAGAGAAAAAGAAAAAAGTTATAATAAAGAAAAAGAAAGTTATTAAAAAAGAAGTTAAAAAGGTAAAAAATGAGAAAAAGAATAAAAACAAGAAAATTATCAAGAAGTAGAGACCAAAGAAAAGCACTGAAAAAATCTTTGATGAGTGAGCTTTTTTTGCATGAAAAAATAAAGACGACTGAAGCAAAAGCTAAGGAAATTCAACCATTAGTAGAAAAGTTTATAACAGTTGGTAAATCTGTAAATTATTTAAAGCCTGTTTCGACAGATAAAGTTGAAGAAAAAGGTGGAGTATCTCAAAGAAGATTATTGGGAAAAGTTTTTGATAATAAAATTGTTCAAAAAATTATAGAAGAAATTGCTCCTAAATTTAAGAATAGGAATGGAGGATATACTAGAATTATAAAGATTGGAGCAAGGAGAAGTGATAGTGCAAAAATAGCAATAATAGAATTAGTTAAGTAACCTATGTTTATGAAAACAAAAATTCATACAATTGATGCCACGGATGAATCCTTAGGAAGATTAGCAGTTAAAATATCAATCATCTTGAGAGGGAAAGATAAACCAGATTTTATGCCCAATAAAGACAATGGGGATTTTGTTCATGTAAAAAATATAAAAAAGATTAGAATAACTGGCAATAAATTAAAGCAAAAAATATATTATCATCATACAGGATATGTAGGAAACTTAAAAGAAACTCCAATGGGTGTAGTTTTTGATAAAGATCCTGGAGAAGTATTAAAAAGAACAATTTTTGGAATGTTACCTAAAAATAAGTTAAGAGCACAACAAATAAAAAGATTAAAAGTATTATAATTATATTACAATGGCTGAAACTAAAAAAATAATAAAGAAAGTAATAAAGAAAACGTCTAAAAAGCGTGATTTAGGTAAAACCAAAACAACAAAAGTAATTTCAGAAAAAAAAGTAAAAAAAATAGAAAAACCAAAAAAGATTATAAAAAAAGAGGTCAAAAAAGTAGTTATTAAATTACCTAAAAAACCTTCCGTTAAATATTTTAGCAGTATAGGAAGACGCAAGACATCTTATGCAAGGGTTCGTCTTTTTACTCAAGGGGACGGCAAGGAAATTAAAGTTAATGAGAAATCTTTTGACATATATTTTGTTACTCCTGAACTTCAGAAAATTGTTAAGGCACCTTTAGAAGTTATAAATTCTTTAGATAAATTTACAATTTCCGTTCGAGTAAAGGGTGGGGGAATCCATTCTCAAGCAGAGGCTGTGAGACATGGTATTTCAAGAGCACTTTGTTTATTAAATCCTTATTTTAAAAAGAAATTAAGAGAAAAAGGATTTTTGACAAGAGATTCTCGTATGCGAGAAAGAAAGAAATTTGGGCTTAAGAGGGCCAGACGTGCTCCTCAATGGAGTAAACGATAGTATTCTATGTTTAAACTAGTATTCTATGTTAAAAGAGTTAATTGATAAATTTTATTTAGATGAGCAGAAAAAAAGACAGCAAGCTCATTTCTATGTTACTGATGCAGGGAAATGTCCTCGTGCTGTTTTTTTTAAGTTAAAAAATGCACCTAGGAAAAAACTAGACGCTCGTATTTTAAGAATATTTGAAATTGGTGAAAATTTTCATAGAAATATTTTTAATGTTTTATATCGCTTAAGAATTGGAGTAACAACTGAAGTAATTATACCCAAAAATGAATTAGTTTCTGGAAGGGCTGATGCCATACTTTGTATAGATAAAGAAAATTATGTTTTAGATATCAAGAGTATGAACAGTATGGTTTTTAGAAGATTGAAAGAACCAAAGGAAGAAAATATTTATCAAATTCAATTATATCTTCATTATCTTAATATCAAAAAAGGTATATTGCTTTATATAGATAAAGACAGGCAAGAGATAAAAGAATTTCATGTTGTATATGATGCAGGATTAGTAAAATCACTTCTAAAAGATTTTAAGGATCTTAAAAAGAAAGTTGATTCCAATATTGTTCCCAAAAGATTTTCCGGATATCCAAAAAATTGGCAGTGTATGTATTGCCAGTTCAAAGATATTTGTTCTTTAACCGGATCTGAAGAGATAGACTGGGAGAAATTTAAAGATAAAGTTAGCGAATAATAGAGTTTGAGGAGAATAAATTATTTTCTGAAAAGATATATAAATTTTCCAAAGAATTATTATAAAATATCTTTGGATTTTTTAATCCTTTTATAGAAAATATATTTATTTTGTCTCTAGTATCAGTTTCACTTATTTTAATTTTATCTCCAAGATTAAATATCAAATAATTAGGATTAAACCAAAGACAATCTCCAATTGTTTCCGAAAAACGGTTTAAAAATATTTTTGTATAATTTGGTTCAAACTTTAGTATCCATATCTCATGACTATTCCAGCAAATTGCTTTTTGAGAATCAGATGAAACTTTTATACCTTCAAAATTATCAAGGATTTTTTTAAAAGTCTGGTCAGGAGAAAGATAGTAAATTGTATTATCTTCTAACAAAAATATTCTTGAATTTTCTTCTTTAATCTTATATTTTTCCCCTAATTCAATTAAAAATGGTTTTTCGTTTAAAGTTTCTTTTGTTTCATCAATATAGTTTTCTTTAAATATAAATCCGGAAGTTGAAAGCCACAGTATATAATCTTTTGTTACTTCAAAAGTTATAATATTATTTAAAAAGATTCTTGGTTCACTTTCTTCAAACGCAATATCTTTTTGAAAAATTGTTTGGTTCTTTAAATAAAAAATTTCATTTTTATTATTTGGGTTAAATGAAATATTATTTATCTCTTCATCTAGGAAATTAATTTCTGATAAAGTAGGTTTTTCAAGACTATAATCTAAAAGAAAATATATTATATTTTCTTTAGAATCTTTTGTTTTCATTAATATTCTATTTTCTTCTGAATTCCATTTTAATTCAGTTATACTTGTAAATGATATTTCTAATTCTGTTAAATCTTTTTCTTTTAAAATTGTTTTTCTCAATTTACTATCAAGGGTTAACTCTTCTAATGTCCAACTTTCTTCTTGGTTCTTTTTAAGTAATATCTTTTTTTGATCTTCGGAAACCAAAGACTCCTCTATATTTTGTTCTAATACGTTAAAAGGAATATTCCGTTTTATTAAAAGGATATTTTCTACTTTGGTTACTTGTTTTTCTTCTATATCTAAATTCTTTTGCCATGTTTGAAATTCTGCTTTTTTAACTTCAATATTATATTTTTTAGGTAAAAGATTTTCTATTAAAACGGTGTTCGCAAAAAACCCAGTTTTATCAATAAACTTTTTATTAATATAAATCTCAGCAGAAGTATTTGATACTTCTATAAAAATACCTCCTGTCTTTACTATCTTATTTTTATCAAAATCAAATCTATATCCTTGCGAATATAATAAAATTATTGGAGCTATTAATAAGAATAGTATTATACAGAAAGATAAAAGAATTAATCTATTTTTTCTTTTCATATAGTCTATATTAGAATAAAATCTTTAATTTGCCAAGTTTTATAGAGCTATAATCCTTATTTTTCTTGACTTTTTGGAAAAATATGATAAAGTCATAGCATAATAGTATTGGATTTTAATCCAAATTAAAAAATAAATAGGAGGAGGTGAAAGAAATGATTGGACTTTATGATCTAATTGAAGGTTCAAAAAAAGGAGAGTTGACGTCAAGTAAAGTAGGAGATTTTCTTATTGGAAAGAAACTAGGCAAGAAAAACAAACGAAGGGTTCTAAAATGGGCAAAAGAGTTGGAATTTTGGGAGGAATATGCAAATATCTATATAAATCTAGAAAAAGCAAGTCCTTATCGACATCTGAGCAAAGTTATTGAAGGCTTTATTGAACCTAAGAATGGAGATGTTTGTCTAGACATAGGTTGTGGACCAGCAAAAATGACTCAGGTAATCTGGAAAAAATCTAAGGAGAGGGCAAAGAAGATTATTGGTATGGATATAGTTCTGAAACCAGCAAAGGAGACGCTTAAAAGGATGGATTATTTAATGCCGCTAGAACTAATATATGGAGATATCGGACAAAAATTTCCATTTCCAAACAGTCATTTTGACTTAATTGTAGCTAATTTGGTTATTCCATATGTTATTGATTTCCAAGGACAAAATGGAAAAAATGCGCTTGAGAAAGTGCTTAAAGAAACATATAGAATTCTTAAACCAAAAGGGCATATGGTATGGTCAACTCCTAAAAAAGATGTTCACTTCCAATGGGTGTTCTTAGCCTCAATTCCAGATATGCTTAATCCTTATGAATATATTATTCATAAGGATATTACTAGAATTTTACAGGGAACGAGAATTTTGAAACATGCCTTAGAAATTCAAAGAAAAGGCAAAGAAGGTATATATACCTTTCTAGAAAAGGATGAATTGGAGAAAATGTTGCTTAAAATTGGTTTTGTAAATCCGATTTGGGAAAAGTCTTTTGCTCAACAAGTTTGGGTAAATAGAGTTTACAAATAGGATATTGTTAGACCCCTGAAAAAATGTTAAAATTTAATAAACATTTCAGGGGTCTTTTATTTTTATTTGATTTATGAATATTTTTGCTTTATCAGGATTTATAAACGGAATTGCCGCTATCATATTTGGTAGTTTTGTTTATTTTAAAAATTGTAAAAAATTAACCAATAAAACCTTTGGATTAATGACTTTTTCTTTTGCTGTATGGAGTTTTAGTTATGGATTTTGGCAAATCTCAGGTCAAAAGGAAATTGCTTTTTTTTGGGTTAGAATACTTACTATAGGGTCAACTTTTATACCTATAATTTTTTTACACTGGGTTTTTTCTATACTTGATATAAAAAAGAGAAGAAAAATACTTATTATTGGGTATTTATTTAGTTTTATTTTATCTTTATTTAGTTTCAGTTCTTTATACGTAAAAGATATTAGCCCTCAACTTTTTTTTAATTGGTGGCCAGAAGCAGGAATTTTATATAGCATATATCTTGTTATTGGATATTTCGGAATAGTTGGTTATGCTTGTTATGAGCTTTTAAAAAATTATAGTAAATCAATAGGTTATAAACACGAACAAATAAAATATATTCTTTTAGCTGTCTTGGTTGGTTTTGGTGGTGGAGCAACTAATTTTCCTTTATGGTATAAAATTCCTATTATTCCATATGGTAATTTTTTAGTATGTTTATATCCTTTTATTTTAAGTTATGCGATTTCTTATTATCGATTAATGGATATCAGTATAATAATAGGAAGAGGCATAATTTATATATTTAGTTTTTCATCTGTTATTGGAATAAATTTTTATTTATTTTTTCTTAATAATAAATTAGCCCAACCTATATCTCTTAATGTTCTTGGTCCATTATTTATCGCTCTTAGTATTTTACTTTTTCAACTGTTCTTTAATTTATATGAAAAATTAGCTTCTAGATATTTTTATTATACTTTTTATTCTTATCAAAAAGTTCTAACTGATTTAGGCGAAAAGATAACCAAGATATTAGATCTCAATACGTTAACCTCTTTAATAGTTGACACTCTTATCAAAACGATGAAACTTGATAGGGCAGTTATTTTAATGAGAGAACAAGATGGTCATTATGCTATCTTAAAAAATATTGGGTTTAAACAAGAGAATGGTATTTCTTTGGTTACAGATAGTTTTTTAACTGAATATTTGCAGAAGAGAAAAAAACCGTTAGTTTATGAAGAAGTTTCTTTAATCCAAAAAGATTCAGTTTTAAAAGAAGAAAAAAGAAGATTAGAAAAACTTAAAGATAATATGAATAAGATTGAAGCAGATATTTGTTTGCCTCTTCTTCGGGAGAATAAGATTATTGGTATTATAGTTCTGGGTAAAAAAGTATCAGGAGATGCATATTCTAAAGAAGACATTGATCTTTTAGTCGCTCTTTCTAATCAAGCATCAATTGCTCTAGAGAATGCTCGTCTTTATGAAAGAATTGAAGATCTTTCTGAAAATCTCCAAGAAAAAGTTGACCAACAAACAAAAGAATTGAAGCAAGCATATAATAAAATAGAAAGTGCTTATGAAGTAGAAAAAAAGGCGCATCAAGAACTTAAAAGTCTTAGTGAAGCCAAAAATCAATTTATTCTTGCTACTCAACATCATCTGAGAACACCATTAACCATAATGAAGGGGTATGCCTCAATGTTAATAGAAGGGGATTATGGGAAACTTAATAAAAAAGCAAAAGAAAAACTTGTTTTCTTCTCTCAATCAACTCAAAAACTTATAAACTTAGTTAATGAATTTTTAGATATTTCACAATTTCAAGTAGGAAAGAAAATTCTCAAAATAGAAAAAGTTGATATTCAGAAATTAGTTAAAGACGTTATAAAAGAATTTAAAATTGAAGCAGAGAAAAAAGGCATTTATCTTAAATTTAAAAAGTTGAATCGCATTCCAATGATTAAAGCTGATTATGCTAAGCTTAGAGAAGCAATTTATAACATTGTTAATAATGGGATTAAATATACAGAGAAAGGAGGAATAACAATATTCTTAGAAATGAAAAATAAAAGATTAAAAATTATGATACAGGATACAGGTATTGGCATAGGGAAAAAAGAAATAAATAGTTTGTTCGAAAAGACTTTTGAAAGAAGCAAAGGAGCTCAAAAATTATATACTTTAGGCCGAGGCATAGGACTATACATTAGTTCAAGCATTATTAAGGCTCATAATGGTAAGATTTGGGCAGAAAGTTCAGGGGAAAATTCTGGTTCTACTTTTTATATTGAATTGCCCATTAAGTAAGTAAAAAATAAAGAAATATATGAATAAAACAGTTATTAAAACTGTTTTTTTTAATGAAACTATTGCTAATTTAATAGTTTTGAGATAAAATAAAGAATCCAATATTCGTAAATAAAGTTTAAAAATGACTGAAAAATTTATAATTAAAGGTGCTAAAAAACTTGAAGGTGAAATTAAAATCAATGGTTCTAAAAATGCCGCTGGTCCTATTTTAGCTGCTACTTTACTTACTAATGAAGAATGTATAATTGATAATCTTCCTAAAATTTCTGATATTTTTAATCTTTTAGACATTTTGAAAACAATGGGAGTAGAAGTAGATTGGGTGGGGGATAGAAAAGTTAAAATTAAGGCAGGAGATAGCATTAATCCTGAGAAGATGGATTTTGAAAAAATGTCTAAAACAAGAGTTTCTGTACTTTTAATAGGAGCACTTTTACCAAAATTCAGGAAATTTAAGGTTTCTAGGCCAGGAGGGGATAGAATTGGATTAAGGCCAATCACTACTCATCTAGAAGCACTTAAAAAGTTAGGGGTTGAGTTTGAAGAGCAAGGAGAATTTTATTGTTTTAATTCTGAAAAACTTGTGGCTAAAGAAATTGTTTTATCAGAATTTAGTGTTACTGCTACAGAAAACTTGATAATGGTTGCTAGCTTAACTAAAGGGGAGACCGTAATAAAGGGAGCAGCATGTGAACCACATATTCAGGACCTTATTAAAATGCTGAATAACATGGGTGCGGACATAGATGGTAGTGGCACGCATACTTTAAATATTAAAGGAGTAGATAGATTAAAAGGAGTAAATCATAAAATAATTCCTGATTATCTTGAAGCAGGAACATTTATCAGTATAGGTGCTGTTGTTGGAAAAAATATAAAAATAAATAATATAATTTCTGAACACTTGGATCTTTTTTTAGAAAAGATGAAAGAAATAGGAGTAGAGTTTGAGAAAATGGATAATTCAATTAAAGTTTGGAAAACAGATAATTTAAATCCAGTACGTGTTCAAGCTCTTCCATATCCAGGTTTCCCAACAGATTTATTGCCAATTGTAGTACCATTATTGACTCAGGCAAAGGGAAAAAGTTTAATTCATGACCCCTTGTATCCAAATAGATTTAGTTATGTTGATGAACTTAGAAAAATGGGAGCAGACATTGAAAGAGTTGATCCTCATAGAGCTTTTGTTTTCGGTCAAACCCCATTAAAAGGTATGAAAATTAATTCATGGGATATAAGAGCGGGAGCAAGTTTAGTAGTAGCAGGATTAATGGCTCAAGGTAAAACTACTATTGGGAATATTCATCAAATAGATAGGGGATATGAAAAAATAGAAGAGAGGTTGCAAAAAATAGGGGCTGATATTAAAAGAATTAGTAATTAAAATAATTAGTCATTTTTAAATATGTTTGTAACTAAAATATCAATTGATCTGGGTACATGTAATTCTTTAGTTTTTGTCCCAGGCAAGGGGATAGTTTTGGAGGAACCATCAGTTGTAGCCATAGCACCTGCAGAAAATAAAATTTTAGCAGTAGGATTAAAAGCAAAAGCAATGATTGGCAGAACTCCTGATTTTATTCAAATTTATCGTCCATTAAAAGATGGAGTTATTTCTGATTATAGGGTGACTCAAGCGATGCTTAAACACTTTATAACAGAAGCCCAAGGCAAGTTTAGACTTTTTAAACCAGAGCTTGTTATTTCTGTTCCAGCTGGAAGTAGTTCCACCGAAAGAAGAGCAGTTATAGAAGCGGCATTAAGTTCAGGGGCAAAAGCAGCATTTGTGGCTAAGGAACCTATTCTATCAGCTATTGGAGCTGGTATTCCGATTAATTCTTGCGAAGGTAATATGATTATTGATATTGGTGGAGGGACATCAGAGATAGCAGTAATTTCGTTAGGGGGGATAGTTACTTCAAGCTCAGTAAGAGTTGGAGGGGATAAAATGAATGAAGCTATAGCAGAATATATCAAGAAAAAATATAATTTAGCAGTTGGTACACAAACAGCTGAGGAAGTAAAGATAAAAATTGGTACAGCTTTACCAAAAAAGAAAGAACAATTTTTAGATGTTAGAGGAAGAGATTTGATCTCTGGATTACCTCGTAATATTAAAGTTTCTTCAAATGAAACTGCTCAAGCTCTTCAAGATGTTCTCAAAGAAATTATAAATACAGTAAAACAGGTTTTAAGAAATACGCCACCTGAATTATCAGCAGATGTTATGAATAAAGGTATGATTATTGCTGGTGGGGGTTCTATGTTAAGAAATATGGACGAAATTATTGCTAAAGCAACAGGTGTTCCTTGTTTCAGAGCAGATGAACCATTATATTGTGTTGTTAAAGGGACAGGAGTAGTAATTGAAAATCTTGATATTTACAAAAGAAGTATAATGAGTAAAAAATAAAATAAATGACGATAGTTGGTCACAAAAATCAAAGAGAATTTTTGAAGAAATCATTTAATAATTCAAAAATGTCTCATGCATATTTATTTTCCGGCCTAGATGCTATTGGTAAAAAAGAGATAGCCCTAGAGTTTGCTCAATTAATTAATAAACAAAAAAAAGATAGCCCAGACATAATTATAGTTGAACCAGAATTGTCTATTGGGATTTTACAAATAGAAAACATGCAAAAAAGGTTATCTCTAAAACCATTTTCTGCTCCCTATAAAATAGCAATAATAAATGATGCGGATAAAATGACAGTTCATGCTCAAAATCGTCTTTTAAAAACGTTAGAAGAACCAAAAGGACAAACAATTATTATTCTCATATCTTCAAAACCGGAAACATTGTTGGAGACAATTATTTCCAGAGTACAACCTTTAAAATTTTATGCTTTATCTAAACGAGAAATGAGGAACTTTTTAAAAGAAAAAGTTTCTATATCAGAGCTTGAAAAATTAATATTTATTTCAGAAGGAAAACCAGGAAAAGCTATAAGTTTACTTAAAGATTCTGAAAAAATGAATGAGTTATGGAAAATGTTTAATGATATAAAAGATATTATTGAATCTGATATTGCCTCTAGGTTTAAATATATAAATGATTTTTTAAACAAGGATAACTATAAAGAATTTTTAGATATTTTCTTAAGATATTTTAGATTAACTTTATTGGCTAAAATTTCTGAAGTAGAAATAGGAGATAAGTTTAAAAACAATTTCTCTATCAAAAACATACAAGAAATTATAAAATTAAGCGAGAGAATAAATTATTTACTAATAAAAACAAATGTTAGCAAAAAATTAGCACTAGAAACTTTATTATTAAACTTACCAAATACATTAATTAACAACTAATCATATGTCTAATCACAAAGAAATTATTCAAAAAGTAGAGCCTGACTTTCAAAAAGTTATTACTTTTTTAGAGGGAGAGATAATGAAAATTCGAACATCCTCACTTTCTCCTTCTTTGGTTGAAAATATTAAAGTGAAGATTGACGAAAACGAACTTACCATAAGAGAGTTAGGAACGATTTCTTTAATTTCTTCAGGAATGATGTTAATTCAACCATGGGATAAACTTTATATTCAACCTATTGAAAAAGCGATTAATGATTCTAATTTGGGAATGAACCCAATTGCATCGAAAGAAGGACTCAGATTGTCTAGTCCATCGCTTTCTCAGGATTATAGAGATAATTTAATTCGTATATTGTCAGAAAAAAAAGAGAATGCTCGTAAAACAATTAGACACTTTAGGGAAGAAATTTGGAAAAAGATTCAAGATGATTTTAAAAAAAGTGAAATGAGAGAAGATGATAAATTTAAAGCTAAAGACGAACTTCAAAAATTAGTTGATAAATATAACGAAAAAATAGAAGAGATGACCGAGAGGAAGAAAAAAGAAATTCAATCATAATAAATTTATATTACAATTATGTTTTTTACTATTCTAATTATTCTCTTTTGCTTAATAAGTTTAATGGTCTTACATGAGCTTGGGCATTTTTTAATGGCCAAAAAGTTTGGAGTAGATGTTGAAGAATTTGGCGTTGGTTATCCTCCTAGAATTTTTGGAAAAAGATTTAGAGGAACCATTTATTCATTAAATCTTTTACCATTTGGTGCTTTTGTTAGGATAAAGGGGGAAGAAGAAAACATTGAAGATTCTAAAAGTTTTTCTCAGAAACCAATTTGGCAAAGGAGTTTAATTATTTTTGGAGGAGTTGGGTTTTTTTGGATTATTGCCATTGTTATTTTAACTTCTGTAGCATTTTTTTGGGGAATTCCTACGTCTGTTCCTGATAACTGGGAAGGTACACAGAATACAGAAGTTATGATTACTCAAACAATTGATAATTTTCCTGCTCAATTAGCTGGCATAGAAATGGGAGATAAAATAGTTAATTTTGATAAAATGGATAAATTCCAGAAATTTATTAAAGAAAATAAAGAAAAAGAAATAACTCTTAACATAAAGAGAGGAGAGGAGATATTTGATATTTATTTAACTCCTATTGTTTCTGATTTAAATGAGAACGAGGGGGTAATTGGAGTAGCTTTAGCTAGGGTTGCTAATATAAAATATCCTTGGTATGAAGCACCTATCCAAGGCGTTTTCATCACAGCAAAACAAACAATTGCTATTCCAATTATGTTTGGAACAATTTTTAAAAATGCAATTCAAGGAGAAAAAACACAAGGGGTTAAATTTGTTGGTCCTATAGGCATAGGCAAAATAATGACCGATGCCTTAGACCAAGGTCTAGTCAATTTTTTAATGTTTTTAAGTATGATATCAATCTGGTTAGCTGTATTTAACATTCTGCCTATTCCGGCTTTAGATGGAGGAAAATTATTATTTCTAGCCATAGAGAAAATCAAGGGCAAAGCAGTAAATCCGAAAACAGAACAGAAAATTACATTAATCTTTTTTGGTCTTTTACTCGGATTAATGCTTTTTGTTACAATAAAAGATATAATTGGATTATTTTAAAATAAATATATGCTTCAATCAAAACTTTTTACAAAAGTAAAAAAACAAATTCCAAAAGATGAAAAAAGCATAAATGGCATTTTACTAGAAAGAGCAGGATTTATCCATAAAGAAATGGCAGGTGCTTATAGTTTTTTGCCCTTAGGACTAAGAGTATTAACAAAGATTGAAAATATAATTAGGGAAGAAATGAATAAGATATCAGGGCAAGAAGTTTCAATGACTATTTTTCAGCCTAAGAAACTTTGGGAGGAGACAGGAAGATGGTCTGGAGAAATTGGGAAACAAGTAATGTATAAATGTGAAGGCAATAAAGAAATTGGATTAGGGCCTACGCATGAGGAAATGTTAACTAACATTATTCGTAGTTATGTTAATTCATTTGAAGACTTACCAGTTTATATTTATCAAATTCAAACAAAATTTAGAAAAGAAGCTCGGGCTCGTTCAGGCATTCTTAGAGGGAGAGAATTTGAAATGAAAGATCTTTATAGTTTTCATACTTCAGAAGTTGATTTTCAAAAGTATTATGAAAAAACTAAAAAAAGCTATATCAAAATCTTTGATAATTGTGGAATTAAAGCAATTTTAACTGAAGCATCAGGGCATGGATTTACTAAAAACTTTACTCATGAATTTCAGGTGATTGCTGATGTTGGAGAAGATAAAATAGTCTATTGTCCTAATATGGACTTTTCTCAGAATAAAGAAATCTCTAAATTAAAAGCAGGGGATAAATGTCCTGTTTGCGGAGCGAAATTAAAAGAAGATAAGTCGATTGAAGCAGGAAATATCTTTCCATTAGGTACAAAATATTCCAAAGCGATGAATGCTTTATTCACGGATAGAGATGGTAAAAGAAAGCCAATTATTATGGGTTGTTATGGTATAGGTGTTTCTAGGCTAATGGGGACAATAGTTGAAATTCATCATGATGAAAAAGGAATAATTTGGCCTTCTAGCGTTGCTCCTTTTGATATTCATTTGATATCTTTGAAAAGTGGCGATGAAAAAATTAATAAAAAAATTAAAGAAAATAGTGAAAAACTTTATAAAGAATTAGAAAAAACAGGGAAACAAGTATTGTATGATGATAGAGAGAATAAATCAGCGGGTGAAAAATTTGCAGACGCTGACTTGATAGGCATACCGTATCGTCTTGTTGTGAGTGAAAAAACTTTGAAGAATGACAATGTGGAAATAAAGAAGAGGAATGAAAATAAAATAAAATTAGTAAAAATTAAACAAATACATAAACTTTTTAAATAATTAAGATTATTATGATGAATAAACTCTTTAGTAAAATATCTGAAGACATTGCAATTGATTTGGGGACTTGTAACTCTCTAGTTTATGTTAGCGGACGGGGGATTATCCTTAACGAACCTTCTGTTGTCGCTCTTAATGAGAAAACTGGACAAATACTTGCTATTGGTAATGAAGCTCAAAAAATGGTTGGCAGAACTCCGGCCCACATTAAAGCTATAAAGCCATTAGTTAGGGGAGTTGTTTCTGATTTTGAAGTGACTGAACAAATGTTAAAGTATTTTATTGATAAAGTCCGTAAAAAAAACTGGTTCTTTCTTTCTTCTCCTAGAATTATTATTGGTATTCCATGTGGAATAACTGAAGTCGAGAGAAAGGCTGTTTTTGATGCAGCTAAAAATGCAGGAGCGAGAGAAGTATTTTTAGTTGAAGAGCCAATAGCAGCAGCAATTGGAGCTAGATTACCTATTCAAGAAGCAAAAGGAAATTTTATTGTTGATATAGGAGGAGGAACCGCTGAAATAGCTGTTATATCTTTGGGAGGGATAGTTGTTTCTAAAAGTTTAAAAATTGCAGGAGATAAACTTAATGAAGATATAATACAATATATTGAACAAAAATATAAACTTTTAATTGGGGAAAGAACAGCTGAAAGAGTTAAAATTGAAATTGGAATGGTCTTTCCAGTAGATAAAAAAAGAGAAGCACCTATTCGTGGAAGAAATTTAGTTACCGGGTTGCCAGAAGAAATTATTATTAATTCGGACGATGTTCAAGAAGCAGTAGAAAAATCAATAAATCAAATAGTAGAATCTATAAAATCAGTTATTGAAGAAACACCACCCGAACTTTTATCTGATATAATGGAAGATGGCATTTATTTAAGTGGGGGAGGGTCCCTAATTAGAGGTCTTGATGTTTTAATTAATAAAGAAACAAAAATGCCAGTTAAGACTATAGAAGACCCATTAACTTCTGTGGTTAGAGGGGGAGGCATTCTTTTAGAAGATATTGATATACTAAAAGCAACTTTAACTCAAACAGAATATTTAGAGCCACCTAAATAAAAATACTATATATGGCAATTAATGAAAAAGAAGTTCAACATATTGCAAAATTAGCACGCCTATATCTTAAACCAGAAGAAATTAAGAAAATGGGGAAACAATTATCCTTGATTTTGGATTATTTTAATTTACTAGAAAAGGTGAATATAAATAATGTAAGGGCTGATTCTGACTTAGCGGATAAACAAAAAAATCTGGACATAGAAGAAATAACCAGAAAAGATCTTGTTGTAAAAGCAGATAATACAAAAGAGATTATGCAATTAATACCTGAAAAAGAAGATTGTTTTGTAAAAGTTAAATCTATTCTTAATAAATAAAATGGAACTTTTTAATTTAACAATTAAGCAACTTCATAAAAAACTTCTAAATAAAGAAATATCAGCAGTTGAATTAACTAAGGTATTTTTATCTCAAATTGATAAAATTGATAAAAATATTAATGCTTTTTTAGATGTTTTTAATGAATCTGCTATATCTCAAGCAAAAGAAATAGATAAAAGGATTTCTGAAAAACAAGAAATATCGCTGTTAACCGGAATTCCGATGGCCTTAAAAGACAATATTTTAGTTAAAGATAAAAAATGTACAGCTGCTTCAAAAATACTTGAAAATTATATTGCTCCTTATGATGCTACTTGTGTTAAAAAATTAAAAAAAGCAGGTGCGATATTTTTAGGTAAAACAAATTTAGATGAATTTGCGATGGGTTCTTCAACTGAGAATTCTGCTTTTAAGATAACTCATAATCCTCAAGATTTGACCTGTGTTCCAGGTGGAAGCTCCGGAGGTTCAGCAGCAGCAGTTAAAGCAAATGAATGTGTATTTGCTTTAGGTTCTGATACTGGTGGGTCAATTCGTCAACCAGCTTCTTT
>Ga0307992_1000697_pt1 | contig 20727 bp, 29 predicted proteins | sample EllFjometagen133_FD_203162 | JGI IMG/M metagenome (GOLD analysis project Ga0307992, IMG submission 203162) | Marine microbial communities from Ellis Fjord, Antarctic Ocean - #133 | ecosystem: Environmental > Aquatic > Marine > Unclassified | place: Southern Ocean | collected 2014-10-08
TCATGACCCCCAATGGGTCAAGTCTTTCTAATGTTAGGTTTTTTTTATGTGTGTATCCACCACTACCTAAACTTAACCACGATATATCACTATCAGACCCAAAGTTACTACCATGATAATTATTGAATTCACAGTACATGTCAGACCAACGATGTTGTCGTACCATATATTCGTATCCATGTTGCGGTCGACCCGTTTGAAGACTTGGTCTACTGTCGATAACCACAAAGTGTTCTTCATGACCACCATCAAATGGTATCCGTAATAACCATCTACTAATGTGTCGACTTATGTCTTCGGTAGGTTGTGTTTCTGATGGTTTTTTAGTAAGGTTAACGGGTTGGATGTGTTTCTTACTAACAAATTCTATATCTATTTTTTCCTTCTTTCTACCACTAAATAACCCCATACTTAAAAGATAGAAAAAGCTAAATACAAGTAAACTTAATAAGAGTATTTTAATGTGGATTCATCCCATATATCATCTTTTTTATCCTGATTACATTGGTCACAACAAACTTTTAAGTTAGTGTAGTCTTTAGCTAATTCAGGGTAAATTGATTTGGGTAAGAAGTGGTCAGCTGTTGCCATATCACGATGGTCCTTAACCTCATCTGATTTCCAATGGTACAGTCTTAGGTTAGGTTTACCACAATATTCACAATGTAACTCACCATGGGTTTTAATCATGTGTTGTATGAACTTAGTGTTAAATAACATTTGTTTGAACTTATTCACTTTTTTCATATTCTTGGTGTTTAATAGTCCTTTACCGTAACTCCCTTTTAAGAGTATATAGTCAGCATAACTACCCGACCTAGGTTCACCAACAATTATGTGTTGAATCTTGACATGATTAGTTATGTATATTATGATTTTTCTCACCATATGTAACAAATATAGGTAAAAATTTTCGAATATCCAATGTTAAGGATTTGTAAACAATAACTTAATGAAGTGATAACATCGGATGGGTGTTATATTGGTTATTTATTATTAAAATTAAGATATGAAAATGAAAAAAATAATAATAACATTTATGACACTAGGTGTCGTTATGTTTACAAGTTGTAAAAAAGAAGAGATTCTTGAACCAACAAAGAATTACACAATAGAAACCGTTGAAATAGGTGGTGTTCTATATAACAAATTATCGGGTACGGTTGATGAGAATTTAACCTTAACTAGTGACATTGATTGGATGTTGTCAGGTGGGGTACTTGTTGATAATGGTGTCACATTAAACATTGAAGCTGGGACAAACATCACAGCTGATGAATCAACAACAGCTTTCCTTTCAATCCAACAAGGTTCTAAGATTAACGCGGTTGGTACGTCAACAAACCCAATCGTATTTACATCACCAAGTGAACAACCAGGTTCGTGGGGTGGAATCATTATAAATGGTTACGCACAAATTAACACAGGATTAACCGCTGAAGGTGAAGGTGGAACAGGGGCATATGGTGGTAATAATGATTCCGATAACTCAGGTACCATTAAGTATGTGAGAGTGGAATACGCTGGAAAAATTTTGGGTACAGATAATGAGTTGAATGGGTTTTCATTCAATGGGGTTGGTAGTGGTACTGTTGTAGATTATATTGAAGCTTATAAGGGAGCTGATGATGGGATTGAATTCTTCGGAGGGACTGTCAATGTATCTCACGCCGTATCTATCGATAATGGTGATGATTCATTTGATTGGACACACGGATGGAGGGGGACAGGTGAATATTGGTTCGCTGAACAATTAACCCAAGGTGATAGAGGTATTGAAGCTGATAACAATGGTGATGATAATACAGCAACACCATACTCAAACCCAACACTATCCAAAGTAACTTTAATTGGTTTCAATGATGATGGTTTGAATACAGGTATGAGATTAAGAGAAGGTACTAAAGGTAATATTTCAGATGTACTTATTTATGGATTCCCCATGTACGGTATTAGAGTATCAGAACAAACTACATTAGATAATGTAACAAACAACGAGTTAACACTTAGTAACTCAAACTTATATAATAATGGGACGGATTTCAAAGATTGTAATTCGTTTATAACTAGTAATAACGGTACATCTACAGGTTCAGGAACCTCTTGGATGTCTAATTGGACAAAGTAATGAAGAAATTTTTAACAGTTTTATTCCTATTAACATCTTTAATAGGGTTCTCTCAGATAAGTGGTACAGTGATAGACCAAACAGGTGATACATTACCATTTGTAAATATAAAATCGATTGAATATAAAATAGGGACTACAACGGATTTTGATGGTAAATTCACCATCGATGTTCCTGTTGGTAGTAAGTTAGTTTTTAGTTTCATAAGTTTCAGAACTGATACTTTAGAGGCTACATCTAAGATGGATGTTGTGTTACACGATAGAACCCTAGAGTTAGGTGTGATTACAATATCAGCGGATAAGATAGTTGGTAGTGAGGCTGGATTGGTTAATGATAAGAAAGAGTCAGATGAAGTTGTGTCATCTATTGGGTCTACCGAATTAACTAAGAAGAATATCACTAACGCTGAGGATGGACTTAAAAAGGTTACAGGTGTAACTATTAGTTCTAGTAAGGTTAATGTTAGGGGTTTAGATGACCGATACAACCAAGTCACAGTTAACAAATTCCCTATACCATCTAACAACACAGACCAAAAGAATATAGACTTGGGTTTAATCCCAAAGAGTTTCATTGGTAATGTGAAGGTTAGGAAAACGTACACACCAAACCAATGGTCAAACATAGGTGGAGCACAAATCGACATCAACACTAACAACATAGATAAGGGATTGAAGATTGGTTATAGAGGTGGGTATAACACTAACAAGTCTTTTTTGAATAACTCTTTTAATCTAAGTTATGGTAAGAAATTCAATAAATTATCATTTCAAATCGTAGGTAGGTACTCTGATAACAACACCTATAATGAGGGTTTTACTAGAATCATAGATAAACAGGGTAATGTTAAATTAGATTATGATGTGTTTAATGACTTTAGGAGACAAGATATATTCGGGTCAGCCCTTGTTCAATACAAAACCAATTATTTGAAACTGAGTTCCGTGTCTATGTTTGTACAATCTAATAAAGAGTTAACCACTTACACTGATGGTACACACTTCGATTATAGTACGGATATCTTCACATCTAGAATCACACCAACACAAGAGAACCTATTCTTACAACAATTCATTGCTGAACATGAGAAAGGGAAGTTAAAGACTCACGTTGATGTGTCTTACTCATTAGTTAGTAGTGGTGAGAACGATAGAAATCAATTCATATTCTTAGGTTACCCTGATGGTTATAGATTCAATAATATCGATAAGTTAGATAACCACCACTTCTATAGTCAAAACGTAGAACATAGATATGGTTCCTCATTATTCTTAAAGTATAATGGTAAGAAAGTTAATACTGAGTTTGGTTATAACTTCATGGGTTCTAACAACACATTCGACTACCAACAACAATTTTATAACTTAGGTGGTGTTGGTAATACGTTGGTTAACCCTTATAAACCATATGATTACATCACCGACGACAATCACACACTATTAGAGATTAATAACCCTTCATCATTCGTTGAGGGTCAAACACTAATCCATGGTGTGTATAATGTAACAAAGATTAAATTCAAGAAACTTAATATAACAGCTGGTATTAGATTTGAGAACTCCTACCAAGGTATATTCTACAGAGACCAAATACAACCAAGTATCGAGAAGAGTAAGATTGTTGATAGTTATGAGTTCTTACCTTCATTGGCTATTAAGTATAAGATTAATGATAAGAACCAAATTAAGGTGGCAACATCTAGAACAACTATTAGACCTAGATTTAGAGAGTTAACACCATTCCTATACACTGAGATGTTTGCTGGTTCTAAAATCCAAGGTAACCCTGACTTATTCAATTCATCCATATACAATGGTGATATCTCATATGAGTTATACCCTAAAAGAGGTCAGGTAATAACATTCACAGGTTTCGGTAAGTACATAATCAACCCAATAGAAAGAGTTAATGTGGCGACAGCTAGTGGTCGATTGGAGACATATCAAAATGGTGATATGGCTTACGTTGTTGGTGGTGAGGTTGAGACTAAGGTTATGATTAAGGACTTCACTGTTGATTATAACCTAACCATTATGTACTCACAAATTCGTGTATCTGATAATGGGTCAAGTTCTATCATCGTAACCAATACAGAAAGAGAACTACAAGGTTCCACACCTGTATTATCTAACTTAGATGTATTCTACACAATGGGTAAACATAATGTAGGTGTTGTGTATAACTTCACAGGTCGTAAATTATTCTCAGCTGGTATACAAGGTATCGGTGATGTTTACCAAGATAGTAGACACCAACTTAATATAGTATACAAGTATAAGAAAGAGAAATTTAACGTTACTGTTGGTATAGAGAACATTCTTAACTCACCATTCAAATTAACCCAAGGGTCTGATGATGGTGTAAAGGATGTGAATTTCTATCAATCAGGTATTGGGTTCTCAGTTGGGTTTAATTATCATTTTTAAGATTCGACTCTATAGTCTTGTGTGATACCTTCTTAAACATAGTGACCCATTTATGGAGTGTGTTCACTATAGGTTCAACGAATACTTGTATTACCACATAAGAGTGGAGGATTGATACAAACTTGTCGACAGCCATTGTTACTGTTAAGTCGTGTTCTATAATGACAGGTACAAACCTTAACATCTCTAGGAGGGCTAGAATACCACCGATTAACCATACGGCTTTACTGATACCCTTACTACGTATCGGACTATATATCTCAACAATCCATCTAAGGTTCTTGGAAAAGTATAATCCATAACATATTATTATATGAAGGACCATATACTCATAGTCCAAATTTTGGAACCATTCTGAAACTGTATCTGTTACTAACTCTGGTGTCAAAATCATTACGTGTTTTCTTTCTTTTGTTTGTTATATTTATAAGAAAACACTTACCCATAAATATGAAGAACATTAGAAAGATATTAAAAGAAGAAGTTGAGAACTATATGTTCTTTCAAAATCTAAATACTATTAAAAAACATGTAGACATGTTATTATCTAAATCACCAGAGGAAATGGATAAGATTCTTAAAAAACATGATTGGGCCTCAGAACACATGTCAACGGCTAAAGATGATATTGAAGAAGTTTGTAATTTCTTTACAGATGGTTATGTTAGTGAGTCTAAAAAAAAAGATAAAACGATAAAATGTTCAGGTTGTGGTTGGTCATGGAAAGAATCTGAATCTGAACCTGAAGATTTATATATGTGTCATGAATGTGGTAAAGACAACACACCGAAAGTGGATGAGGCTAAAGGACCTTGTTAGAAAGGGTATGAACAAATTGGTATGAAAAAGAAAAACGGTAAAGAAGTCCCTAACTGTGTACTAATAAAAGAATCTAAAATGTTAGAAGAAGCTGAATACCAAGGTAGAACTGTTGAGTTAAATAAACCAACACAAGGTGATGTTAAAAAATTCAAAGTATACGTGAAAAACTTCAAAGAATATATGGAAAAGGGTTCTTGGGTTACCTACCACAACTAGAACCCCCATTATACAACAAATATAGGTAAAAAAGATAACATTGTTTCATTGTTAAATACTTATTTATTATATAAACTTACACAATGAAGAAAATGGGTATAATAAAGAAGGAGATTAAGGTGATGGATACAGTCACAACACCTATTGAGGTGTTACAGCATTCTGTTGTTAATTTCTTATATGGGTTCCTTAATGGTACAGTGATAATAACAATGATACTTGGTAACCCATGGTTAATATTATGTACCTATTACATACTAAAACAGGTTGAGAGTAAGATTTTGAATAGGAATAAGTATACGAGTAATTTTGGTAAAAGATACCTATTCCCAATCCCAAGTACTTTAGGGTTTTTAACGGGGTGGTATCTAGGTACCTTCTTTAAGTAGATAGTACCCCCCGAAGGATTCGAACCCTCACCATAGAGGCCGAAACTCTACATGCTATCCATTACACCAGGGAGGTGTTTTATTGTAGACATGGAGGGAGTCGAACCCTCTTAACTAAGATATAAGCTTAGTGTAATAACCCTTATACGACATGTCCATTTGCGGAAGAAGGAGGAGTCGAACCCCACCCGAATTAACGGGACCTTGTTTTCCAAACAAGTGAGAGGACCACTTCTGCCTTCATCTTCCATTTGTGGAGAATATGGGGTTCGAACCCATGTAACATTTTACCGTCCTACTTGTTTAGCAAACAAGCCTCTTTACCATTTGAGTAATTCTCCAATTGCACACCCTGAAGGGTTCGAACCCTCGACAACGAGTTTGGAATCCGTCATGTTACCAGCTACACCAAAGGTGTGTGTATTGTTGTGTCGTAGGGAGTCGAACCCTATTATTCTACCTTATCAGGGTAGCCACTAAACCGTCCATGCCCGACACAATGTTTGCTCTCCGTGGTGGTACTGACCCACCTTCCTCTGATTAACAGTCAGGAGCTTCACTTTAAAGCTTACGGAGAATATCTCAATTATAAGTCACCAACCTTATATATCATCATTATAAGGTTGGTGACTTATAACGTATTGCGGACTGGGAGAATAACGATATCTCGACCTTCACCTTAACAGGGTGTTGCTCTGCCTCTGAGCTACCAATCCTTTTGTCTGTTTTGAAATAAGAATAGGTGACCGACGCCCTATCTATGTTTTTTTATTTTTACCTGTATATGTTTCCGTTTGTGTGTGACAGTTGGGACACAAATACCTTAAATTTTCTAATCGATTATCAGTATTAACACCGTTAATGTGGTCTAATTGTAATACTAACAAATCACATATACAATATTTCAAAGAACCTATTTTTTGTGGAAGGTACAAAAGTTCCAGCGGAAGAAGAGGGAATCCAACCCTCGAAGCTATTAAACCCAGCCGCTTTCAAAACGGTGTCCTCGTGCATGCCGGACTTCTTCCATGTGGTACTTTTTTTAAGGTGTTACCTAACCTTTTTTTTTGGGTGTATGATGGAACTTGAATCCACGACCTTCCGAACCACAATCGGACGCTACCTGCCATCTGAGCTACACACACCATATCTACTATTTTTCGAGTTCAACGAATACTATCATTTTCCCTCTTTCTTTCTTGAAGAGTATTTTACCCTCGTACCCTTCATTTTGAGCTTTCATCTTATACTCATCATAAACTAAATCAAAGTTCTTTTCAAAGTATGTTAATTTTTCCTGTCCTAACTTCCTTACGTTTCCATCCATTGTGTTAAATTTTTAGGTCATAAAAAACCCCACTTTCATTTCTGAAGTGGGGTTCCTATAAATCTTTATGTTATTAGAATTAACTAATGACTGATTTGGTTTGGACACATCCCACTTCTTTCGTAATCGAGTTACGACTGATATGATTCGATATGTGATTCCAATTTGTCATTATTTCTATTTGTTTTTTGTTCTTGTTTATAAGTATACAACAAAGATAGTAAAAGTTATTTGTTATGTCAAGTATTTTCTACTTTTCTTTTGTTTTATTTTCGTTTTCGGTCTTTTCACCCTCTTTTAATGATTTTATTTGGTCCCTTAAAGATGCTGCTTCTTTATAACCTTTTGATGTGTCACTTAATAAAGCCTCAACCATCCTATCCTCCAGGTCCAATATAACATCCTCTGTTGTGGTCTCTCTAACCTTCCCACGATTATGTCTATCCATGTTGTGGAATTCCTCAGGTGTCATTGACCTAGTGAATGAACTAATGTGTGTTTCCCCATCAGGTGAAGACCAATGTTCATCAATCCATCCATCCTCATTAAAGGCTCTACTAAAATCCATACCATTAAGGAATGTGTTACCACTATCCGATGACATACCTGAAAATGGGTTATTAAATGGGTTACCAGTGGCACCCAATATTTTCATGATACCCTCGAAGTCTCTTTGATAACCACCAACGATTCCCATAAATTTTCTTCGGAATTCCTCATCTTCCATTCTCTCCTTGAAAAGTCTATTTAGTTCCTCCCTGTTGAAGTTTCTAAACTCATCAAATTCATCCTTATCAAATTCATCGTCCATAATTGTGTTTATTAATAAATATGTATGGTGTGACTAATAAAGTCAAACAGAAAAAAGGGATTCATTTTGAATGAATCCCTTTCTTTTAATTGTTACGGGAGTAATTGAAACTCTTTGTAACGTTTTTGTAACCCCTCGTTTTCGGCGAGTTCTGCGTAACCGTCAGCTTTTCTGTAAGCCTCCTCTTGGTTTATCGCTGATACGTAAAATTGTAGACCATCACCACTCGTAAGTGTGATTTCCACCAACCAATATCTCATTGGTCGTTCTTCTTTCTCTTTTCGAGATTTCTTCTGTGTGTTCATCATTTATAAAAATGATGAAAGATGGTCCTCTTGTACGTATTTCTCTTTTCATATTTAATGTTTATTTTCTTTTGTGTGTGACACTAAAGTTAATAGTAGCGAAGGTCGGAGTCGAACCGACGAATGATTGGCTTATGAGACCAATGAGGAATACCACACCTTCTACCTCGCGTTTATAGCATATAAGGGAGGATTTGAACCTCCACGACCTACTTAATTCGGTCATACTCTTCTCGGTGACTCGGTCATGTGGATTACTTTGTGTATCTTCACCAACATTTCTTGTCTATTTTTAAAGGGTCCTTGATTGTGGACAACCTGGGTCAGTGTATCACCACCCCTCCTTTTTTGTTTACCATCAGTCCTTTCCTATCTGGAACTTATGTCCTCGTGTCAAGGTTTGTTCTAACGGATTTGTGAATCACCATTCTAAGTACGCGTCTACCATATCCGAAGATATCTTTTTCCGCCACTCACATATATTAAACAAGTCGGGTGTGTTACTTCACATTCACACATCTCTCAGATATTCACCGAGGTTTTTTCATTAAACTAACCCATTGTTTGTTGTACAAATATAAGGTATAAAACCCAATCTGTCAAGTTATTTTTTGTATTTTATGGGATAAAGTTTATCTTCATCCCAGCACACACCCGTTTGACGGTTAATAGGGTGTGTGTCTTAGTACATGTCCCAAGGGACTTGTTTCTTTGGTGTTGGTAGGTCCATGTCATCGAAGTTTCCACTTCTGATAGCTTTCTTTACCTCTCTCTTTTCTTTCGCTCTGAAAGACCTGTTTCTAAATTGTTGGTAAGGTTTAGCTGATTTATCACCCATTCTCCACCAACTTCTGTAATCTAGGAGTTCAGAAATCTTATCAGATAACTCATCATCCTCTTGTATTAAGACGTTATCTATGACCTTATACTCAGTAACCCAATGTTTTTCTTTTACCATGACTAACATCCACTCAGGGATTGTAAATCTATAGTAACATTTAACACCGTTCCACCATTGTCTATCTTCAGACGGGTCATAAACAAACCACTCCTGTACCCAAGAATAGTATCTGTTATAAGTTTCCTCATCAACCATACCGAAATACGGTTTATGGTCGTGATATTTTCTATCCCCTCTTGACCAAGTTTGGAAGTCTTTATTAGGTGAGAAGATTGTTCTTCCGAAGTATTCGATTAGACCACTTAGTCTTTCACCGTTTTCACTTCGGGCAATATCGTCCCTCAAGACCCAATGAGCATCCCACCCTTTTAGGTATGGTGTCTCTAGTTTCTCGTAACCTAACTTTCTTTGTGTTTCTGATATCTCACCCTGTCTTCTTTCGAGTTCAAGTATCTTTTTAAAGTTTTTGTGTTTGCTGTTCATAATGATATGTTGTTAATTTATTTACAACATATCAAAATCTTTTTTACTGTTTAACATAATTTTTGTTTTTATTGTACGGGTGGAGGGATTCGAACCCCCAAGGACTACTTTTTCAAACCTAAGTTCTACTTTTCGCCCACCTCGCCATGGGTTTCCCCATACAAAGCGTGTTTGCCAATTTCACCACACCCGTGTGTGATTATTTTTACTATAGTACCTAAGGAAGGATTCGAACCCCCAAGACCTACTCACTTACGTTTTCAGTCACTCTCTCACGATGAGTAATTATTGTACATATGGGATTCGGACCCATATCCTCAACCCCAATGGGTTGGAATGTTTGCTGTTACACCAATGTACTTACTCGTTTTGAAAGAACGTGTTTACCAATTTCACCACTTAGGCATGTGATAGTTTTATTTTTCGGTCGCAAATACAACCTTATCCATGGTTGGTTGTACACCCCTCTCTCAACTACTACCAACTGAGACACTTCTTTAATATTTTTAACCAAATTCAATTGCCCCGTCGGGACATTCTTCCCAAAACTTCTCAAGACGTTCGTTAGTATAATCAAATACTCTACAATGGTTTTCCTTGTCATTGATGTAATCCATTGTTTCTTTCAACGAATATAGTTTAATCTCTGGGTACCCACTCTTTCTAAATAAATCATGGTACCCACCATGTTCCACAAAGAAACCCTTTTCCGATATGAAACTGATTTCGGGTTGTTTGTTATATACAGCGACATCACATAAACCCTTTCTCACTATTTGGATTTGTCTCTCAACTATCTCACACCAAATTTCATCGGGTTCCACCATAACTTCTTTATGGAGTTTAATGTTCACCGTAGCTTCATTAATGAAGATTTCTCGTGCTTCATCTATTGTTCTGTTAGATTTTTTATAAAACCAAGTATGACATCCCATAATTTTTATTTTTAGTACGGAAGAAGGGACTCGAACCCCCAAAGACTACTTTTTCGGATAAATCCTACTTTTCGTCCACCGTCCGTTGAAGGACAGCGTGTTTACCAATTTCACCACTTCCGTTTGTGTGTACACAAGGAGGGACTCGAACCCCCAAAGACTACTTTTTCGGATAAATCCTACTTTTCGTCCACTACCACAAAGGATAACGTGTTTACCAATTTCACCACTCGTGTATATGAGTCTGTACCCCCTCACCCATCTTCTACTCTTGGGGGTCCCACCTTGCTGGGTGGGTTGTTTTCATCGAATTCCGTTCAGGTAACATATCGACTACTATATATTCAACCATTTATTATGTAGCGGTAACATACCCTCACCCCCATAGGACTACACAATGTTAATTTTTTACTGTTTGTTTCTCGTTGTTGATACAAATATACATTAAATGTTTGAATCTGACAAGTTTTTTTCACTATTTCTTTTTTTTGTGGATTAGACGGGATTCGAACCCATAACCTTCGGGACATCTCCGAACCTAATACAGTCCCATCTAAATCATTTTGTGTCTTAAGCCACTCAGATAAACTAATGTTCTGCCTCGGTGTACTGTATAATTGTACCATTCGACCAATCGTAACTCCTAACCCATTTTGTCTTACAAATATATACTAAATGTTTGACTCTACCAAGTGTTTTCTGAAATTTAATTCAGTCGGTACCTTATCCCCGATGTAAATTAACGCCACAGAGTTAGTTGGTACTATACCTTTAACTTCCTCTCTCATCAACCTTTTGATTCTATTCCTATCTACTGCTCTCTTGAACTTCTTAGAACTAACAGCAAACAAATAACCAGGGGTACCTTCTACGGTCTTAACGATTACACTATTCACAACAGTACCTTTACCGTTAGTGAACAACTTCTCGATGTCCTTTTTATTTTTTAAACTGTTTTTCATATCACAAATATACATTAAATATGTGGGTTATACACTGAAATCTTCAATTAGTTTAATTATTTGTTATATTTATGTGTGTATGAGAGAATTATTAGATTCCTATTTACCACAAAACATATTTAGAAAAACTGTCGAGGTGGTTGATGGTGATTCACTTAGAAGATATGAAGAGATAACCAATATTATGGTTAATGAATATGGTTATCGTTTAGAAAAAACCGAAAAAACTAGGGATAATCGAACAAAATGGTTTTTAACTAGGGATGAAATGAGTGATGTCAATAGAGAAATGGATGAAAGTTACATCATAGAACACGAATATTCAACACAAGAATTACATAAAACCATGTTTGACTGGGTTCTTCCTTTATTACCTAAGTATTAATATTTTCACGATAAAAATAAATAAAAAACCACCCTATAATAAGGTGGTTTCGTGTTGTAGAACGGAATCGAACCGTTTTCTCTCTTCCTACTGAGTGTAGTATAAATACTCGATTTCTCATCGGGTTACCATTACACCACTACAACCTAAAAGTGTACTAGTCAGGGGTTGAACCTGAACATGTGTACTCATTATAACAACCCTAGTGTGGTTTAGGAATATCTATGTCCACACAACACTGATATTTTTTCGTTATACTGAGTGCGTCTACATTCCGCCACAAGTACATATCTAACGATTACTTATCGTCAGGTTTTTTTATTCCCTCTTTCAAGGCATCATTACCTTTAGTACAGATTGGGTCATAAGGGCAGTGTCTGCAGCCACCGCCACAACATCTGCCCCTATTTACCAAATATTCTTCGGTGAGTACTATTACCCCACCTTCTATGTAATAATCCTTACTTAATTCCATATTAAACATACACATACTGTTCCCAATCCTTATGAATGTTCTTGTATTGTGACAAGAATTCCATGTAAGATGGTCTATACGGTGTGTACCTAATTGTTTTACCAGTTAACTTCTCGTAATCTTTTAATGGCATGTTACCCTTTTCAAGGTTACACTTACCACAACAGGTAACCAAGTTCTCCCAAGTGTTCTTACCACCTTTGGACTTTGGTTTAACGTGGTCAATAGTTAGGTTATTTTTAGAGTCACAATACACACATGAATAATCATCTCTTCTATAGATATTAAATCTAGATAGAGTTACTTTCTTGTGTGGTATGTAAACATATTTATTTAATCTAACAATGGTTGGTCTTTTAAAACCATCACCACTATCCGTTAATAATGTGGGACATTCAGTTATCAAAGACAAATAGTCGTCATCTCTTATGGCACACACAATAGGTTTCCCCTCCACATGGGAGACAACATCAGCTTTACCTTTGTAGGCAAGTCTGAAACCTCTCTCGAATGACATTACTGTCAGGGGAGATGCGTCCATATTTAATACTAATATTTTGTTCATAACATTTTAATTATAAATAGTCTACACTATTAAGTCAAGCTGTGGGGTGAATGTGTGTTGAACCCTCGTGTTGGTTATACCCATCATTAACCCCATATTACGTGTGTTGTGATGGTTATAACCATCTTCAAAGTACCCTCGGAGGGAGTCGAACCCTCAGCTGTACGCCGTTTAAAGACGTTGTGTTTACCGTTTCACCACGAAGGCAGTTTACGAGTTCTTAGTCTCTACCTAAGTAGAATCTGGTGTTACTCGTCTTCCATATGTCCCCGTAGGTCACATGGGTCGGTTACTTAATGTTTCCATCTTTTACCTGTTGCAGTCCATAAAGGAATCGAACCTTATATTTGAGGTACTAGCCCTCATCACCCAAGTATATTATATATCGTTTGCACAAACGTTTCAATACACAGACCATTTTTGGATAGATGGAATCTAGTAACTGATGATTTCATCTATCCATTGTACCGAAGGAGGGAGTCGAACCCTCACGCTCTAAGAGCTACAGCTTCTAAGACTGCTGTGTCTACCATTCCACCACTTCGGCGTACTTTTATAAGTATCTCGGACGGGATTCGAACCCGTAAAACCTATCTACTCAAGATAGTATGTATGTCAATTCCATCATTGGGGTATTTGTGGTCTTTCCCACTGTTATTTACATAGTGTTAAATACAGTTCCACCACATCTCCATAATGTAAATTATATTTAATGTTATCAGTACCCCCAGATGGAATCGAACCACCACCACTTCCATGTAAAAGAAATGTTCTCCCATTAAACCATGGGGGTATTTTAGAGTTTAAGATGGGATTTGAACCCACTACTTCTCAGATACCAACCGAGTGTTCAACCTCATGAACTTCTTAAACGTTTGTGGAACAATACCGAGTTGAACGGTAACCTTTTGGGTTTCAATCAAATGTGCAGACCCCTACACCATTGTTCCTTTTGTGGAGATAGAAGGATTCGAACCTTCGACACCCGTGGCTTCAACACGGTGCTCTACCAACTGAGCTATATCTTCATTTTCCAGAGCCTGTGATAGGATTCGAACCTACGTGGGGTTTCCCCTCTTGTGTACAAAACAAGTGCAATCAACCACTATGCGACACAGGCATTTTATTACTATTAAAGTAGCGTGGGTGAGGTTCGAACTCACTTAACCTTCCATATGAAGGATGGCCCTATTCCACTAAGACACGCCTTATTTTCTACTCTTTAACTTCCAGGTTATCCCACTAGGGTTCGAACCTAGACTCTTTTGGTTCAAAACCAAACGTGTTTCCAATTACACCACAGGATAATATTTATTTATTTTTAAGGTATAAAAAAACCCGAACACTTTACGTATTCGGGTTTGTTAATTATATCTTATTAAATCATCACGACTCTCTAGACATATCAAACCCGAATACAGTCTGTAACTGTACCATAAAGACTTGCGTCAGGGTAAATAAAGATATGTTAGTTAAGTTGTTCATTTTGTTTTTTGTTTGTTCTTGTTTATAAATACACTACAAAGATAGTAAAAGTATTCTAATATGTCAAGTATTTTTTTAATTATTTTTTAATCGTAAGTGTCATCACTTGGGTTACTTTTCCAAAAATAGTCAGTTATACGTTTTTTAAGTTCCCCACTATTCTTAACTTCTTCACCCACTTCTTTAGGTAGACTTGATATAACATCACCAACGAAATCACCACTCGAATAATAACCACTAACATCACCACGACCAATATCTGTTATGGTTTTATCTAATATACGTGACGTTTCATCACCTTCTTTAATGATTTTTCTAACGAGTCTACTTAAATCCGATTCCGTTAGTCTAACTACTTTTCTTTTTGAATTTCTCATTTTTAATTTTCTTTATTTATAAATATACTATACTATAGTATAGATAAAGTTATGATTAATTATCAATAACTTTCTGTATTAATTCGTTATAAAACCCTAACGCGTCACGTTTATGTTCACTATCTGGTATGTTGTCCAACGAATTTCTTAAGTCTATAAGTTCACTCTCAAAATCTAACCCATGTTGTTTTAACCCATCACTAACAGCTAAACCATCGTTTCTAGCTGATTCAATAGCCATATCTAATACACCATTCATCATATACATTACCATAACTAATGATTCAACCACTTCATCATTTTCATCCTCACGTAATATTCTTTTATTAGCTTCTTCTATACGTTTATTTTTTTCTTTAACCCCAATAATCATCTGAAATATCTCTCATAATATCACTAAGAACCTCATCAATATGACTCATATATTCATAATCTTCTGGGTTATACCGTAGTTTCACCACCTTAGATACAATATGTTTAACCTTATGTTGTATATTTTTTTTAACTCGTTGGAACTCTTGTTCGGTTGGTTTGTCGTAATCAGTGTCCCATTCCTCAGAACTTTCTCTAATTATTTTCTTAACCAATTTTTCAATACCTTGTTCGTTTATTCTAATCACTTCTTTATTTATAAATACACTACAAAGATAGTAAAAGTATTCTAATATGTCGAGTATTTTTTAAATTTTTATTTACTGAATAATGTGGAAATAACCACGTTTTCAATACCCTTTTAATTGTTTTTAGTTAACTCACCGTTATTCGTATTATAAATATATGTGTTAACCCCTCTTGTGTTCGCCTTATCAATACTATCTTTAGTACCATTTGACTCCATGTCCCAGAAAGCTAATAAAATATCAGAATTCTCGACAATAGTTGTGTTTCTAGCTTTAGGTGCTTCCCATCTTCTAGATTTTTCGGGGAAATCGTTGTAACGTGGTTTGAATATCTCTTTATCAACACCGTTTTCGTCAGCCCAATTAGACCCTAATGTGTCAGCCCCACTTGCTCCACCTGAAATAATGGTTGTGGGTCTACCCTCTAGTTTAATGACTTTACCAATCACCTCACCCATAACATCTTTATTGTTAAATGTTCTAGAACCCACAATACCTATTTTTAACCCGTTTTCCATATAATAAATGTAACACAATTTTAGTTAGGGGTCAAGTTTTTTTCTGTCTTATTATGGTCAACCCAGTCCCAAACTTCATAGAATTTAGGGTCTTGTACTGGACAAGTCCCAGACTCCTTCAATTCTTTCAAATCTCTAGTTAAATCATCTACGGTATATGTTTTAGATGTTTTCATACTTCAAATATAAGGAATATTTACTTATTGGCCAAATCCTTAACGATAAATATCTAGAAATATTAGATATTACCTTCTTTTATTAATAATTTACCATTACGACCCTTTTCTTCGGGGTATAAAGAATATACGGGGTCTGATTGGAATATCTCTTTTGTGTCCAAATCCATCATACTGATACTCCCATCGTACCCAGCACCAGTGTCCATGTTCCATACATTACCTAAATTCACTGGTCTCATGTGGTCATATTCCCTACCTGTTGGTGTGTGTCCTATATAAATCTCTTTATAGTTTTCCCACACTTCCTGGGTGTTACCAATCTTATCTTTACTAACCAAATGTCTCCAAAAGGCTCTATCCCAATAGAATACAGCATTTTCCTTTTCATCTTCCTGACCCACATTCATATAGAACTGTTTATCTAATGGGATATTAGGGTCAAATCCTGCGTGCATGAAGATTCTATTCTTATCATCTATGTAGTATAGTAACGCATCCTCGAAGAACTTGATATGTTTATCCACTAACTCGGGTTTATTAATATAACTGTCGTATGTCTCCTTACCCCCTTGTTGGTACCAAATGTGGTTATGGTTGGTTGGTCCCGTTTGTAATGATGATTTCAAAAACCTTTGTGTCCACTCATCGTGGTTACCTTTTACATATATAAGGTTCCTCACCTTGGTGATTAGGTGTTCTAATGCCTCAGCGGTCTCAGACCACCCATCAGCAACATCACCTAACGATATAAGTTTATCGTTCTCATAATCAAATCCAGCTCTCTCTAGAACTTGGACTAATGCTCTATATCCGCCGTGGATATCACCAATAACATACTCTTTACCCATAATACCTCTGTTTTTATCCATTATTTCATCCCATTAACCATCTGTGAATATTCGTTGATTAATTTTTCATAAGACGCCTCATCTAAATCTTTCAGTCTGTTGAACTGTGTACCAATTCTACTCTCAGACATGGTAATTTTACCACTTTTGATTTGTTTCATCTTTGAGTTAATATTTCTCTCAAGTTGTCTAATGTGTCTCATCATATATCCGTGGTTTTTAATGTTTCTACAAATATAGTGATTTATTCAGTAAAAACCAAATATTTATTAATAGTATGATGGAAAAAAAGGAAATAAAGAATCTAATAAGATTATATACGGAAGGTGGTTCTGAAAAAATTAACCTATCGTATGGTGACGATGACGATGACTTTGTGTTGACGGACCCATTAAAAGGTGTTGTTTCACCTAATGTGAAGGTGGTTAGTAATGTGTGTCGTAGGGAGATGATTTGTGATGAACAAGGGAAAATCACTTTCGGTCAGTTAGAAAGATTAATTAAAGCTGCACATAATAAAAAAACGGGTCTCGCTGTTGGTGAGGGTGTCTATAAATCTTTCATTAGGTTATTACCTTGGTTCATACCACAGATAGCTATTGGTGCTTTCTTAGGTTCGGGGATGAGGGGTATTAATAAGATACTTAAACCATCATTAGAGTCCACTACTGGATATAAGACGTGGTGGGGTAAAATGGTCCTTACTGTGATGAAGTTAGCTGAGGGTGACCTACCAATTTCAGACCCATTCTCTAAAATATTCTTCATTAGTGATGGTTTGTTGGATATGTTGGATGATAAATACAAATACAAATTTTCTAGGTACATTTCAGAGATAGCTTCAAATAAACCCGATACCGAAGAGGTACCTGAGTATTTTGTTGAAAATGAACTTAGGGGTTACCTTAATCAGAAATTTATTTTAGACCCACCATTAGGTATTCGGTCTTAAGAAAATCTTCTATTAACCCTCGGTAAACTCACATCCATCCAAGACCTGTTCTTTTTTGGTGTAAATTCGTGTGGTTTTAAATCCATGGATACACCTATTCTAGAACCATATAGATTTTCATAAGTCCAAGTATCGTCTGTTCTCCAATTAACTTCAACCCCTTGAGGTAAGTCATGGTTACCACCTAAATTATGGTGGAAGACGTTATACTCAACTTGGGGTGTGAAATAATGTAGATTACCTAACGACATATTCATTGGTTGTACAGCTACAATGTCTAGACCAACTGTCTGAGCCATTACTCGTCTAACAGTTGGGGATGTCACTTCATCAAAATTATTCTCAGTTTCGGGTACTTCATTTAGTAATGCTGATGCTTGTGACTCATATAACTGAGCTATATTTTCCCTAACAGGTCCATCTAGATTATCTAAGAAACCCAAGGCACCCCAATTATTCACTGTTTGTTCTCGTATTGTTTGTTGATGCCTCAAACCAATGTTCCCAACCTCACCTGATGTCAATAACCTACTAGTTCGTGGTCTTATAGGGTCAGGAATCTCAACGGGGGCCATCTCACGGATGTTTCTCAATATCTCATTATTAATCTCTCTAGTGATATTCTCCGATAATAACGCGGTCAGTTCAGCCTCAGCATCAATATTATGGTATCCTTGAATGCCCTGAGTTAACTCAGGTGTCCATGTTGCTCGTAATGTTCTTGTATTACCTTGGACCCCTACCGATGTTAAGTTCATTTCGATTTGTGGTACGATAATACCCGTCACGAAATCGTGACGATACTGTTGTTTCTTAATCATTACCTAAATTGTCAAACTCTAGTCCGTCCATAGTTACTTGACCATAGAATCGGTTATTCACCACAGTTGTGGCATATCGGGTCATCATACCCTCGGTTGGTTGGAAATCGTTCGGGTCTTCACAAATAGTTGTTGTGATTTGCATAGGGACATAGGGTGCATAAATGTATCCAGACTCTAAAAAAGTCCTTCCCTTATGACCTGTAAGAAATTGTGGTTTATTATTACCCGTAAGAAAGTCATGTCTAATGTGTGACCTATTAACTAAAACTTTGTCCATAATACTAAATACTACACAACTTCTATATTATCTGTACATTTAGGGCATGAATAATTTATGTTGAATCTTTTGTCGTGAACAACATGGGTACCATCACAACATGAATAGTCCTTTGTAGTGTCCTTTGGTGGGTTTGGTTGTGGTTTGTAGTTACATATTAGTGTCTTATCTAAAATGAATGAATATCTATGTTTTTGTGTTCGGGGTAACCACACACCTTGGGTTTCCTTTGTTGAACCCCTTGGGTTTACCTTACCCTCGGATGTGAAGAAATCTGTCTTCTTATTACTCAAACCATAATAGACGAAGTTACACACTTGATAGATACTACCAGCATGTCTACTGTCGTCAGCTAACGTAATAACCGCCCTAATAGATTCTTTCTTTAATAACCTTATACTTGTACTTAACAGGAAAGATGTTGCATTAGTCCCATTGAATTGGGGTAACACACAGAGTCTACTCAACTCTAGAACTGATTGGTCTTTGTTACCTAAACTAAACCACCCTTTTAATGCTGAGATACCTTGTGGGTTTGAAAAGGCTGTAACACCATACATATCCCCACTTTCATTTCCGAATAACCCGTAAGCGAACTTTGAGAAGAACTTAGCATCACCCAAGTAGTGGTGTTTCCTTATGAATTCATAAGCAACACTCTTGTCTATCTGTTTAATGATGTAGTTCTTCTTCTTGAAGGATTTATTATAGGTCATACCATTTCAGTTATAAGTTGTTCCCTAACTCTCATGATAGCATCACCCAACCAATTCTTACCTTGCCATTGTGATTTATCGTGGATTCTCTCATCCGTGTAATGTAGACCAATACCCCAAATCTTATCTTTCGGACTAGCCTCAACAATTAACTTGTCTTCAGTCCCCATTAGTTGTTTTAGTAATATCTCATCCTGTGTGAACTTAGCGTAATTAGCTTCGTACACATATTCCCTACATACCTTATTCCAAGTATCGGAATCGAAACCCCTAACTTTTCTACCCAACGCTTTCTGTTCCCGTGGGTTGTTTGTTCTCATGATAGCGTTAGCCACCTCTTTATCCTCGAACAATAACGCTTTCTTATACATCATGTATTGTTCAGCTGTTGTGAACTTAGTACCATCTATGGTGAAGTCAGAGTTATACCATTGACTGTATATACCTGACCAAAAATACACCCCTTTATCTGTTGTTTTCATACGATAATTATAGACATAAAAAATGGGGTAATAAACCCCATTTCTAATTTCTTACATATAAATACCACCATCAACCCGAACCATTTGTCTTATTTGTTCTTCGGAATGTGTTTCACTGATTTTTGTCTCTTCCAAATCCAAATAACCACCAACGGATTCAAGATTTCCGAGGGATGTGATTGGTGTCTCTTCCAAATACAAATTACCACCAACGGATTGGAGATTACCGAGGGATGTGATTGGTGTCTCTTCCAAATACAAATTACCACCAACGGATTGGAGATTACCGAGGGATGTGATTGGTGTCTCTCTCAAA
>Ga0307992_1000698_pt1 | contig 20723 bp, 15 predicted proteins | sample EllFjometagen133_FD_203162 | JGI IMG/M metagenome (GOLD analysis project Ga0307992, IMG submission 203162) | Marine microbial communities from Ellis Fjord, Antarctic Ocean - #133 | ecosystem: Environmental > Aquatic > Marine > Unclassified | place: Southern Ocean | collected 2014-10-08
ACCAAAAAAAGGTATTCGCGAGAAAAGATTTGTTTTTCGTGGTTATCAACATCAAAAAGTGAAACTATCAGTTTATGAGTTGAAAGATCAGATAGGCAAAGCACCAGGACTACTTTACATTCATGGGGGTGGTTTTCAAATTCAAGGAACACCCGTTCATGAGCATCTTGTTGCTAATATCATGAAAGAAACAAAACAAAAAACGGTTTATGTTGATTATAGACTTGCACCAAAATATTCATTTCCGACAGCTTTAGAAGATTGCTATCATGCTTTGCTTTGGATGGTTGAACATGCGGATTTTCTCAATATTGATATCAGTAATATCTCCATTGCCGGAGATAGCGCTGGTGGGAATCTTGCAACTGCTGTTGCATTGCTATCGAGAGATCGCAAAGGTCCAAAGATTCAAAGACAAATGTTACTATATCCTGTAATTGATCAGGAACAAAAAACTAAATCAATGCTTGAATATGATGATGTACCGATGTGGAATTCCTTACTCAATAAAAATATGTGGGAAGTTTACTTAAAAAATGGAGATTTTGGGATGATTCAATATGCATCTCCATCATATGCTGATTTAAAAGGATTACCAGATACATATATTGAGACTGCTGATTATGATTGTTTAAGAGACGAGGGGATTTTGTATGCTAAAAGACTCAAAGCAGAAGGTATAAGAGTTGTTGAACACCATACAAAGCATACGGTCCATGGATATGATGCAGTTTTTTATAGCAGGTTGGTAAAAAATCTAACTAAGGAAAGAATATATTTTTTGAGAGGAAAAATTAATGAAAAAAATAAATCTTAAATCTTGGGATAGAATCGAGGTATATACTTTTTTTAAGGATTTGGATATACCAAGATATTTAGTAACTGTAGAGCTTGATATGACGCAATTCATCCAGAAGGTTAAAGAAAGGAAAGATTCATTCTACTTATCCTTTATATTTTTAGTTATGCAAGAAGTAAATAAAATAGAAAATTTTCTATATAGAATTGTGAAAGACGATGTTTACTTGTTGGAATCCTCACATCCATCATTCACAGATAGTATTGGGAGTTCCGATCTATTTAAGTTTGTTACCGTTGATTTAGAACACGATTTAGAGACATTTCTAGTCAAAGCAAAACAAAAATCAAAGGATCAAGGTAACAAGTTTATTGATTACAATGAAGAACAGCGTATTGATCTTGTTTATATTACTTCATTTCCTTGGGCTAAATATACATCTGTTACTCATGCTCATAATATAGATAATAAAGATTCAGTCCCAAGAATTTCATGGGGAAAGTATGAAAATGAAAATGGGAAACTAATGATGCCACTTTCAATCGAAGTGCATCATGCTTTAGTTGATGGCTCACATGTTGGAAAACTCATTCAGAATATACAAAAGGCACTCAATAAATAAAAAAAGGCGGATGCCTTTTTATTTTGCCAAATATGATTGGACTGTATTTTATAATAATTCAACTCGTCCATCTTTATTTTTATCATAATATGCTTTATTCGCTCAACCTCATAACTTCAATAATTTCTATAACCTGATGAACTTAAAACACTGGATTTTTAGAATATTAATTTGATTATAATAACTTAATATGCACGTGATTATTGATGCAATTTTTCGAATATATATTTATTTTATATTCCATTTAATTAACCTGTTTCATATACATATTATAGACCTTTATGTTACGGCAAAGTCAAGAGGAAATACGAAAAATATATAATATATAAATTATATGATATTATCATATACATCTTAATCGCGAAGTGTTATAATACTTATGTAAGCGCTTTTAGAAAATTGAAGGGAGATTAACATGAGCGATTTTAAACACTTTGACTACATGGAAAAACACAGGTATGAACAGATAGTTTATTTTTATGATAGGACTACTGGTTTAAAGGGTATTACATGCATTCACAACACAACGTTGGGGCCAGCCCTTGGTGGCACTAGACTTTGGAAGTATGAATGTGAATCAGATGCAATCTTAGACTGCTTAAGACTTGCAAGAGGTATGACGTATAAAGCTGCAGCTGCTGGTCTAAATCTTGGTGGTGGAAAAACCGTCTTAATTGGAGATGTAGATGTAGTAAAGAACGAAGGTTATTTTAGAGCTTTAGGGCGTTATGTTCAAAGTTTAAATGGTCGTTACATCACAGCAGAAGATGTTAACACTAGTACAAAAGATATGGACTATGTCAGTATGGAAACTGACTATGTTGTTGGATTAGAGGGTAAATCGGGTAATCCATCTCCAATGACATCACTTGGCGCATTTCATGGTATTCGCGCAGCACTACAATATAAGTTTGGTGACGAAGATATTTCTAAATATTCATTTGCTGTTCAAGGCGCAGGTCAAACTGGATACTATTTGATTAAGAAACTAATTGAAATGAAAGCTAAGAAAATTTATTTTTCTGAAATTAATGAAAAACACATTAAGCGTTTGAAGAAAGAACATCCAGATGTTATATGTGTTGATCCTAAAGATATATACGGACTTGATGTGGATGTGTTCTCCCCATGTGCATTAGGTGCATCCTTAAATGATGAAACAATTCCTCAAATTAAAGCAAAAGTTATTGCAGGTACTGCAAATAACGTATTAGAAGAGGAGGATATTCATGGTAATATGATTAAAAATATGGATATTTTGTATGCTCCTGACTTTGTTATTAACGCAGGGGGCTTAATTAATGTATATCATGAATTAAAAGAATACAATATTGGTCGCGCTACAAGAGACATAGAAAAGATCTATGATCGTTTGCTAGAAATATTCCAAATTGCCGATCGCGAAAATATTCATACTCAACTTGCTGCAAAAGTATTTGCTAAAAAACGTATTGAAACAATCAACAACATTCAAGATAACTATATAAAAAGATAGGGAGTGATGGCGTGAAAAAAGGAAAATTGACATTTAATGATGAATTCTGCAAAGGATGCGAATTATGCGTATCTTTTTGCCCAGTCAATATTTTATATTTAGATAAAGATCGTATAAATTCAAGTGGTTATCATCTTATCTCTGTTACTGATATGGATAAATGCATAGGTTGTGCTTCATGCGCAATCATATGTCCGGATTCTGTCATCAAAGTGGAGGTGTTTGAAGATGAGTAAAGTATTGATGAAGGGAAACGAAGCTATTGCAAGATCGGCTATATTAGCAGGATTAGATGCATTCTTTGGTTATCCTATTACACCGCAAAATGAAATTCCAGAGTATTTATCAAAACTGATGAAAGAAGCAGGAAAGATATTTGTTCAGGCTGAATCAGAAGTTGCAGCAATTAATATGGTTTATGGTGCTGCTGGAGCAGGTGCCAGAGTCATGACATCATCATCTTCAGTGGGTATAGCTCTAAAACAAGAAGGTATTAGTTATATTGCAGGAGCTGAACTGCCATGTGTTATCGTTTCGGTAATGAGAGCAGGTCCAGGTTTAGGTGGTATTCAACCTTCACAAGGAGACTATTATCAAGCAACTCGTGGTGGAGGAAATGGTGATTATCATGTTGTTGTATTAGCACCTGAATCCATTCAAGAAACCGTAGATATTATGAAGCAAGCTTTTGATATTGCCGATATTTATAGAAATCCAGTAATGGTATTAGTCGATGGATTAATTGGTCAAATGATGGAATCAGTTGATTTAGATAAACCCATCAAAAAGCGACATATAGAGCCAAAAACCTTTATTACAAATGGTACAGATTATCATAAGGGAAGAAATATAGTTAATAGTTTAGGATTAGATCCTGTATACTTGGAACAACATAATTTAGCATTACAAAGAAAATATAATGAGATTAGAAAACATGAAGTTCAATATGAAATGGTGAACATGGATCATGCAGAATATGTGATTGTAGCGTATGGTACAGTTGCTCGAATCGTTAGATCAGCAATAGATTCACTATCTAAAATGAACATCAATGTGGGACTTATTCGCCCAATATCATTATGGCCATATCCTAAAAAAGCATTTGATCTAATACCGGAAACCTGCAAAGGTATTTTGGTTGTGGAAATGAGTTTAGGTCAAATGTTAGACGATGTGCTTATTTCAAATAAAGATAGATATAAAGTTGGTTTCTATGGTAGATCTGGTGGTATGGTTCCAGATCCTGATGAAATAGTCGAGGCCATTCTTCATTTTGATGAAAAGGTGGTGGACTAGATGGTTAAATATGAACGTTCAAAAGGATTAACGGATCTCCGTACCCATTATTGTCCTGGTTGTACACATGGTATGATTCATAAATTAGTTGCCGAAGTTTTAGATGAATTAGGCCTTTTAGGTAAAACTGTTGGGATAGCATCTGTTGGTTGTTCAGTATTTAGTTATGATTATATCAATACTGATTTTCAACAAGCTCCACATGGTAGAGCATGTGCAACAGCAACAGGTATAAAGAGAGTTTTACCAGATCGAATTGTTTTTACTTATCAAGGCGATGGCGATTTAGCTTCTATTGGTTTGGCAGAATCGATGCATGCTGCAAATCGTGGTGAAAATATTACAGTTATTATGGTAAACAATGCTACATATGGGATGACTGGTGGCCAAATGGCTCCAACATCACTTATTGGTCAAAAAACGACTACATCTCAAGAAGGAAGAATAAAAGCACAACATGGTAGTCCGATGAAAGTATCAGAGATTTTTGCACAAATTGAAGGTGCAGCGTACATAGAAAGAACTTCCATGCACGATATCGCGCATGTTAGAAAAACGAAGAAGGCTATTAAAAAAGCTTTCACATATCAAATGGAAAACAAAGGATTTACACTTATTGAAGTGGTTTCAACTTGCCCAGTTAATTGGAAGATGAAGCCAAGAGAAGCATTAGATTGGTCAAAAGAACATATGCTTCCGATTTTCCCATTAGGTGTCTATAAGGATGTGATGAAACCATGATCAGAACAATCAGAATTTCAGGATTTGGTGGTCAAGGTGTTATGTTAACAGGGCAATTACTTGCTCATGCAGCAAACGAACAAGGCCTATATAGTTTGTGGGTGCCAACATATGGCCCTGAAACTAGAGGAGGAACTGCTAATTGCTCAATTACAGTGAGTGATCAACCAATTTATTCTCCAGTTTTCTCAAAGTCAGATGATTTACTCATATTTAATGAGCCTTCACTTTCGAAGTTTGGGAAAAACGTTAAAGATGGTGGTAATCTGTTCTATAATTCATCTTTAATTAAACATGATGTCAAATATGATCATGTAAACGTCTTTCCAGTACCTATGAGTGAACTTGCTATTTCACTTGAAATGCTGCAAGTTGCTAATATGGTTATGTTAGGTGCATATTTAAAAAAGGTTGATTTGTTCAAAGAAGAAGTGATTTTAGAATCATTAAAACATTTTCTTGGAGCAAAAAAGGTTGGTTTATTACCAATAAATCAGAAAGCAATAGCCTTGGGATTTAAATCTATTTAATCTTTAAGATCCAATTGAAATATAATTGGATCTTTTTTCGTATATGTTTCATATCTTTAATAGATACAAGTCTTTATAGAAACAATTTTTTAGATAAGAAAAAACGTGATATAATATTTTTAAGTTAAATAAAAAATTAAAGATTAGGGTGAGAAGATGAAGCTTGATTATAAGAAGACGTTTTATATTGGTTTAGCATTCTTTATTATTACTATTTTTTGGCAAACTTACGATTCAATCATTACTAAAATATTGATTGATAAGTTTGGTTTAAATCAAACCTGGTCTGGTGTTGTTATGGCACTAGATAACGTATTAGCACTATTCATGTTACCTCTATTTGGCGCATTATCTGATAAATCAAATAGAAAACGTGGAAGACGCACACCATATGTTATTGTTGGAACGATTGTTGCTGCATTTGCATTTATGGGATTATCCTATATGGATAATGTTCAAACTGAAAGAATTAAGTCAACCGAAATTATTACGATGTATGAAGCAAATAATAATGACACGGTTGACAGACTAGAAATTGTTTACTGGAACACTTTGGTAAACGAAATGACGACTGAAAGAGAGGCTGCTTTAGCTGATGGAAGGATTGATCTAGCTGCTAAAGATAAATGGGAAGTAAAAGTTCTTGATCGAATCAATGTTATCATTGATGGAAGAACAACAGGGGATCTTGAAGTTAGTGATTTAGCGTTCTTAGATGGTTATTATAATGTTTATTTAAGTAGTTTAGCTTGGGAAGTTACAGCTCAAAATCCAGCTAATTTTATAATCTTTGTTGCGGTATTATTAGTTGCTTTAGTTTTCATGTCCATCTTTAGATCACCTGCGGTATCACTTATGCCGGATGTCACCATGAAACCTCTTAGAAGTAAAGCGAATGCTGTTATTAACCTAATGGGAGCTGCTGCGGGGGTAACTTCACTGGTTATCTTGACTTTATATGGATTAGGCGGGAAATCTTACGTTCATTACACGATGGCTTTTGTAACTGTCGGTGTCGTGATGCTGATTGTACTAGGAATCTTCTTATGGAAGGTCAAAGAGCCTAAACTTGTAGAAGAGCGCATTGCAGATGACGTCAAATGGGGATTATCAGAAGATGAAGAAGATGTTCATGATATGCATGAGCTTCCAAGAGATAAAAAGATTTCTCTATATTTGATTTTATTTTCAGTATTCTTATGGTTTATGGGGTATAACGCAGTCATGACTAAGGTTTCTGATTATGCGCCTAAAATTCTTCAATTATCGTCCTTTACAATTCCTTTATTGATTGCTAATGTAACTGCAATTATTGCATTCATTCCTATTGGTATTCTATCAACTAGATTCGGAAGAAGAAAAATGATTTTATTGGGTATTGTATTATTGACATTATGTTTTGGATCTGTATATTTTTTAAACCAAGATACAGGTTGGATAATGTATATCGTCTTTGGTTTAACTGGAATAGGCTGGGCAACAATTAACGTAAATTCATACCCGATGGTTGTTGAATTAGCCAAAGGCTCAAATGTAGGTAGATATACAGGGTATTACTATTCATTTTCGATGGCTGCACAAATTTTAACACCGATTTTATCTGGTATTTTAATGGATGTATTCCATCAAAAAATGTTATTCCCATATGCAACATTCTTTGTTGCTCTGGCATTCATAACAATGTATTTCACTAAACATGGCGATTCAAAAGCAGGAAAGAAGACAATTCTTGAAAGCTTCGATGTGGACATGGATTAATCAAAATTACAATATTAAAAAACTAAAGGTTTCGCAGGTAATAATTAATTTTTGAATATAGGGTATTCAGCATAATTTGCTTAATACCCTTTTTATTTATTCTAAATATATATAGACACGAAATCTTATTTCGAATGAAAGTTTTTTTCGCATAATTGAAAGAAACGGCCAACTCTGATTATTTATAAGCACCATTGTTATTGTATAATGAGACTATAAATAAAACACCTTACTATATTTTGAGTGTGGAAGGAGCTATATGATTAAAAAAATAGGATTCATGGTAATCGCTTTACTATTGTCAACTCTTTTTAGTTGTGTAGAGATTATAGATACGAATCCCTTAGCTTTAAACCTAGATACAATCAACCTATCTTCTGAAAATAGAGGTGTTGAAATCCAATTGATTCTTGATGAAACAAAATTGACCGTCGACTCTACGAACATATTAACTTATGGGGTTATTTATCAACCTGGTGACGAAACAGACATGAAAGAATTGATATTCAATGATGATGCAATTATCATTGAGAACCAAGATTTGACAATGGTTATTTCCAATATTGATTCTGTTGATTATAACCAACAATTTTATTTTAGAATTTATTTTAAATATCTAGATGACAATAGTGAAGAACAGATTGTCTATTCAAATGAAACATTAAGTTTCAATCTGTATGAAATGGCATTAGAAGGCGATTCATCATATGCAGAAGAGATTCTATTTATTGTAGATAACGATGTTATCTCTGAAGTTGATTTTGATATGAATGTTACTGAGTATACAGTAAGTGCCACCTCAGTTACTTATGAAGTCTTAATGACAAAAGTTGATGAGGACATTCATATTACAGTTTCTCCTAATGATGGATATAGATTTACAAATCAGGTGACTCTCCTAATTAATGATGAACTTGTTAATGCATCTAAATATACTATTGAAAATCAACTATTAACTTATATTTTTACAGATCCTAACACAACTGATTTGGAATCTTATGTTGATGTTGCAGTTACTTTTAATCCAGATGGTGGTTTTTGGAGTCGTGATATCTTTGAAAATTTCACTCCTCAAACAGTTTTATCAGTCACTTCATTAAATGATACAACGGGTCTGACACTTTCACTTGCAGATTCCTCAGTTTCTACACTTAGATGGTTTTATAAACTCTTTATCAAATACAATGATTTGTATGATGCATATGAAATTGTTTATACAGATGCTGCTGCGGCAGCAATCAGTGATCTAGTTTTACCATCATATGATTATGTATTAGCGATTCACGATAATTGTTCAGATGTAGCTGCAGTAGATGCAATTTCAAATTATTCAAATGGATTAGACGAAATGCTATATATTATTTTTGATTCTGATATTTCATTATATACATCAGGTTCTATTCAAGCATCTTTCTATAGTGAAAGTAATCTATCAGTTCTCTATGAAGTTAGTATGAATGAAGCCGTAAGTCTTCCTATACCAAGTAAGCCAGAGTTTGAGTTTGTTGGTTGGAGTGATGGGGAAAGATTATTCAACTCATTTCCTAGATATCAAGTAAAAGATAGCACGCTTCAAATTACATATGTTGCAATATGGGAGGCTGAAGTAATGAGTGATGTAGAATTGTATTTAGCGAATCTTATGCCTGATGATGTAGCAGAAGATCTAACTTTACCAACTAATTATAGCGATTTTTCAATTTCTTGGGTTTCGAGTGAGCCAGAAATAATAAGTTCTACTGGTACATACAGTAGACCATATCAGGCAACAACCGTAAATTTGACAGCTACCATACAATCTTCAGGAGAAACGTTAGTTAAAATATTCACAATAGAAGTTGCTGGATATAAATCATTAGCTGCTCCAATAGCCTCAAGTTATATCTATAGAGATTATGGACTTGTTACCGATGCATTTTTTGATACATTAGATGTCATCAATTGTGCATTTATTAAAGCTGATGCATCAGGTGCATTATCAGGTTCGAGTGTCTTATCTAATATTAATTACTATATCATGCCTAAAGCTCGTGAAAGAGGAAATTGGGTTTTATTCTCAATTGCTCCTGATTCGGAATGGTCAACAATTGCTTCAAGTTCAACGAGAATCAATACGTTTGCTGATAATATTGTAGATATGATTAACTTATATGGTTTTGATGGTGTTGATATTGACTGGGAAACACCAACATCAACAGAAGCAACAAGATTTACTACAATGATGCAAGTAATCTATACAAAAGTAAAATCAAATAATCCAAATCATCTTGTTACAGCTGCCATTGCTGGAGGCATGTGGCAACCCCCAAGATACGATTTGCCTAATTCTCACCAATATCTTGATTTTATCAATATGATGACATATGGTATGGTATCTAATAATGGATATTATCAAAATGCATTATCAAAAAGCACAGTTTATGCCTCTGCAGCAAATAGTGCTGGTAGAACGTTGACCAGTTGCTCGATTGAAGAGAGTGTTGTTATATATAATTCATATGGTATTCCAAATAGTAAAATCATTGCTGGCGTCGCTTTTTATGGCATTAGACAAAATCGAACCTATGACTCAGCAACATCAACATATTCGAGCTGGGTGAATGGAGGATCAGTCTCATTTACGTCTATTACGAATATTTATTTAAATAATAGTAACTATCAGAACTATTATGACTCGAATGCTGGTGTTCCATATATCATTAGTAATGATGGCACAGCTTTTATCTCGTATGATAACCCTAGATCTATTGCAGCTAAGAGTGCCTATATTATTGATAACGGCCTAGCAGGAATGATGTATTGGGAAAATGGATTAGATTCGACTGGAACTCTACTATCAGCTATGGAAGTTGGACTCAAATAAAATATAAAATTAAACAAAAAGGCACTTCATCGAAGTGCCTTAAATTTTTGGCTCAAAGAATTCAAAAACTGTATTGTGATAGTGGCTTTTCACAAAATCATATTCCTTTTGTGATCGAGCAGCGTAGCTTATGACAGTAAGACCTTTTTTCATAAGTTTATCTAAATATTTATTTGGCATATCATAGATGCCGTAACTAACGAAATCTGGCTTAGTAAAGCGATTGAAGAATAACGATTTCATAAGGTATTTCGCTATAAAGTTCATCTTTTTATCATCTTTGAAATATTCAGAAATTTGTCCTCTGATGATTTCGGGGTGGTATTTTTTGAACCATGAAACAACTTTAGGATGAAATGAAAAAATTGCCCAAGCACCTTGATAATCTTGTATTGTTTTCATAAATGATTCACATAAGAATATGACGTCTCCATGAGGTTTGAGTTCTATCAAGAGAGGGACTTTTCCATTGATTATTTTTAATACCTGATCAAATTTAGGTATTTTTTCTTCAGTTTTTAATAACTTGAGATTTTTACATTCTTCATAGGTGACATCTCTTAATTCTCTATCATCATTACACATTCTTTTGAAATGATGGTCATGAAAAGCTAACACTGTCCCATCTTTTAATACATTGATATCAAGTTCGATTGAATATCCTTTTTCCAATGCTTTTGTGTATGATGCAATTGAGTTTTCTGGGACTGATAAATCAATGGAATGGAGTCCTCTATGAGCGATTAAATTATTTTGTATCCAGTTTAAATTTTTCATATATCCCCTAAGGCATAAGCCCATAAATAAGCATTCCTAAAATTGCAGAAAATAAAATGATTTTAATGGGAGACATCTTCTTATAAAAGATGGTTGCCACCCCTATAATAATAAGGATGATAAGACCTTTATAATTGAATCCTATAAAATTAAAAGTTAAGCTCTCAAAATCAATATTAGGTAATGCTGCATGAACGATCAATGCAACAGAAACACTTATGATCAATCCAATAACTACTGGTTTGAGACCCAGAAATACGCGGTTAACAATTTTACTTTCTAAGAATTTACTTCCAAGACTTGCTATAAGTAAAATAATAATAAATGAGGGAAGAGCAACACCTAAAGTGGTTGCAACTGCTCCAAGTAACGAAGCGCCTATCCCAATATGTTCAAACTGACTCATTCCAATAAATGTAGCCATATTGACAGCGACAGGACCAGGAGTTGATTCGCTAATTCCAATGAAATTATAAAGAATTTCAGCGGATATATAACCACCACCAACAAGTTCTGATTTAATCAGTGGAATCATAGCATATCCACCACCAAAAGTGAACAATCCTATTTTGAAAAACATCCAAAAGAGATTAAGCAGAGTGAGAAACATTTGCTTTCGCCTCCTTTAAATGAATCAGTGAACCATAGATAATACCTAAGATTGCACCGGCAATGAGTATGTATATGACGTTAAAACTAGTGAAAAGTGCAAACAGTAAGGATGCAACCAAAACAAGAATAGCGAATAGGTCAAAATGTATCTTTTTTGATAATTTAAGTGCTGCTTTAAAAATCAATATAGCGACACCTGCTTGAATACCTTTAAAAGCATAAGCAACCCAAGTTAATTGTTGGAATTGGACAATAAATAATGAAATAATCGATATGATGATAAAAGAAGGAATGATAACTCCTAATGTTGCGACGCAACTTCCTTTAAATCCTGCTATTTTATAACCAATGAAGGTTGCAGAATTAATAGAGAGAACACCGGGGGTAGATTCTGAAATAACGAGTATTTTTAAAATATCATCATCATCTGCCCATTGTTTTTTTTCAACAATCTCTTTACGCATGATTGGCATCATTGCATACCCACCACCGAAGGTAAGTGCACCAATTTTCAAGAAAGTAGTAAAGAGATTGAACAAATTGTGTTGTTTTTTCATCTTGACACCTCACCAAATAATTATAGCATAAAAGATGTTTAGAGTTAACATTGTATGTTATAATACTTTTGCAAAGGATGGATAACAAATGAGAAAACTAAGATTAATCATATTATTAATAATTTTCGCACTCGTTTTATTTGGATGCGATACGAATTCAACGCCAAACGATTTAGTAGCTCCAAACCTTATAGGAACAAAAAATATAATTCATTATATTGGTTCAGCTGATACAGATTATTTAGAGGGCATTAGTGCTGAAGATTCTACTGATGGTGATGTAACAAGCTTGATTATTGTTGATGATGATGAAGTTGATTTAACAGCTGTTGGGATTTATAACTTAACGTATATTGCATCTGATAAAGACGGAAACAAAAATTCAGTAACAATCCAACTCACTGTTATAGATTTAGAACAAAACCAAAGTCCAGATTATTTGAATATATTTTATATCAATGACCTTCATGGTTCAATTCTTGAAGATGATGATGATGATCAAATGGGATTGTCAAAAATTGCAAACGTGCTTTCATATGAGAATACAATAAGTCCATCTAACACTTTATTTATCGCAGGTGGAGATATTTTACAAGGGTCTTTACTATCCAATTATTTTAATGGATCTTCAACGATGGATATTATTAACAATATGCAACTTGAAGCATTTACAATTGGAAATCATGAATTTGACTGGGAAATTGACATTATCACTAATTTCAGAGATCCAAATTCAGATAGCCTTCAAGTTGATTTTCCATTATTAGGAGCAAACATCTTTTTAGATGGAACAACAACAAGACCAACTAATATTGATGCCTATACAATCATTGACAAGGGTGATTTAAAAATCGGTGTTATCGGTGTTGTTGGATTAGGGCTTGAAGATACCATTGCAACATCAAAAATTACAGGTTACTATTTTGATGATCCGGTATATTGGACAGCGCATTATGCAGAATATTTAAGAGATGTTGAAGAAGTTGATGTCGTTTTAGCTGTGATTCATGATAATGACCGAGGATATAATCAAGCAATGGGTAACCTAACAGGTAACCAAAGAATTGATGCTGTTTTTAATGGACACAGTCACTCAACTTATGTTCAGTATATAACAAGAACGGGTGCTAGAATGCCAGTTATACAATCTGGTTCGAATGGTACTAGTCTTGGTAAAGTCACACTTGAATTTAATGATATGAGACAAGTAAGTAATGCATTTGCTGAGAATTTAACTGAAATATCGGATGCAAGATTGAGGGAAACAAACAAATCGATCGATGCACTTATAGAAACATATGTCACACAGATACAACCATTGTTAGAAGACGAGATTATTGTATCAGGTGGATATATGTCGACTACTTCATTAACTTATTATATGGCAGAGCTGATACGGTTAGCATCAGATAGCGATATTGGATTTCATAATTCTGGTGGAACTAGAGCACCTTTAAATAGTGGCGAAAAAATAACGATTGCTACGCTTTATCAAATTTTTCCATTCGATAATAAGATTAAAACGGTTTATTTAAGTGGGGCAGAAATAAATGAATTTAAAGATAGTGACTACGGAAAATATTATAGCACTAGAGTTAATAACATGATTTTTGAAGATGATCAATTTTATAAAGCAGCTACGAATGATTATGTATTTGATTCAACAAGAAATCCTTTTGTTTACGGAACGGATATTGATGATACCGGCATTTTGGTTAGAGATATTTTGGAAACAGTCTTGAGAAATCAAAAAGCAGCTGGATATGATTCATTCTTGATATCGAATCCGATTGTTTTAGGGCAGATTTCATCATTAGAAATTGCTTTATATTTACCTAAGAAAAATTCATATAGTTCATTTTTATCAATGTAAAGGCTCTTTGAGCCTTTTTATTTGAATATAATACAGGTATCACTGGTATGTGATATAAAGATATGATAAAATAATAATATGCATTATGATAAAGGAGTATGAACATGCAAAATACAATGAATAACCAAGAAACCTTCAAAGCAGCATTTTTAGAAGGGCTAACTAAGACTTTCAGTGTTGATTTAAAGGATTCTACAATATATCAAAGATATACAATTCTCGCTACACTTCTTGAAAAAAGTCTAGAAGATGATTACGAAAAGACAAATGAGGTTGTTAGACAAAAAAACTTAAAAAAGACAATCTATTTTTCTATGGAATTTTTGATGGGGCGTTTGGTAACAAATAATCTTCAAAATAGTGGCCATTATGATGTTGTGAAAGCAGCATTCAAAGAAATGGGAATTGATTTAAATGAAGTTGAGCACGCAGAAAGTGATGCTGGCTTAGGGAATGGTGGGTTAGGTAGACTAGCTGCTTGTTTCTTAGATTCTGCAGCATCTTTAGGGTTACCATTATATGGAAATAGCTTACGTTATCAGCATGGATTTTTTATGCAGGAAATCAAAAATCACAAACAAGTTGAACATCCTGATCCATGGTTAAATGAGCCGTTTATATGGGAAACCAAGAAGGAAGATGAAGCAATTGATATCCCTTTATTTGGTTATGTTGAACACACACACTTAATCAATCCTGTTTGGATTAAGGCTGTACCTTATGATGTTAAAATTGTTGGAGATCAAAATCACATTGTTACTGCACTGAGATTATGGTCAACTGAACCAAGTGAGAAACATCAAGTACACGATGAGAATTATTTGAGAATTATTAAGGGTATTTCGGATTCACTTTATCCTGATGATTCAACGGAAGATGGTAAAACGTTAAGATTGATGCAGTCATATATCTTTAGTGCTGCTGGAGTTAAGGCTGCTATATTAGAACACAAAAATATGGGTAGAGATGTTAGAGCAATCCCTGATTTTTATACTTTCCAAATCAATGATACACATCCAACGCTTATCATCCCAGAAATGATGCGTATTCTTATGGACGAAGAATTTATAGGATATGATGAAGCTTGGGATATAACTACGCGATCATGCGCTTTTACAAATCATACAATATTATCTGAAGCCTTAGAAAAGTGGAATATTCAAATTTTTAGAAATTTATTGCCACGTATTTTTGAAATTGTTGCTGAAATGAATCGCCGATTCAAGCAAGTTCTTGAAACAGATGGAAGATTTAATCGAGAACAGATGTATCTTATGAGTTTAATAGGACAACATCATGTACGTATGGCACACATTTGTATATATGGTTCATTTAGTGTCAATGGTGTTGCTGAATTACATACAGAAATCCTAAAGCATCATGAAATGAAAAATTTCTATATGCTTTATCCTAAGAAGTTTAATAATAAAACAAACGGTATTACCCATAGAAGATGGCTTATTCATACCAATCACGAACTAGTAAGTATTTTAGATGAAAAAATTGGAACTGATTGGAGAAAAGATCTTAGAAAATTCGAGTTATTAGACTGGATGAGACAAGATGAAGATACTCAAACTAAGATTCATCAAATGAAGCTTGCAAAAAAACAAGTATTAGCTAATCGTATCTTTGAAGATCAAAGTGTCATGTTAGATGTCAATAGCATCTTTGATATCCAAGTCAAACGTTTACATGAATATAAAAGACAACTAATGAATATTCTACATATTGTTTATGTTTATCAAAGATTGAAAACAGATGCAGAGTTTAAAGCAAACTACTATCCGCATTCATTTATATTTGGAGCAAAAGCAGCCCCAAGTTATCATATGGCAAAACTCATTATTGAACTTATTGATACTATTGCAGATGTATTTAATAATGATCCAGAAACAAACTCATTACTTAAGGTTGTCTTTGTAAGAAATTATAATGTGACCTATGCTGAATATATTATGCCAGCAGCTGATTTATCAGAACAAATTTCAACGGCTACAAAAGAAGCAAGTGGAACGGGCAATATGAAGTTCATGATGAATGGAGCAATTACTATAGGCACTATGGATGGTGCTAACGTTGAAATCGTTGAAAAAGCAGGATTATCAAACGAGATTATCTTCGGCTTAACTGCAGAAGAAGTGACGAATTTATATGCACATAATCACTATAAACCCAGAGAAATATATGATAGAGATGATCGTTTAAAAAGCATCTTTAGTTTTATTAGAAAATTAAAGCCAAACCCACAATATTTCGATTACATATTAAATGCTTTATTGAACAGTGATTACTTCTTTGTCTTAAAAGATTTTGCAGCATATGTTGATGCTCATGAAAGAGCGAATGATGCATATAAAGATCGTTCAAAATGGCTAGCAATGTCGATTGCTAATATTGCTCATTCAGGTTTCTTTACATCCGATAGAACGATTACACAATATAATAAAGAACTTTGGAAACTTAAAAAAATTAGTTTTTAGAAGATGGTCGAATGGCTAAACAAGCTTATTTAGACAATCCCATTAAAGAAACATTTTAATTTGTTTAATAAAAATGAATAGGGTGAGTTTTCTTATAGGGTTGGAGATTTGAGTGATATCACCGATCTTGATTTCAATTAAAAACCTGTTGAAAGTATCTCAATATCCATAATAATTAATTGATTCATATAACACATGGTAAAATAGAATTAGATCATCAACCGGTGATTGTTCACACAACAAAGGATGACATAAAATGAGAATTTTTATTGACGGTTTGAATCTACTTCGTATTGAAAGCAGTGAATACATATATCAAATCAAACTATATCAAAATAAAACGAACTGGTTAAGAAATGATGGTATTAATCAGTTTTTTTCGACTGAAAAACCAATTATACTGCATGATATAGATCAAATAGAAGTTAATGAACAAACATATCCTTTAGAAATTGGTGTTGTTTGTGTGACTAAAGAATTCGAGAAAAAGTATAGATATGATGGTAAACTTGGTGTTGATTATCATACGTCATATAGCTTGTTTTCACTTTTTTCTCCAGTAGCAAAAGAAGTTTTTGTTGTTATTGATGGGAAAGAATACCAGATGAATTACCAAGAACCTATTTGGACAGTTCGAGTTGAAGGCAATCTAGAAGGTTTACCATACCAATATAAAATTAGATTAGTTAACAAATTTAAATTGGTTAAGGATCCTTACGCCATTGCAGCCAATTTAAAAGATAATATTATTGTTAATTTAAACAAAACAACTCCTTTGCAAAAAACGCCAATCAAAGTGAAAAACTATGTTGATACTGTCATCTATGAAGGACATGTCAGAAACATGTCGATTAATTTAGATGTTGAATCACAAGGTGTATTTGAAGGTTTGATAGAACATAGTAAAAAACTTAAAGGCTCAGTCATCCATTATATTAAGAAACTTGGTATGACTCATCTACAATTACTTCCTGTTTTTGATTTTGAAGGTGTAAATGACGTAGCTAAAAAAGATTTATATAATTGGGGCTATAATCCTAGTCAATATTTTTGTGTAGACGGATGGCTCTCAAAAGCCCCTGATGATCCATATGATAGAATCAATGGATTAAAAAAGGTTATTAATCATGCACATGAGAATAAACTTGGGGTTATCATGGATGTTGTTTTTAATCACGTTTACGACCACCTAACGTTTCCTTATGATGAAATTGTTCCGGGTTATTTTTATCGGCATACGAAAGAGTTTCATAATACACATGCGTGTTATTTGGATAACGATGTTGAAACGAGAAATTATATGGTAAGAAAATTAATCATTGATAGCTTAGTTCATTTTGCAAAGAACTACCAAATTGATGGCTTTAGATTTGATTTAATGGGGCTTTTGGATATTGAAACAATGTTAAAGATAGAAAAAGAACTTAAAAAGGTTAATCCATACATCATGCTTTATGGTGAAGGATGGAATATGATAAATGAAGTTTCTAACAAAAATCGCTCTAATCTCAATAATCAAGCGTTATTCCCCTCAATAGGACATTTTAATGACTCATACCGGAATATTATGAAGGGTGAACTTCATGGGCCAAACTTGGGGTATACTATGGGTAACAAACAACTTGAGACTAAAGCAATGGAAGTAATTATCGGATCGCCACATATGTTTGTTTCACCCAATCAATCACTTAATTACATTGAATGTCATGACAACATGACATATTATGATAAAATGCTAATAAATTGCGGATATGAAAATCCTAAATTTAAGGTTTGTCAAGATTTTGCGAACCATTTAATAGCGATTTCTCAAGGAATACCTTTTTATCATGCGGGTCAAGAGTTTTATAGATCTAAAAAAGGTATTGAAAACTCTTATGATAGTCCTGATGAGATTAATCAGATTCATTGGAATATTCATGAAGAAGGCGTTACGAAATTAAAACAAGTTCTCAAACTTAGAAAAAAACACAAACTATATCGTCAGACAAGCTTTAACAAAACAGTCTCTATTGTTAAAGAAGGACACTTATTAATCTATAAGTTAGAAGACGATAAAGAAATACTCGTTCATTACATAAAGAATCAATTTGATTTAGAGAAATTGCCATTATTGAATGGAGAACTTATATTCCCTTCTCAAAAGGTTCTTTCTGAAGATGATTATTTATATGTAGATAAACCAGGGATTTATATTATTCATATTCAAAAATAAGGGAGGGTTATGATGCAAGTTATTACGGATCACGAAGTAGATGAATTTTTATTAGGTAGATTACATAATCTTAACGACATCATGGGTGCTCATTTATTAAGAGATAATGAATGCATGGTCACAGCAACACAGTTTACTGTGTATGCTCCCAATGCTAAAGAAGTAAGACTTGTTTCAGACTTTAATGGATATGAAGGTTGGAAACATGTTCTAACGAAAATCCATCATATGGGTTTTTTCAGAATAGAAATACCGGGAAATTATGAATGGTCAACTTATAAATTTGAGATTCATACGATGAAAGGACAAGTGTTCTATAAAGCTGATCCTTTTGCATTTTATGCCGAAGTTAGACCTCAAACAGCATCAAAAGTATGTGAACTTAAAGGTTATGAATGGCATGATCAAAAATGGCTATATGAAAAAAAGACCACATATGAAGAGCCACTTTTAATTTACGAAGTCCATTTAGGATCTTGGAGAAGGAAATTTGGTCAATTCAAACCTTATAATGAAGTTATTGATGAACTTGTAGCGTATGTGATTGACCAAGGGTTTACGCATGTTGAGTTAATGCCTGTCTATGAATATCCACTCGATGATTCTTGGGGATATCAAGGCACCGGATATTTTGCCGCAACCTCAAGATTTGGTAGTCCAAAAGATTACATGTATTTTATAGACCGCTTGCATCAAGCTGGTATAGGTGTTGTTATGGATTGGGTATTAGGACATATCTGCAAAGATGCACATGGATTATCATTCTTTGATGGGACACCATTATATGAATTTGATGATAAAAAAAGACGTGAAAATGTAACTTGGGGAACTGATAATCTAGACTTTTCTAAAGGTATAACAAGAAGCTTTATGCTTTCTGCTCTAACATTTTGGATGGATTATTTCCATATTGATGGATATCGTATTGATGCAGTGTCAAATTTAATATATTATTTAGGAAGTAGAGAAAATGGCGTTAATAAAGATGCAATCAATTTCATCCGTCAATTAAGTTTCCATTTATTCGGAAAAGATGATAGAGTCTTATTTATGGCTGAAGATTCAACAGATTATCCACTTGTCACACATCCAGTAGCAACTGGAGGTATGGGATTTAATTATAAATGGAATATGGGATTTATGAATGATACCCTTAAGTATTTTAAAGAAGATCCATTAAACCGCAAATATCATCATGATAAAATAACTTTTGGTTTGGTCTACGCATTTAACGAACAATTTATTTTGCCTTTCTCACATGATGAAGTTGTTCATATGAAAGGTAGTTTAGTCAATAAGATGCCTGGTGATTATTTTCAAAAAATGGCGAATTGGAGATTGTTATTGACCTTATGGATGACCCACCCTGGAAAGAAATTACTTTTCATGGGTCAAGAGTTTGCTTCATTTAGTGAATGGGCATTTGAGAAAGAACTCGATTGGAACTTACTTGAGTTTCCTGCGCATCAAAAAGCGAACAAATTTTTTAAGGATTTAGCACTTGTTTATAGAAATCATGATGCGTTATATAAATATGACCATCTTAGCATGGGATTTGAATGGTCTGTTGCAGATGATAAAGAACAAAGCGTCTTTGTATTTATAAGAAGAAGCGACGAAGAAACATTAGTTGTTATATTAAATATGACACCCAATGTACATGAAACCTACGAAATAGGAGTTCCACATCGTGGTACATATGAAGAAATTCTTAACAGTGACAAAGAAATTTATTTTGGTAGTGGTCAATATAATGGAAAGCCTCTAAAAACATTTAAAGGAAGCAGAAATCAGTTTGATTATTTCATTAAACCAAGACTTGGACCATTGTCAGGCATTATTTTAAAGTATACCAAATAGCATAAAAATCTAAAGGAAATCGCGATTAAAAAATATTGAATTAATTCTATTTTTTGTAAAGGAGAAACTATGAGAACAAGCGGAATATTACTTCATATATCCAGTCTACCAAGCCGTTATGGTATTGGTACTTATGGTAAAGAAGCTTATAGATTTGTCGATTTTCTAGAACAAAGTGAGCAAACTTACTGGCAAATACTACCCTTAGGTCCAACATCGTATGGAGATTCTCCATATCAAAC
>Ga0307992_1000699_pt1 | contig 20679 bp, 16 predicted proteins | sample EllFjometagen133_FD_203162 | JGI IMG/M metagenome (GOLD analysis project Ga0307992, IMG submission 203162) | Marine microbial communities from Ellis Fjord, Antarctic Ocean - #133 | ecosystem: Environmental > Aquatic > Marine > Unclassified | place: Southern Ocean | collected 2014-10-08
CTTATTAGGCTTATTAGGGGGATCTCTTGGAAGTGACTTTAGGCCAACAATTCAATTGGAAAATAAGTATACTGATGAGGAATATATTTTCAAGGTTGAAACCACCAACAATCCTAAAAAGAAAAAGGATTATAGTGAAGGTGTTAATCCCATAAATACAGGTATTGTAATAGATCATATATGCAAAGGGGACAGCCCAAAAGAAATTAGAGAACATATGGCCCTAATAAGCAAAATCATTGAATTAGATGATCAAAGAGGTGGGGAATGGGTAAGTTGTAGTTCCTGTGGACAATACAAAGGAATACTTTTTAGACCTGGCAATAAAACCTTTAGTAGAAAAGAGTTAAAGAGATTAGCAGCAATTGCACCTGGGTGTACTTTAAACATAATTAAAGATAATATTGTAGTAGAAAAATATAGGACTACAATGCCACCTAGGATATATAATTTTGATGATATGTGTTGTAAAAATGAAGCATGTATATCGAATCCAACCCAAGGGGAAGGTGTTGAAGCCATGTTCTTTAGAACAAAAGATCAAAAGTTTATATGTAATTATTGTGGACAAGCTCATAGCTTTAAAGAAATTTTTAAATCAAGTAAATAGGAGAACTCTATGAAATCAGTAGACGGCATAAAGAGTGAATTTGGATATCAATTAGCAGATATAGCTTTGGAATTAGGTGCAATCAAACTACAAGTAAATGATCCCTTTACCTGGGCTAGTGGCTATAGAATGCCAATATATAATGACAATAGAATATTGCTTTCAAGTTATGAGGCTAGAGACTTAATTGCCACAGCTTTTAGTGAAATGTGTAAAGCTTTAAGCTTTGATCCAGATAATATTGCAGGAACTGCAACAGCTGGAATACCTCATGCTACAACACTTGCTGATAAACTAAACAAGAGTTTGACCTATGTAAGATCCTCTTCTAAAACCCACGGACTAAATCAAAAGATTGAAGGCTTGGGTAATACTCATAGTTATGAAGGCAAAAAAGTCTTATTGATTGAAGATTTAATTTCTACAGGCGGCTCTTCCATAAAAGCTGTAAAAGCAATTGTAGAAAGTGAAGGTTTTTGCCCTTATACTTTAGCTATTTTTACCTATGGCCTTGAAGCCTCTAAGGTAGCTTTTGAATCATTAGATCCAAAATGTGAAGCCCTTACAATATTAGACTATGATACAATGGTAAAAAGAGCTTTAGAAATTAAATATGTAGATGAAGAAGAAGCTAAAGCACTAAGAGAGTGGAGAGAAGATCCATTTGGTTGGGGTGTAAAACGTGGATTTGAGAGAGTAGAAAGTTAGGAGAAAGCATGAATTATATTGAAAAGCTAGAAGAAAGTGCAATACATGTGAAAAATATTGCTTGTATGGGTCTAGACCCGAAAATGGATGTTTTACCAGAATCTGATAAAAGTATTAGAGAAGTAATGAATGATTATTTTTATACTTTGTTTAGACGAATGAGCTTATCAGGACTAGTTCCTGCCGCTTTTAAACCAAACATTGGATATTATCAAGCTCTTGATAAACCAAGAGATGAAATGTTTGAAGGCTCCCTCGCTTTAAGTGATGTTTTAGACATGCTTGAAAACTTCTTCCCCTCGATTCCAATAATATTGGACTCTAAAAGAGGAGACATTGCTAGAAGCAGTTTAAATTATTCAATTGAAGCCTTTGATTGTTGGAATTGTGATGCAACCACAGTATCTCCCTACATGGGAAGTGATTCTATTTCTCCTTTCCAAGTAAAAAATAAAGGTTTATATGTATTAAATAGAACCAGTAATCCTGGTGGAAAAGATTTCCAGAATTTAATTTGTGAAAATGATAAACCCTTGTACTTGGAAGTTAGTGAAAACATAGTTAAATGGAGTAAAAGTGAAATTGGTATAGGTGCTGTAGTTGGAGCCACTTCAATGAATGAATTATCCAATATTGCAAAATATTATAGTGATAAAAAAATACCTATGCTAATACCAGGAGTTGGGTCTCAAGGTGGAAGTGCAAAAGATGTAATGGACACTTTAAGCGATGCTAATTACCCTCTTTATCTAGCTAGAATTAATAGTTCCAGCAGTTTAACTCATCCTTGGAAAAAGAATCATGCTCCAGATGATTGGCTTGATTTATGCATGAAACAAATTAAAGAATTAATGAGAGAGACATCAATATAGCGTATGAAAAAAACATTATTAGAAACACTAAGCAAAAACCATTGCAGTGAAAATGCTCCTCTGTACCTTTCAACAGTAAGTGGGGTAATTACCACAAATAGAAATATTATTAATTTTGTTGATAAAAAAGTTAAAGAAATTGATATTATTACAACAAAAAGTTATCAAGTTAATCCAAATTTAGGAAATAGAGAACCTATAATTTGTGAAACTGAATTGGGTAATTTTGGTAATTCTGTTGGACTTAAGAATCCAGGTTTAGAAAAGGCTCTAGTGGATGTCAAAGCTTTGAGAGAAGACAATATAGAAGCCTTTTTAAATGTAAGTGTTTCAGCTAATACAATAGAGGACTTTATAACCTTGTGCAAAGCTTTTGATGGCCTTGCTGACTCAATAGAGTTGAATTTTTCATGTCCTCATGCTTCAAAAGGCTTTGGTTCTTCAATTGGTTGCGATGTTGGTATTGCAAGTACTTATGTTAAAGAAATAAAACAGAGTATTAAAGATTTTAAGAGTTTATTATTTATCAAATTAACCCCTAATGTTGAAAATATTGGTGAAATTGCAAAACAATGTGTAAAAAATGGTGCTGATGGAATAGTCGCTATTAACACAGTTGGACCTGTTATTCACACAGATTCTGTTTCTAATACTCCTATTCTACAAAACACTCTGGGTGGAAAAGGTGGAAAGAGTGGCAATTGGGTGTATGAGAGAGCTCTAGAGTGTGTTAAAGAGATAAGAGATAATATAGGGGATACTGCAATACTTCTTGGAATGGGTGGAATCGATAATGGTCTTAAAGCAAAACAGATGATGGATGCCGGTTGTGATGCAATTGGGATTGGATCAGCTTTTGCTAGAGTAAAGCAACCTAATTGGAGCAATTATTTGGCTGCTATAAAAAGAGAGTATTCAAATCTAACACTTGAATCTGATGCTTTTTTAATTAAAGAGAGGCAGATGGAATATAAGGCTATGAAAATCAATAGTATTGAATACTATGGTAGTGATACAATAATATTAGAATTAGATAAAAACCTTAGATGTGAAGCTGGTGAATATGCTTTTTTATGGCTTCCTGGAATTGGAGAAAAACCTTTTACCCTATCCAATGATGAGCCTGTAACTTTTGTTATAAAAAGAAGAGGTGAATTTACAAAAGCTTTGTGGAGCCTCAAAGTTGGTGATACTCTTTATGTTAGAGGAATGTATGGTAAAGAGCTTGAAAACAGAATTAGTAAAAACGCTCTATTAATAGCTGGTGGAACTGGAGTGGCTGTACTCCCTGCTTTGTGTAGAAAATTAAAAAAAGAAAAAACTAAACTTCAAATATTAGTTGGAACTACAGAGAGGTTTGAAAAAGATGCATTATTAGAATATGCCCTATCTCCAATGGGAGACTTTAAATGTATGAGCGACAATGGAGTAGTTGCAAGAGTATTAAAAGAGTTAGATACTATACACTTAGCTAGTGATACGAATGCTTATTTAGTTGGACCTGAAATATTTATGGCAACTGCGGCAAAAAAATTAATAGATAGAGGCTTTTTAAAAGAAAATATTTATTTATCAATGGAAAAAGATACAAGATGTGGTGTAGGAATGTGTGGTGAGTGTGTTTGTGGAGAAGTATTAACTTGTCAAAGTGGGACTTTTCTCAAATATGAATACCTTGAAGAATATGCCCCAGAAATGATACAGAGGTAATTATGGTTGATCCCCATGTCCATTTACGAGATTTTAATGACAGCGAAAAAGAAACAATTTACCATGGCTTAAAAGTAGCCTATGAGTGTGGAATTAATGAGGTTTTTGATATGCCAAATACAAATCCACCTTTAATTGACCGTGATACTATTTTAGATAGAATATCATGTGCAAATGAAGCTGTTAAAAAATTAAAAAAATCTGATATTTTTTACCATGTTTATGCAGGTTTAACAAAAAACAAAGATCAAATAAAATCTATTGTTAGAGTTTACAATGAATTGTTTCCCCTGGTAATTGGAATAAAATTATTTGCAGGTCACTCTACAGGTGATATGGGTATTGTAAGCGAAAAAGATCAACAGATGGTTTTTAAAACTTTAGTCCAAGAAGATTATAGAGGTGTTTTAGTTGTACATTGTGAAAAAGAAAGTTTATTAGATAATTCAAAATTCAGTAATAAAGACTTTTCAACTCAAAGTGTAGCAAGGCCTAAAATTGCGGAAATAGAAAGTATTAAAGATATTATAAACTTTGCAAATCAAGCTGGGTTTAAGGGAAGTCTCCATATAGCTCATCTAAGTACAAAAGAAGGATTAGAGTTAATAAAGCAAGCTAAAGAACAAGAGTACTCCTTTAAAATATGCTGCGGGGTAACCCCTCATCATGCTCTTTTAAATAAAAATGCAGCTAATAATAAATCTTATGCAAAAATGAATCCCCCACTAAGAGAAGAAGAGGATAGAATAGCATTGTTTGATGCTCTATTAGATGGAACTGTTGATTTTATTGAAAGCGATCATGCCCCTCATACCCTTGTTGATAAAAAAAACGGGGCTAGTGGAATACCAGGATTTTCTTCAACTTTACTTCTTATCAAAGCTTTAATAGATAATAATATTTCTCGTGATAGGATTAAAGATTTGATGGGTAGAAATGTTTATAAGATTTTTAACCTCGATAGTGATGGTATTAATTTTAATATAAAAAATGTTGGAAAATTAAAAGAAATATCTGATAAAACAGCCAAAGAATATCCCTACGATGGATTTATATCTTTAAGATAAAAAGTCCAAATTATAGCATTATAGTCTACTTTTTGATAAAAATTTACTATTCCTTGTTGCTCATATGTCTGTTATAATGAAACAAAGGAGTTTCAAGTGGTAGAGGTTAAAAAGTATTCTTCACGACATTTAGAATTAAAATTTATTTTACCTTTTGCAAAAAAGAAAGTTCTAAAGAAAGATATTTCATATTATATCTTTACACCAGAGCAATTGAATGTTAATGCAACAACAACCTCGTTAGAATCTATGAGTCATAAATTTAGAACTCATGGTCGCTACGCTTCCCCTGAATTAAGTTTGGAAGAATTAATTGATAAAACTAATGATTTAAGTCCTTTAACAAAGTTAACTAAATACGTTGATACCTTAAAACTTGGAAAAGATCTTGAGGTTAGTGATGTTGAATTTACCCATGAAGCACAAGCTGTTGTAAATTCACTCCGTCATCAATTACAAAGCTTTCAAACAAAATGTTTTTGTTTAATTAGATCAAAAAACCTTGATGAGTTTAAAGCTATTGTAAAAGATTGGAAGAAAAAACGACAAATATTAGAGCAAAAATTTATATTTTTAATAGATGATTTATTGGACTTAGAATTAGAAAATAAAATGTTTGTTACAGCCCTTTATTGGGCTGATGAGGCAAGTGGTTTAATAAGTGAGCAATATGCAAGTGAAATATTAAGTCTTTGTGAATCAACAGAAGAATTAGAAAGCGTAAATAGTTTTTTAAAGAAAATAGTTTATCATGAGATTAGAAGAAGAAAGAAAATGGGTTATGCTAGTAATGTAGACATTGAAAATCTTTCTTTCAGAAGAGAAACTTTAAGAAAATGGAGCAAAAGTGTATTACGCTTAGATCCTGTTATCTCCAAAACACCCAAAAGAGTTAATGAAATTGTTGCAGGTGTTGCGGCATCTCTTGCTATGTCCTTTGCTTTAGTAGCTACGCTTTTTGCTCAAGCAAAGTTTAGTGGTCAAACAATTAGATGGGGATTGTTGGTCGTTATTATTTATGTCTTTAAAGACAGGATAAAAGATGGTATAAAAAGAATCTTCACTAAAATACAACCAAAACTTATTGCTGATGAAATATTTACTTACAAATCTCCTCGTACGGGAGTTAAAGTATGTTCCTCAAAAAATAATCTTCTATATTTTAAAGAAAGTAAAGTTCCTAAAGCAGTTAGAGCTGTTAGAAGAAAAAATAGTAGTAATCTTTTTTATAAAATGCTTAGAGAAGAATCTGTTGTTCAATTTTCCCATTATTTAAAAATATATCCTTTAAATAAGAATCATGATGTAGATAAAAAACCTTGGATGACAAGTTTTGCCCTCGTTGATTACGTTAGAATGGATGATTGGTTTAAAGAAATGATAGATAGGTATGTTGATGTAGATAATATCAATGAACCTAATAATAGTGTTTATCATATCCATTTGGTTATTGAAGATAAAATAAGTAAAAAGAAAAGTAATTTTTATCATTATTTGGTAGTAATTGATTTTAGTGGAATCTTATATGTTAAAGAATTAACAGATCAATCCATTCCAACTAGATATGAAATCTCTCAACAATTAGAGAGACAAAGAATAAAAAGAGAGAAAAAAATAGTGAAAAAAGAAAAAAAACTACTAAAAGAAAAACCAAATAATAAATAAAAGTAATTCTTTCTTAAATTGTTTAAGGTTGAAATTATAAACACTTTATAATATATTAAAGTGTATATAATAAAAATAATAATTTTTATTAGCAAGAAAAAATCTAAAAAATACACCAAGGAGGGAAATTAATGTCAGATGATAGTGGCAATCCTTTGCCTAAATCTATAACACTAAAATATAATTTCCTTCTTTAAATAGCTATAAGGTAATACTTTGTGCTTTGGAAGGGAACTTCTTGGAGGACAATAATGATTACATTGAGAAATAATGTTGTATCACGAGTTCCAGGTGATACTCCACTTAATACAGATTACGTATGGGTTGATGCAAGAGAGATCAACAGAGATGATATAGCAATTCTTGAAGAAGAATATGCAATAGACAGTGAACTATTAGCCGATATTATGGACCCTGATGAGCAAGCACGTATTGAAAAAGAAGATGATTATACGGCTCTTATTGTTCGTCTGCCCGCCAAAGATGATGATTGTGAAGGTGTTAGTCAATATGCAATCCCTTTAGGTATTGTCTTATATAAAAATATGGTAATAACAATTTGTCAAAGTGATTCTATAGTTTTAGAAGATTTTTCTAAAAAACGTTTTAGACAATACCCTGTTGAAACTAAGGAAGGTTTTGTAATTTCTATTATGGAGAGAGCTGCTTTAGTTTATATCAGGTTATTGAAATATATAAACAGACAAAAAAATCAAGTTGAAGAAAAATTAAGTGGCGTGGTAATGAATCGAGAATTACTCCAACTAATGCAAATTCAAAAAAGTTTAGTTCTCTTTAAAACAAGTTTAACAACAAATGAAATGCTATTAGAAAAGTTACAAAAGTCCCCTTTTTTTCAATTATCTAGTGAAGAAGAAGTAGATTTTCTTGAAGATACCATTACAGATAATAAACAGGCTATTTCTATGGCTAATATTTATTCAGATTTGATGCGTGGTACAATGGAAGTATTTGGATCTGTTATTAGTAATAATATGAGTATGATCATGAAAAGATTGACAATTCTTTCAATCGCTTTAATGTTTCCAACCTTTATAGTTAGCTATTATGGAATGAATGTTAAACTTCCTTTTTCAGATATACCCTTTATGTGGTTAGGCTTATTACTAGCGTGTTTTGTTTCTGCTCTTATTGGAGCTTGGTTTATATCAGATAAGAGAAACAATAATATTATTAAAAAAGAGAATGCTTTTGAAGAAAAGAAAAAAGACAAAAAGCTAAAGAAGAAAAGAAAGTTTTTATCATAAAAGATAAATGGCAGCTCTATTGAGTTGCCATTAATATTTAAGAGAAAATTATAGTATTTTTACTTTTTCTCTCCAATCATTTGATAATGTGTTTTTCTATAAAGAGAAGGGGCAAAGCCAGTATTGTCTTTAAAACACTTTGAAAAATGGAATTGACTGCTGTAGTTAAGTTTAGCAGAAATCTCTTTAATACTAAGGGACGTTGTTGCTAATAAGGACCTGGCAGCTTCTAACTTGAGCAGAGAAAAATATTTAATTGGTGGGAAATTCATCTTCTTACAGAACAATCTATTAAAATAAATTGGATTTAAGGTTACATAACTAGCAAGTTCTTCAAGGCTGATGTTTTCAAAAAGATGAAGCCTCATATATTTAAGAGCCTTTTCAACAGCAATGTTAATACTTTCTTCTTCTACAAAATCTTGATCTAAGCTATATAAAAAGCCTAACATTTTATGGCAACTAGATAGCCTAAGGTTAATATTTTTACTCATTCCATTATCTTTTATCCACTCAAAGAAAAATCTTTTATTTTCAGTTAAGGTAATTGGACCTTTTTTATTTAGAGCATCAATCAATTCTTTATCAAGAGAGTCAAACTCCATTAATACAGCATAATAAGAGATAAAAGAGTCTTTTCCTGCAGTAATTTTGTGAGGAACAAAATCAGAAGTAACAAAGACTTGATTCTCTCTTATCCTATATTTCGTCTTGTTTGTATAGAAAACACCTTCACCTTCTAAAAAATAATGAACCTCAAATTGCATTTTTTTATGGGAATGCAATCTTTGGTGCCAAGCTAGTGCTTCTTCTTCATGAAGCTGTAAAACAAATACACAATCTAAAATATCCATAAGTTAATATTATATATGTAATATATATTTTGTCCATGTTTATATTGTAAAAATCATGATTATATAATAATAGAGAATTCAACAAGGAGTTACCAATGGCAATAACAGCTGGAATTGATTGTGGTACACAAAGTACCAAAGTTTTATGTTATGATTCAGAAAAAAAACAAGTATTAATTGTTACTACATCTCCTCATCAGATGATATCAAAAGAAGATGGAACAAGAGAGCAAAAAGCTTCTTGGTTTATTGATGCCTTAAAAGATTGTTTTAAGCAAATTCCTAAATCAATTAAAGATAAAATAGAAGCTATAGGAGTCTCCGGTCAACAACATGGATTTGTACCTTTAGATAAAGATGGAAATTCTTTGTATAATGTTAAACTTTGGTGTGATACATCTACAGCTCCATATTGTGATAAATTGACAGAAAAATTAGGAGGAGAAGCAAAAGTCTTTTCCCTAATTGGCAATCAAATATTAGCGGGCTACACAGCTAGTAAAGTATTGTATTTAAAAGAACAACAACCTGAAGCTTATAAAAAATTAGCTCACATATTACTGCCACATGACTATATCAATTATTATTTGACAAATAATTATGTTATGGAAGAAGGGGATGCAAGTGGAACAGCCTTCTTTGATGTTGAGAATAGATGTTGGTCACAAGAGGTATTAACTGCAATTGATGATATGCGGGATTTAAAAGAAACCTTACCAAAATTAGTTAAATCAACAGATGTTATTGGCACCATAACAGAGAGTGTAGCAAAAGAACTTGAAATAAATAAAAATGCTATCGTATCTCCAGGTGGTGGTGATAATATGATGGGTGCAATTGGCGCTGGTTGTACTTCTGATGGAGACTTGGTAATGAGTCTTGGCACCAGTGGTACATTGTTTGGATACAGTGAAAAAGTTATTGCTGATAGTAAAAATCGCCTAGCAGCCTTTATTTCTAGTAGCGGAGGATATTTGCCACTGCTTTGTACAATGAACTGCACAGTAGCTACAGAACAGCTTAGAGAGTTGTTACAACTGGGTGTTAAAGAATTAGATGAGATTGCAAGTAAAAGTAAAGCCGGCGCTAATGGTATAGTATTTCTTCCATATTTTAATGGAGAGAGAACACCAAACTATCCAAAAGCAGAAGCTGTGATTGCTGGAATGAATATGAACAATACAAATAGAGAGAACATCGCAAGAGCATCTCTTGAAAGTGCTATTTATTCAATGCAAGTAGGTCTTGAAGCTTTTAAAGAACAGGGATTTAAACCAAGTAAGATTATTTTAATTGGTGGGGGAGCAAAATCTAAAGTTTGGTCTCAAATAGTTTCTGATATGTTTAAGTTAACAGTAATGACACCTAAAATCAGTGAAACAGCCGCTTTTGGTGGAGCACTTCAAAGTTTAGCAACTTTAGAAAAAACAAGTGTAAAAAAAATAACAGACATTCATACACAATTTAATGAAGATAGAATTTTCACACCAAATGTAGAGAATGCTAAATTGTATGAAGCTGGTTATAAAAAATATAGAACGTATGATTCCTCATTGAGTAAATTATTTAAATAGGAGATAAAAAATGGATTATTTTGTAGGTAAAAAAGAATATTTTAAAAATATTGGTAAAATAAAATTTGAAGGTAAAAATAGTGACAACCCTTTAGCATTTAAATACTATGATGCTGATAAAAAGATAGATGGTAAGTCTATGAAAGAGCATTTAAGATTTGCTACAGCTTATTGGCATAGTTTCTGTGCTAATGGTAGTGATCCATTTGGCCAAGCAACAATCGATTTTCCTTTTAGTGCTGCGGATCCTATGCAAAATGCTAGAAATAAAGCAGATGCAGCTTTTGAATTTTTCACAAAAATAGGAACTCCTTATTATTGTTTTCATGATGCTGATGTTGCCCCAGAGGGAAACAGTGCAAGTGAATATTTAAAAAACTTTAATGAAATTTCTGACTTGTTATTAGAAAGACAAAAAGAAACTGGCATTAAACTATTGTGGAATACAGCTAATGCATTCTCAAATCCTCGCTACATGAATGGTGCTATAAGTAACCCCGATTTTGATATTTTAACAAGAGCAGCTTTACAAGTAAAAACTTGTCTAGATATTAATGTTAAACTTGGTGGTGAAAACTATGTATTCTGGGGTGGACGAGAGGGCTATATGTCTTTATTAAACACTGATATGAAGAGAGAGAGAGAACATTTAGGTAAGTTCTATAATATTGTTAGAGACTATGCTAGAGCAAATGGCTTCACTGGTACTTTCTTAATTGAACCAAAACCAATGGAACCTTCAAAACATCAATATGATTATGATGCTCAATCAGCAATCGCATTTATTAAAGAATTCGGATTAGAAAATGATTTTAAATGTAATATTGAAGCAAACCATGCAACTCTTGCAGGTCATACTTTTGCACACGATCTTCAAGTATGTGTTGATAATGATATGCTAGGAAGTGTAGATGCTAACCAAGGTGATGCTCAAAATGGCTGGGACACTGATGAATTCCCAACTGATGTTTATGAAACAACCAGAGCTATGATGATTATCCAAAAGAATGGTGGTCTTCACACTGGTGGATTAAACTTTGATGCAAAGATAAGACGAAATAGTACTGCTTTAGATGATTTATTTATAGCCCATATTGGTGGAATGGATAGTTTTGCACTTGGTTTAGAAATTGCCGATAGAATCATTAAAGATGGTAAAATTGACAACTTTGTTAAAACCAGATACTCATCATTCGATGGTGGAAGCGGTCATGATTTTGAAGCTGGCAAACTAGATTTAGCCACTTTAGCTAAACTTGGTGAAACATCAAAATGTAATAAAACTTCAGGTAAACAAGAGTATTTAAAGAATTTGGTAAATTCTTACATGTTCAAATAAGATAATACTTATTATTTGAAATATTGAGGGCTCTTAAATTATTAAGAGCCTTTTTCATGTAAAAAATAAAATTTTAACTGTTGTTGTGCTTTTTTATATATTATAATGAGTGAAGAATAGATTTTTAAAAAAGAAGGAGTCATAAGTTTATGTTTGATGAATTAAAGTTTGTAGGAAATAGAAAGCAATTATTCCATGTTAGAGAAGTCCAATTAGTTGAAGGTAAATCTAACAATGTTAGAGTTATAGAAGTAAATAATAATTCAGGACTATATTTTGAAGTAAATGTAGATAGAGGCTTCGATATTCCTATTTTAAGATACAATGGAGTAAATATTGGATATCTCGCTGCTTGCGACAATTCCTCTCCCAAGTATTTTGATGACAATGGATTAGGTTTTGTAAAAAATTTTACTGTTGGCTTTTTAACAACTTGTGGATTAAAATCTATTGGATCTCCCAGTACCTTTAATAATAAAGAGTATGGACTTCATGGAACCTATTCTAATACACCAGCGGATCATTATTATTATAATTTTCAAGAGGATGAAAAGGGCTCTTTTGTTGAACTCAATGCAAGTGTTTATGATGCGGCTCTTTTTGAAGATAAATTAAAACTAGAGAGAAAGATAAAGTGTTATTATAAATCCAATAGAATCATTATTGATGATACTGTAACCAATGAAAGTTTTAATGATGCAATGCATAATATTTTATATCACATGAATATGGGATATCCACTACTATCCCCTGATAGTAAAATGTATTTAAATTCAGATAAAGTAACTCCAAGAACTAAAAGAGCTGAAGATTTGATAGATGTCTACAATATTATTGAAGAGCCACAAAATGTATCAGAGGAAACTTGTTATTATCATCAATTGCATAAAACCAAAAACAACAAGGCCGTAGTTGGTGTGTTTAATCCCAAGTTAAAGATGGGTGTTGCTATAATAATAGATTGTGAAAATTTAGATAATTTTGTTGAGTGGAAGTCCATGCAAAAAAGAGATTATGTACTTGGTCTAGAGCCTTCTAATAATTTGATTGACGGCTTGAATGATTTAAAAGAAAAAGACTTATTAAAATATTTAAAACCAGGTGAAAAAGTTAAATATCATTTGGAAGTCCAAATTATAGAAGATTATAGTGAATTTGAAACTATCTTTAATCAAGAATAATACCAATTATTTAAAATAATAGAATAAGCTGTAAACTTCTAATTTGTGTTAAAAAAAACTGTCACTAAGCTTATAGAGACAGTTTTATTTTGTAGCAACATAAAAATCCCTCTAACTAACAGATAAACTAAGGTGTTAAAGGAATTTATCGTGAAAGGATATTAGGCTTCAACCCACAAAAGGTGTACAAGAGTCTAAATTTTATTAAATTGGTTATATTTCAATTGACAGTAACGCAATCTTTATTGTTAGCTTAACTTTAAAAGATTTCTAGTTTCGAATATTTTATTCAAAATATTAGGCTAGAATATACTTATTTTGAGATGCGGTATATTTTGTTCAATAATTGATTCAATTTTTCTTAATTTCTTAAGAAGCTTAGTAAAAAAAGAGGTAAATATTTATGAAACTATCAGATTTTAAAGGGGTTTTCAAAAAAACAATTTTAACAATAGAGTCAATTGAAAATCCATATGGAGATTATTTCTCAATAAAGTTAAAACCAACTTCAGAAATGAGCTGGCATCCAGGTGAACATGGTATATTTACTTTGCCAAATATAAAAGTTGAAGGAAAAAAATGGCGAGGATTTAGTATAGCCTCAATTGAAAAAGAAGGCTTTGTATTACTTGGAACAAGAACAGGAAAAGAGATTAGTAGTTTTAAACAAGCTTTGTTAGGTATGAAAAAAGGTGAGAGAGTATCCATTAGAGGTCCATTTGGTTGGTTTAAACTGCAAGATGAATCGTCCCCAATGGTATTATTCGCCAGTGGAGTTGGAGTAACTCCTATACGAGGATTGCTTAAAGAATTAGAAGACAGTAATAAAAGAGATGTTGAAATTATATATGCATCTAGTAGTTATTATTTGTATGGGGAAGAAATAGGCAAAATTGCAGATAAAAATCTGAAGATAGTATTACATAAAATAACAAGTGCAGAAGAAAGTGTTAAAAAAATTGAAGAACTTGCAAAAAAATATGGTAATAGAGCCTATTATTATAATTCGGGAAAGCCAAAAGTTTTAAAAGCTGTAAAAAAGCAACTAAAAGCTCTAAATATTAGAGGAAATAGAATTATTGATGATTCATTCTTAGGATATTAAGGGATATAATTTTGTCTCAATCACTTTTCTTGTTTGATTGAAGTGAAAAATAAATGATTTTATAAAAATTATAAATCTTGATTTAAAAAAAACTGTCACCATGCTTTTAGGGACAGTTTTATAATTTTTCTAATTTATGCAATTAAAAAGATTTATTTGATAACTTGAATGATATATCCACAAAGATATTCACTTTCTGGGAAAGCAAGTCTGCTTGGATGATCACTTGCAGCAGTTAAAGTTTCAAGAACTTGAATTTCCATGTTATTGTCGATAGCAGCCCAAGCAAGAATAGTTTTAAACTTTTCAGCGCTAACTCCACCAGAGCAAGAGAAAGTTGCAATAATACCACCATCCTTGATCTTTTTCATAGCAAGTCTATTTAAATCTTTATAAGCTCTAGAGGCACCTTCAACTTGGCTTTTCTTTTTAGCAAGTTTTGGAGGATCTAAAATTATTAAATCGTAATGATCATTTTCAATAGTTCTCATTTCTTCAAAAATATTACATACCTTTGTTGTTACTTTTTCTCTAGAATCTTCAGCTATTATTTTCTCGTTCATATTGATATGGACATTTTTCAATAAAGATTTTAATGCAGTGTTTGATGCATCTAGGGCATCAATGCTTTTAGCACCAGCTCTTAAAGCATGGAGGGTAAAACCACCAGTATAAGAGAATGCATCTAAAACAACTTTATCATTACAATATTTTTCAATTTTTATTCTATTTTCTCTTTGATCACAGAAGAAACCACTTTTTTGACCAGTTCCTGGAATGATTTCATATAAAATACTCTCTTCCTTAAATTGGATTGTCTCAAACCTAGCTTCTGGTTGAAAGTAGCCTGTTTCATTGTAATAAAGAACTACTTCTTTTAAGCTTTCTAGCCCACAGAAGTTTTTATCTGTATTTAAAATAATTAAATTTGGTTTAAGTATTTCAAATAAAACTTCTGCTACAATATCTTTTATTGAATAACCGACTCTTGAGCTAATTATAACTCTAATAAATCCATTATAGGAATCTGCTACAATACCGGGGATAAAATCTGCTTCTGAGAAAATTAATCTAAAAGCATTGGTTTCTGTATTATTTATTAGGACATTTTTTCGTCTTAGAATTGACTCTTTTACTTTATTTCTCCACCATGATTTGTCAATAACGTCAGTTTCTTTCCAACTAACTAAATGGATTGGGATGTGTGATAGTTCATCATAAACTCCAAAAGCAATAAATTTGCTATCTGAATCGACAACCTTACATACACAAGGTGATGTACAATTGACTTGATCTATTGCACCTGAAAAAACCCAGGGATGGTGGTTTTTTAATTGTTTCTCTTTACCTGATTTGATACTTATTATATTCATAATTTAAGAATAGAGTTTTTTCCTTTAATTGTCAAAACAATGGTTGATTATTTGGTAGTAGTTGTTAATAATTATACTTATGAAAAAAGAGTCGATAAAAGCAGTGTTGTTTGATTTGGATGGTACTTTATTGTATACATTAGAAGATATTAAGGCTTCTGTGAACGTACCATTAGTTAATAGAGGTTTAAGCAAGATTACAATAGAAGAATGTAGAGAAATTGTAGGAAATGGTTTAAGAAATGCAGTTAAAAATAGTTTAATTAAAAAAGGTTATAATCCACTATCAGAAGATGAAATTGATAGAGCTTTATTAGAATTAAAAACTTATTACAAGGAAAATCCAACAAAATATTGTACACCTTACGATGGAATCAATGAAATGTTAGCAAATCTTAAACTTCCTTTTGGACTTCTATCTAATAAAGATGATAAAATAGTAAAACAAATAGTTCCAATAGTTTTTAAAGATATTCACTTTGATTTTGTATGTGGATCAAAAAATGGAATTTTAAAACCTAAAAAAGATAGAGTAATTGATTTTTGCAACCAATTAAATATAGAGCCATGTAATGTTTTATATGTTGGGGACAGTGAAGTTGATTATAAAACTGCAGTAAATGCAAATGCTCAAGTATTATTAGTTACTTGGGGATATAGAGATAAAGAAGAATTATTAAAGTTCAATGTTCCAACTGTTGATACAGTTGATGAATTATGGAGGATACTTGATGCAAATTAATAGAGAAGAAATTTTAAAAAGAGCAAAAGAATATGTTGCTTCAGAAAAGAATGAAGTATTTAAAAAACAAGTAGAACTTGCTTTAACCAATGATGATTATGATGATTTGTATGACAGGTTCTATACAGCCCTCGCCTTTGGAACTGCAGGAATGAGAGGGGTTATTGGAGGCGGAACCAATAGAATTAATAATTTCATGGTTAAAAAAGTCTCTCAAGGCTTAGCAACATACCTGGTAAATAATGTATCAAATCCTTCAATTGCAATAGCTTATGATTCAAGAAACTATAATGTAGAATTTGCTAAAGCAGCAGCTATGGTATTTGCCGCTAATAAAGTTAAGGTATATTTGTATGACAGTTTGAGACCTGTACCAATGTTGTCTTTTGCTCTAAGAGAATTAAAAGCTAGTGCAGGTATTGTAATAACGGCTAGCCATAATCCAAGTAAATATAATGGTTATAAGGTTTATTGGTCAGACGGGGGACAAGTAACGCCCCCTCATGATATTAAAATTGCCGAATTAGCGAATAATGTACAAGCCTGTGATATTAAAGAAGTCAGTGAAAAAGAAGCTATCGACAATGGCTATTTAGTAGGTATTGAAAAATCTGTTGATGACTCTTATTACAATATGGTAATCTCTTCGATCAGAAGAAAAGACTTAGTTAAAAACTCATCAATAACTGTAGCTTATACACCTTTGCATGGTTCTGGTAATATTCCAGTTAGACACATGCTTAAAGAATTAGGAATAAAAACAGTTGTTGTAAAAGAGCAGGAACTTCCTGATGGTAATTTTCCAACAGTGAAACTACCCAATCCTGAAAGCCCTCAAGCAATGGAAAAAGTTATTGAGTTAGCAATTAAAGAAAAGGCCGATATTGTATTAGGAACTGATCCTGATGCAGATAGACTGGGCATAGCTATTCCAAAAAATAAGGAAAAGACTGAATATCAATTATTAAGTGGAAACCAAATAGCAATTCTATTATGTGATTATTTGCTTGAAACAAGTATTGAAATGAAAACAAGTGGAATTCCATTTGTTGCCAAAAGTCTTGTTACCACAGATCTTGTTAAAAAAATAACTGAGGCTAATGGTGGTGAATCTAAAGATGTATTAACTGGCTTTAAATATATAGCTGAGCAAATACAAAGCCTAGAAAACAATAAAGAAAAGTATTTTCTGTTTGGTTGTGAAGAAAGTTATGGTTATTTAAGTGTTGCTAGTGTTAGAGATAAGGATGCAGTATCTTCTACCGTTTTAGCAGTTGAAATGATGTGTTATTTGGCAAGTAAAGGTTTAACTCTACAAGATAGACTAGATGCTATTTATGAAAAATATGGCTACAGTACCGAGATTGTTTTTGCTCGAGACTATGAGGGAGCAAGTGGAAAGGCACAAATGGATAAGATTATGAAATCCTTCCACACTCTTAAAGTAGGCGATACTCTAGTAAATAGAAAAATACAAAGTATCAACGATTTATTAAATGAGGATACAGGTTTTCCAAAAGCTGATGTAGTTATTATATTATTTGAAACTGGAGAGAAGTTAATAGTTAGACCTAGTGGAACTGAACCTAAAATCAAATATTATGTATTTTTATCAGGTGAAAAAACAAAACTTATTAAAGAAATTGATGGTATTATTGAAGAATTTAAAACATACTTATAATAAAAGAATAATAATAGGTGAGATTTCATCTATTATTATTTGTTACTTACATATATTATTTAAATATACATGGAGGCCAGACAGTGGTGTACTTTTATTATTTTAAAAGCCTAAAATCAGTATTATTAAATCCTTTTGATAAAAATAAAGAGATTGGTAATATGGATAGCGAACAAAACATAACAATTCTTAGCGCAAATACTTTGAGTAAAGAAGACTATGATATTATTTCTGAAAAAGCTTTTACTGAAATCGATAATAGTGTTAATTTATGGATTCAAGAAAAAAGATATTATCCTAGACTGTTTATATCAGCTTTAGCATTTTTTATTATGTATTTCTTTTTATCCTTTGCAATAAGGGATCCTATTCCCTTGCTTGATGAGATGATTGGAAGTGTAGTTTTTACAATCATAACTTGGATATTTTTTACAAAACGCGATAGTAAAAGTTCTATAGCAAATAAAAAGAAATTAGAAATAAAGAGAAATGTTAATGATTTAAAAAGTAAAGAAATTGGATTATTGCAAAAAATTGAAGCTTATTTGTATGAGCTTAAAGATAAAGATAATTTAGATATTGCTGATGCTCTCACTTTGGTTGAAGGCAGTATTGATGAGTTGGTCTTAGATCAGGATGATGAAATCTATTTGGCAGACTTTTTAACTTTGCTAAAGAAAAAGTTATTCTCTATGGCCAAATTAAAATCTCTATACACTAAAGTTATTAAGGTAAGAGAAACTAAAGAAAAAGATGAAGCCTTAAGTTCTAGGCTAATTGAATTCGGTCGAGATGATAAATTTTCACTCCTTTTGATAACTTTATTAATTGTTCTAGAAAAAAAATAAGGGCAAATTATATTAATAAGTAATTAGTTATATTGATGAGTAACATCAAAGAAACTAATTACTTTTTTTTTCAAAAAAATATAATAAGATATTTTATATTAATTTCAATAACTCTAATTTTTTATCTAAGCTATAATAATAAGGAGTTACTATACAAGCCATTTTTCTTTGTCGGCTTTTGTTTTGCAGTTTCGTCCTTTTTAATTGTTTTAAATTCAAAAAATTATTTGCATATATTTATTATTCTAGTTTTCATATTTTATTTGCTAGCTCTAAATGTAAATGGTGAAAAAGTCTACAACCCTTCAACTGATAGATCTAGAATAAAAGAGATAGAGGGCTATGTAGTAAAAGATCAAAGTAAAACCAAATCAGGGTCCTATTATTTAATAATTGATGCTTATAGCGGATATTTAAACGATAAAACTAGAGTTAGTATTAAAGGTCAAATACCTATAATGTTTAAAAAAGATTATGATCTACTTTTTTATACTCCAATAAGAGCTAGGGTAGAATACTGTGAAGATATCGATATCTACAAAGCCAAAGAGATAATTGTATTAGAGAACAATAATAAATTAAGTAAATTTTATAACAAGCTAGTATTTAGAGTAAGAGATAATAGGGTATATCTTTTAAAGAAAGTAAGAGCTTATATTCATTGTCCACTAGCTAGAATGCTACTCCTTGGCAGATGTGATCAAGAAGGCTTTATGTTTAAAGAGTATGCACTAAACTTAGGTTGTGCTCATTTACTTGCCTTGTCCGGTATGCATTTATCTGTAATCACTTTGTTCTTCTCATTTATATTTACACTCTTTGTCTCAAAGGGTAAAGCTAAATATTTATCAGTTGTTTTTATTTTCTATTTTATTTATATAACAGGACCAATTCCAAGTCTAATTAGAAGCTTAATAATGTATTTGTTAAATTTTACTAAAATTAAGAGTGCTATAAGAAGTGAAGTAATATTGTTGCTTACAGCAATAATACAGGCAATAGTCTTCCCCTCAACCTTTAGAAGTGCGGGGTGTTTATTTAGCTATGGGGCACTGTGTGCAATATTCTTTTACGCATCAATTTTTAAGGATGTAAATAAAATCATATCGCCAGTTTTAACAACTGTTTTTGCAATATTAATAACCTATCCGCTTTCCATTTCTATGGGAGGTCACTGGTGTATTCTCTCCATAATATTAGCACCTACAGTAACAATTTTTGTCACTTTTGAAATGATAGTTTCACTTTGTTTGTTATTAAATTCAATCGTAGTAGATTTTAATTATTGGATTTTGGCGAAAATAGATGAGGGCATACTTGAAGCTATAATAAGATTGTTTATAAATTTAGAGAAGGAAGTTAATCATTATTTTCATCGAATTATAAGATTTGTTGAAAGACTTATTACCTTTATATTTGAAAAAGGTACATCTCTAAATGATAGACTCCCTCAATACTTAATTAGTAGTAAAGGCTACCTTATCTTTGCCCTTTTAGTATTGACCTCTTTAGTAGTGTATCTGTATGCTACACACAGTTTTAAATTTAGGAGCTACAAAAAAAATGAGTTGGAATTTCCCCTATGAAAGTATTTCTGAAATATTAGATTTATTAAATATAAAAGAATTGGCAATGAGTAAAAAATTTGGTCAAAATTTCTTATTATCAGAGGATGTAAGAAAGCGTATTGTCAATTTCATGGAACTTAAAAAAGATATGAATGTTTGGGAAATAGGTCCTGGTATTGGCTCAATTACCACTTTGATTTTAAAAGAAGATGTGAATTTAACAGCTTTTGAAATTGACTATGGTTTTTGTAAAATATTAGCAAATGAAGCTTTTGCTGATGAAGCAAAGTTCACCTTAGTAGAAGGTGATGCCCTAAAGACAACTTTAACCACTTGCAGAGAACAAGGGACTCCTGATGTTGTTTGTGGAAATTTACCATATAATGTAGGAAGTGTTTGTATTGCAAAACTTCTAGAAAATCAATGTCTCCCTAAAAGAATGGTATATACACTTCAAAAAGAAGTAGCTCTGAGACTTTGTGCATCTAGTGGCACTAAATTGTTTTCTTCCTTT